>Ga0209633_10003460_pt1 | contig 14577 bp, 11 predicted proteins | sample Cruoilmetagenom1_FD_187290 | JGI IMG/M metagenome (GOLD analysis project Ga0209633, IMG submission 187290) | Oil polluted marine microbial communities from Coal Oil Point, Santa Barbara, California, USA - Sample 1 (SPAdes) (version 2) | ecosystem: Environmental > Aquatic > Marine > Oil seeps ... | reverse complement strand
AATAACAAATGAATTTCAAAAAAATATTATCAGAATAAACATCCCACCTTACTTTCATCTCCGGGAAAATATTTTTTTGAAATTCATTTGTTATTCCAATTATTGCAGTTATTACCAAATTTGTATCTATCTCAGGATAATTTTCATTGTAAAATTCCCTAATAGTATAATCAATAGAATGTTTTGCTGAGTCTAACGTTGAAAATTCTTCACTGCAAATTTCTGTTGATACCATTTTAATTTCTGGTAAATCTTTTGGTATTTTTCCAGAGGTTAACGCATCATTAATAAATTTTGATGGTGAATAATAATTATGAGAAGGACGATTGTGGCAATCCATACAATCCATTTCATGAACATCTAAAGAATCTAACGAAATTTTATCAATGGGATTTTCTTCGCTAAAATAAATAGAGACTTCATCCGTTTCTTTATTGGTATATTTTACCCAAGGTATAGTTTCGGCTTTGTTATCTGTAGAAACAAATTCAACTTTTGTATTAGGATTTATATGCCAATGTATTCCTTCTTCAAGACCAAGTGAACCATGTTTTGCTCCAATTTTCATAATGAAATTTATATCCCATTCACTATTATTTTCATCAGGCAAATAATATTTTTCATTTACCAATTTATGGGAATAAAATTTTTGCGGCCAATGACACTTTTCACATGTTTCTCTTGCAGGTCTTAGGTTCTCAATCGGTGTAGAAATGGGACGAGAAAAGTCATCTGTTAAGACTGCATATACTTGATACAAACCAGATAGTTTTGATCGAACATACCAATCGGCACCATTACCAACATGACATTGAACACACGCCACTTTTGCATGAGGTGAATTTTGATATGCAATAAATTCAGGCTCCATCACAGAATGACAAATCTCACCACAGAATGTTGTTGATTCAGTGAAGTGAAAAACTTGATAACTCCCAATTGCAGAAGCAAATAAAAAAATAGATGTACCAATAGCGAAAATAAAAAACGCATTTCTGTGTTTTATATCATTCAGATTTATTTTTGGCCATCCAACTTCAATTGAAGTTAAATTCTTCTTATCTCTTTTACGTTTTAACATCATTCCTATAGGAATTAGTAGTAGACCTATTATTAAAACAGAAGGTAGAAGAATATATATTATTAGACCGAGATAAGAAGTGCTTTGATTTAAATAAGTTGCAACAACAAAAAGAAAAATAATCATTGAAAAACTAATTAATGAAATTGTTGCACCAACAAGAGATACCCAATTTTGTATTGTTGGAGGAAGTTTAATTTTCATTTTAAGATCCCCGCATTGATTTATTTTGAAGTAGTTGTTATGAATTTATTGTATTGCTCTTAAACTTCAAACAAAACAATAATTAATATTTTTTCATTTTTGAATGATTAAATTATAATTAGAAAATTATTTTTGATATTAAGAAAGGTTAAGAATGCTAGTAAAATAATGTGCGAGAAATGTAATTAGAGTAATAATGTTGGTTTTTTTTAATAATTGTCAATTCAAACATGCTTTTTATGAGAAATCTTTTGGTTAAAATAGTTTAAAGATTTCTCAATCGCTTAAAAAACAAGCTCATTTCGAAATGACAATTAATAGCTTCAAATAAGCCTATTTTGTCATTCTTAATTTATAAAAGTTTCCAATTACTACTTAAGAAAAAACCTCATCTCTTAAAATTTAGAGATGAGGTTTTGAATAAATTCCAAAATAAAATTATTGAAAAAATTTAAGCATCTTTTAATCTTCTAACTGTTGAAATTGCAAACCCGAGTACAACCACAAGAACACCTAACCAAATTAAATTTATAAAAGGTTTTATACTGGCTTCAACAGTCAATATTTCTTTTGGAGTATTGGAGACTACTGTTTCTCCCTTTAATGTTGATAGGGAAAGATTAACACTACCGGAAGCATCCATTTTTACAATACTAATTTTTAGATCTAGTTCTTTAATTTCACTTGCAACATATTGTTTACCTGCAGCATCACCAGTAATTTTTGGTTCTACATTATAAATTTTTCCATATTCACTAACAGTTAGCAACACACCAATTTCAAAACTACCACCAGTTGTCATTGAAGTCATTGCATCTTTTGGGAAGTTAAATTTATTAAAGACTATTTTTTTCCCTTTGAACTCTGTACTTTCTCCTTTTTTCAAAGTAACATTTTGACCTTCACTTGCATGTTCTGTTGAACCATCAGAATAACTGACTGGAGTAACATAATAATCTCTTGTAACCATATTCCAAATATCAGGTTCACGCATAAGACTATTATCAAATGGTGAAACAAACATTACCGGAGAAATTACAGACTTTGAATTTTTGTCAGATGTCATAACCTCTAGATCAAAAGCGTATTTTTTCCCATTCTCAATTGGTTTATAACCAACAAATGTTACATCATAACCTAACACATTTTGTGTTTTCCCCTTTTCAAGATCAATCATTGTCTCTTCAGAAAAATTACCTGTTGCAATTACACCAAGCATAAATAATGCTATACCAATATGAGCAACATATCCACCAAGAAAACTTGGTCTTTTTCTTGCAATTTTATATGCAATATCAAAGTTAACCACAGCAGAAAATACAGCTGAAAATGTAAGGAGAATTAACATTGTATTAAAAACTTTTCCAATAAAAATAATTACCAGACTTATAGCAAATGTAATCCCAATTGGTACGAGTAAACTTTTCCAAATATCCTTTCCTTTATTCACCTTCCATTTTAGAATTAAACTCAATCCATTTATGAGACCAATAATAATAGCAATTGGTAGATTCAATTCGTTATAAAACCTTATTTCTACTGCACTACCAAATATTGGTGCAGATGTGCCTGCAATAATTATTATAGAGGAAGCAAGTAAAGCAACTGCTCCAGTAAACAAAGCTAATTCTTTAGAAAAAACATTTTCTTGTTGTTCAAATTCTATACTCAATGTTTTCCATCTTACAATAAAACCAAAAGCACCAATCAATAAAAAAGTGCCCATAAAAACTACTAGAATGAGATACACCAACATGCCAGGTTCAGCAAAAGAGTGGACAGAAGAATCACCAAGTACGCCACTACGAGTAAGGAATGTACTATACAAAACTAAGACATATGTTAGCATTGCTAAAATTAAATTAGTCTTAACAAATCTTCCGGCACTAGTTTTAGATTGAGTTTTTCTTTGAATCAATAAAGTATGAATTGAAGCAACTCCAACAATCCAAGGAATTAAACTGGAATTTTCAACAGGATCCCAGCCCCAATATCCTCCCCAGCCTAAAATACCATATGCCCAATAGCCGCCAAGCATAATTGCCAAGCCAAGTACATTTGCTCCAGCTAGCACCCAAGGTAAAGATTGTCTTACCCATTCAGAATAATCATTTTTTATAAGTGCGGCATTTGCAAATGCAAAAGGAACTGCAGACATTGCAAAACCAACAAATAATATAGGTGGATGTATTTGCATCCAAAAATTTTGTAATAACGGATTTAATCCTTTTCCATCAGCAATAAATTCATTTACAGAAATTCCATTAGCAACAAGGTGGGAATATAGTTCTGTTCCCATTTTAATGAAACTTTTATTAGTGGTGTTATCACTAAACATAAATTGCTGAATAAACGGAAGTGAAAGGAATTGTTGATTTATTAATTTGAGTTCAATAAATGTATCAGTCATCCAAATGTAATTGAAAGGACTTTTTAATATTGGGCTAACTAAAAGAAGCAAAAATGAAAAACTGAGTCCAAAAACCATCATCACTCTTGGCTCAAGGTCGCCTCTTTTGGAAGTATAGTCTAATAATACTATTCCAATAATTGCAGTGAAGAAAGTCCAAAGTAAAAAACTGCCTTCTTGACCACCCCAAAATGTGGAAAGTAATAAACCAGTTGATAAACTACTATCGCTATACTTAAAAATATAAAGATGTTCATACTGATGAGTTAGAATAGAATAAACAAGTAAGAGACTTGCAGCTACTGTCATCGTTGCCGCAACATGAAAACCCATTCTTGCTTTACTTAGTGCATTTTCATAACCTTTATAACTTAGGAAATACATTACAACAGAAAATAAACCAGCTAGCAAACCAATTGTTAGAAGAATATTACCGAGCATAATATTTTATACCTTTCTTTTAAATTCAAGAATCATTTTAAAACCTTAAAGGTGGGAGAAGCCAAATAATAAATTTATGGATAAAATAATTTATCAATATGAAGAATTAAAATCCAAATTTTTATAGCTTCTACAATACCTCTTTAAGATTTTGAAGAAGCCTCAAAGGTTTCTTCATATTTGGAAGGACATTTAGTTAGTATATCTTCTGCATGGAATAAACCATTATTATACTTACCAGTAACCACAACCGAAGTTGCTGATTCAAAATTATTTGGAATCGCTCCATCATACATAACTTTCATTTCGTTTCCAAGATGATCTACTATATAAAATGAGAATTGTTTTTTTTCTTTATCAATAAAATAGTTTTTTTCTTTTACCCAACTTCCTGTTGCCTTTATAGTTTTGCTGGAAGTCTTAACTACACTAAAATTTTCTTCGTAAGATATATTTGTTTGAGTAAATAGATATCCCATTATGCTTAAAAAAACTGCTATAATTACTACACCGAACATATATTTATTATTCATTTTATTCATTCCCCTCTTTTTCTATTTCTTTTTCAATATGCTTAAGTCTTGCATCCAATTTATTTAAATACGCAAATATCCCAAACCAAATTGTAAGCAGGATAAACATTACTATATAAATCGAATTATTTTCTAAAAAAGTAAAAAAACTTTCCAAGTACTACCTCAACATTTTTTTTAATAATTTATCTTTTATAATTAAAGATTTATAACCAATTGACCACATTTTGTAATATAACAACGTAAAAGCAGTTAATGATAAATAAAACAAAAACTGCATAGTTCCATTCATTTTAAAATCTACAACCGGACCAAGATTGTCATCATCTGCTGATCCTGGATGCAATCCCGTCATAATTCTTGGCATAATAAATACAAAAAAAGGAACTGTTAGAAAAGCCAAAATTGAATACACTGCTGAAAGTTTAGCTCTTTTATCTTCATTTTCAATTGCAGAACGAAGTGCAAACAGCGACCCATAAATTAAGAGTAGAATAAAAACACTAGTTTCTCTTGGATCCCAATGCCAAAATTTACCCCAAGTGAATTTAGCCCAAATTGAACCAGTAACAGTTGCAAGAATTATAAAAATCATTCCAACTTGAAGTGCTGCATGTGACTTTGCATCATCATCTAAATTTTGATTTTTTAGATACTTAACTCCATAAATCATTGACATCAAAAATGCAACGACTGCCAACCAAGAGGTTGGGACATGATAGAATAAAATTTTTGCTTTTTCTTCTAGTCCGGGAATATCCGGGAACTCGTACCAATTAGTTGGATGAGGAACAATTGGAAATGAAATTCCTGCAACTATTATTATTGTCATTAAGACGAATAGTAAAGATTTATATATCATAAAACAAAATAATCTGTGTTAAAATTCTTTTTTACAAACGGAAAGTAAATTTAACTATTTTGGAGTATAGAACAAACAGAATAATTTGTCCTTTAAAATAAAAAAAGCCTTCCGAAGAAGGCTTCCCCCAATAAACAAAATTTAATTTTTATCGTCTTCCGCCTCTTCTACCATTTCCTTTTCCTCTACCACTTTTATTACCACCTTTTTCCATATCACTATTTATAATTGCATCAAAATCTTCTTGTTCCATATATAGAGCTATAACTTCTTCTGCACCTTGATCAACTAGATTTCTAACAAAAGCTCTTAAATGATTTCTTGAACCACGATTCAGATTATCATAAACAAAAGTTATATCTGCATTATCAATTTCTTCAGTATATTTTATTAAGTCCAAAATGTCTATTTCTTCAATTGATTGCCCAACTATCAAAGCATCTACTAATGATTTATTTCCTGTTTCAATTAAATCATTATATAGAGTTTGTAAATGTTCATTTTCAAATACACCAAATACATCATTTTTAATTGGATCTTCCATTGAATATCTATCTAATAATACTTTTACTGCATCCATATGTTTCTGTTCAGCTTTAGAAATATTATTAAAAATATTCAAATCCCATTTCTCGTACATAGCTATATAAACGTCTCTTGCTAACTTTTCTTCTTCTCTCATAAAAAACAGTCCATCTTCTTCAGAAGAATTAAGATCTTCTTTAGGCATAGTTGATAATGTTTCTAACATATCATCATCCCCTGTGTTATTACCTGGTTCCATAGGTGAATTACATGCTGTTGTAAAAGTTGCGAATAGTAATAATAATGTAACTCCAAAATTTTTATATGCTTTCATTTTATTTCCTCAATTTGATTTTTGATTTTTCGTTGTTGACCTTCCTAATCAATTCGCGTGCCAAAACTAAATTCTTTCAATTATAAAGATAATTCGTCTTTTTAGTTTACATGGAAATTTATTTTCGACTTTCTGGGCGAATTTATCGACGACATGGTTGAAAACTAACTATATTTAGTTTTATTTTTATTAACTTTAGAGGCATAACCTAACTATTTCATATTCTCAATCCTTTGGCATAAATATTTCTGCGTTTTAAGTAAATAATATTTAACAAAATGAAAAGGAATCCAAAATGAAAAAAATATTACTATTCACCGTATCTGTTGGAGTATTACTATTTACTACAATAGATGTTTTTGCACAAAATTCTACTAAGATAAAGAAAGGTAAACAACAAAAACATGGTACTGGTTTTGTAGATTTAGATGGTGATGGATATAATGATAATGCACCAGATGATGATGGAGATGGAATTCCTAACGGATTAGATCCTGATTATGAAAAGAAAAGTAAAAATGGATTTGTAGATTTAGATGGTGATGGTATAAATGATAATGCTGGTTTTGGGAAGAGAAAAAGTAAAGCTTTCAGAACCGCATTGAAAAATCAAAAAGAATCGCTAAAAAATGAAGTTATAAATATGTTGGAGGTTGGGGAAGAAAATTTCAACAATAATAACATTAAAGGGTTTGGATTTGAGAATAAATTTGGAAACAATCTATCTAATGACAATGGTACCGGGACTTATAATGGACCTTGGAACTGGGGTTGGAGAAATAACTACAGTGGAAATTCCGGCTCTGGAAATGATGATGGAGGAAGCGGGGATTTTGAAGGACCTTGGAACTGGGGTTGGGGAAATGGTGGGAAATAAATAATTATCACTACCATTAACAAAAACTTTATTCAAAATTTCAAATATGCTTTTAAAATAATTAGCATATATTGAAATAAAATTCTTTTGTCGTTAAATTATCTTTAACAAGGTTATACAAAATGAAAATTCGTATTAAGATAAATATACTTTTACTAATTCTTTTATTTACAGGAACATCCAATTCTATTTTTGCACAATGGAATATAAATATTTCAACATTGCAAGAATATAATGATAATCCATTTCATTCCCCTTTCCCTGAAGAGTCTTTTATTAGTACACTAAACCTAAGTGTTCAAAAAGCCATGGGTAAATTTAATATGAGTTATTATGGTAATTATGCAAATTTCTCAGAATCATCAAATAGAAATTATTATTGGCATCAATTAGGAGCATGGAATACTTCAAAAAATGTTATGTATGGATTAAATATTGAGCAGAGACTAAATGGGAATGATTATAGTTTCTATAATTTTTCAAATTATTCCGGATACTTTAAATATCAATTCAATATTGAGGATATTAATATATTTGGGAATAGTTCTTTGAATGTTACCGATTATAGTGATCTAAACGATTTAGATAATTTACTTGGTTCGGTTAACATTAAAATAAATAAGAGTTTTGAAACAAAAACTACATTACTTGGAGGTTTAGACTTTAATTACAAAAGATATTTCAATACTGAATTTAGCTCTCTTGAAGATGTAGAAGGAAATAATATTTCCGAAATAAAATCTAATATAGCATACACATCACAATTAAACTTTTTTGTAAAAGTTGCACAATCGCTAACACCAACAACTGGTTTAGCTGTGCAGTACATAAGTAGAAATATTGTTGAAGGTACAGCAAAAACAATTAGAGAACTTGAGTTTGCTTATGGAGATGAATCAAAATATTTTGACGATCCAATTAGTTATGAAGGCTATACAGCTAATCTTCAATTAACTCAAATTTTACCTTTAGAAATTATTTTGCGAGGCTCATATTTTTTAAATAGCAAAGAATATCCATCTCAGGGTTCTTATATTGAAGCAGGTAATTATGATTCGGATATTACAAGAAATGATACCCAACAAATAATTAATTTAGGTGTACAAAAGAAAATTTATTTTGGAAAACAAGAAAGTACTTCTCTTACATTATTACTAAATTATCAGCACATTAATAATTCTTCAAATAGTTTTTGGTACGAGTATACTTCCAACAAAATAAAATTTGGTTTAAACTACAATTTTTGATTAACTTTTATATTTCCCAACCACAACCATTAGCTCAGAATTATTTTAAGATATAAGTTAGCAGTTGTGTATTATTCATTTATATTAAGTTACATCTACTACTCAGAACTTTATTATTTGTGAATAAATTTTCTAAATGTATATCAATAAAATTATTCTATAAAAAGAATGGCTATTCAACCTAAGTTTTTAATTTTTATTTTTCTTGTTGTTGCAACCTTGGTTATATCATCAGCACTTTATGAACTAAACCAAAGTAAGCATGAAATGTACGATCTGATGGCAAAACAAACACACTCGCTATTAGAAACAACTATTACAGCTTCTCAGAATGCACTTCTCTCTTACGAAGAAATTGATGGTGAAATTAAAAATCGGTTATTAAGCACTGCAAGTATTGTTAAACTTTTATTTGAAAGAAATAAAATAAATAATAGTCTTTTAAAAAAGATTGCAGGACAAAACAATTTTCATAGAATTAAAATATTTAATAGCTCTGGGGAAAAAATCTTTTACAGTCACGAAGAATTGATTTCTAAACAGCAAGAAAAAACACAAGCAATTAAAATACTGAGTCCGATTTTTAATGGATATACTGACACTTTGATAGTTGGAATAAATAAACCTCAATACCAAAACGATTATAAATATACAATAGCACTTGCAACAAAAAACAAAAGTGTAATAGCACTTAATATAGATGCAGAAGAATTTTTACGTTTCCGTAAAAAAATTGGATTTGGTGTTTTATTAAAAAGAGTAACACTTAGCGAGCAAATCATTTATTCCACTTTACAAGATTCATCACAAATATTAGCTGCTTCTGGTAATGTACAACATTTAGAAGCATTAAATGAATCAAACTTTCTACAAAATGCTTTAGAAGATTCAGTCTTTTCATGGAGAATAATTGAATCAGACTCATTGGAAATTTTTGAAGCTGTTCATCCTTTTGTTCACAATAATAGAGTAGTTGGTTTGTTTAGATTGGGCTTGTCGCTTGAACCATTAAATATAATAAACGAAAGATTAGTTAGAAGAATAATAATTATTGGATTTGTATTATTCATCTTGGGTTCGTTACTACTTGCATATATTTTTACTCATCAAAATTTTGACATTCTAAAGAGAAAGTTTAAAGTTATTGAAGGATATTCAAATAAAGTTTTACAGAATGTAAGTGACGCTGTTATTGTACTGAATGAAAAAAATGAAATTAAAATATTTAATTCGGCTGCTACATTATTGTTTGATAAAAAAGATTCTTTAATAAATGGTAAAAAATTAGATGAAGTTTTTAGTAATGAGAATTATAACAATATATTTGATTCAAAAATTGGATTAGAACAGATTGAATGCTCAATCAATAATCAAAAAAAATATTTACTAGTCTCAAAAAGTAAATTTACGTCTGAGAAGGATTTAACTAATTCAATACTAGTAATACGAGATTTAACTAATCAGAAATTGATGGAAGATCAAATTCAAAGAAAAGAAAGGCTAGTTGCTATGGGAGAATTAGCCTCGGGAGTTGCACATGAAATTAGAAATCCACTTAATACCATTAGCACTATTACCCAACAGTTAAATAAAGATTTTCAACCTAAAGAAAATGAAGAAGAGTTTTACACACTCTCAAATTTAGTTGCAAAGGAAGTAAAAAGAATTAATGAAACAATTAAAAGCTTCTTGCACTTTTCAAAACCTGAAAAAATTGTTCTTAAAGAATTTTTGTTGTCTGATTTATTAGAGCAAATAGAAAATCAATACAAACCAATGTTGAGCGAAAAATCTACAGTTATCAACTTCGAAAACAAATGGGATGGAAAAGTTAATTGGGATAAAAATCAAATTTTACAAGTTTTAATGAATTTAATTCAAAACGCTTATGATTCAATCGAATCAAAGGGAATTATTTCACTTGTGGTAGAACAACAAATTAACAATCAAATATTATTAACAGTTAGTGACAATGGGAGCGGGATCCCAAAACATATTCTTAATAAAATATTTAATTTATATTTTACAACACGAGCCAAAGGAACTGGAATTGGTTTAAGTATGGTTCAAAGAATAATCATTGAGCATGGTGGAACAATTTCTGTTGAAAGCAAGGAAAGCGAAGGAACAACTTTCTCAATTTTACTACCAATAAATTTAGAACAATAATTTTTAAGAAAAATATTATGATAAAATTAACATTACTAATTATAGACGATGAAGAATCTCAATTACAATCATTAAAAAGTTTTCTTTCTAGAAGAGATTATGAAGTTGTGACCGCTTCGGATGGTAAAGCCGGTTTTGAATTATTAAGTAATAATTTAATTGATGTTGTATTAACAGATTATCGAATGCCCGAATGGGATGGATTTACCGTTCTTAAAAAAGTTAAAGAATACAATCCGGAAATTGATGTTGTTCTTATGACTGCTTACGGAAGTATTGAAGATGCAGTTGATATAATGAAGGCTGGTGCTTATGACTATTTATCAAAACCAATTGACTTAGATGAATTGGAAAGTTTACTTGAACGAATACGGGAAAAAAGATTTCTTATTTCAGAAAACAAATTATTGAAAAGGCAGCTTGAAGAAAAGTTTAAGTTCGATTCCATTATTTCTGAAAATGGGAAGATGGAAGAAGTTCTAAATACAGCGGGAAGAGTTGCCAGTAGTAAGGCTTCCGTTCTAATTAGAGGAGAAAGTGGAACCGGTAAAGAGTTAATTGCAAAAGCAATTCATTATACAAGTCAAAGAAAAAACAAACCATTTATAACAGTTAATATTTCTTCTCTTTCAGAAAATTTATTAGAGAGTGAACTTTTCGGACACGAGAAAGGATCGTTCACCGGAGCAACTAACCAAAGAACTGGTAGATTTGAAGAAGCAAATGGCGGAACTCTTTTTATAGATGAAGTTGGTGATATTCCTTTGCAAGCTCAAGTAAAACTATTGCGTGCAATTCAATTTGGAGAGATACAAAAACTTGGTGGTAACTCAATTGTAAAAGTAGATGTTAGAATTATAACGGCAACGCATCAAAACCTTGAAGAAATGATAAGTAAAAATGAATTTAGAGATGATTTGTTTTACCGACTAAATGTTGTGTCTATTCATATCCCATCATTAAGACAAAGAAAAAGTGATGTACCAATTTTAGTAGATCATTTTATAAAAAAACATGCCGCACAAAATGAAAAAAATGTTACTTCTGTTACATCAGAAGCAATGGACCAATTGATGAAATATCAATATCCAGGCAATGTTAGAGAGCTTGAAAATATTATTGAACGAGCCGTTGTTCTTAGTAGAGATGAGTTCGTTACCAAAACAGATTTGCCCAATCATATTGGCGAAATTACTGAAAAGAAAATTTTTGATCCAACTGATTTAGAAGACGGTTATGAAGCTAAAGTAAAGTCTTTTGAAAGAGAAATAATAACTGAAGCATTAAGCAGAACAAATGGGAATAAAAGTGCGGCTGCCAGAATGCTAGATATTACAGAAAGACACCTACGATCAAGACTAGAAATACTTGGATTAAAAAACAAAACCTAATAGAATAATATTAGCTAGCTGATATTAGTTTGAAGAGACCCAAGATTTTCATTATCTCCAATAATATAAAGAATATCGCTATCCTTTAGAACAAAATCTCCATCTGGTATTACAACTCTCGTTGGTACAATTTCTCTAATCATAGAAATTTGAATTTTATATTTTTTTGTTAATTCCAGTTCTTTAAGTTTTTTACCCATCCACTGTTTAGGTGGACTAATTTCTATTAAACTAAATCCATCTGTAAGCGGAATGAATTCTAAAAAGTTTGGTGAAGCCAAAGTATGTGCCATTCTTTTTGCCATATCTCTTTCAGGAAAAACAATTCTTGTTGCACCAATTTTATTTAATATTTTTGCGTGATCTTCGCTAGAAGCCTTTGCAATTATTTCTTCAATCTCCAATTCTTTCATAAAAAGTGTGACTAAAATACTAGTGTCAATTTGACTTCCCATTGAAATTATAACCATATCAAAATCAGCAATTCCTAATTGCATTAAAAATGTTTTATCTCTAGCATCGCCAACAACCGCTTTCCGTACGAACGGTTTTACTTTGTTTACTAAATCTTCAACTACATCAATTGCCATAATATTAAATCCATGTGAACTTAACGATTCGCATAAATAGAAACCAAAGCTACTTAATCCAATTACTGCAATATTTTTCATTTTATTATCCTACTAATAAATTATTTTTTGCGTATTTAATGTCTTTTGTTTTTTTACTTCCTATGGCCGAAGCAATTGTTAATGGTCCAACCCTACCAATCAACATGAGAAATATTATTAAAATTCTACCAATAGTTGAAAAGTCTTGTGTAATTCCAGTTGAAAGTCCAACAGTTCCAAATGCTGAAACAACTTCAAAAAATATTTCTAGAAATCTATCTCCATTTGCATTAAAAGGAATATGTTGAAGTTCTACAATTGCAATTAAGAATGAAAATAGAACTATTGTGGATATTGCAAACACAACTATAACAATTGCTTTTGAAATAACCTTAAATGGTAAAGTGCTAAATTCAATATTAACATTTTTTGAGTCTTTAAGCTTTGAATTTATAAACGCTATAATAACGGCGAGTGTTGCTGTCTTAATTCCACCACCAGTTGAAGCCGGAGATGCTCCAATAAACATAAGAATAATAATAGTAAACAGAGTTGGCATTGAAAAAGAATAAACATCAACTGTATTAAAACCAGCTGTGCGAGAACTTACAGATTGAAAAAATGAGGAAAGAATTTTTGAATACAAATTTTGATCTTTCAATGAAACATTATACTCAAATAGAAAAAATAAAATGGCACCTATAAGAATTAATGTAAATGACATTTTTAATACCACTTTTGAATGCAATGAAAATTTTCCAAAATTAAAATTTTTTATTCTCATTTTATTAAATTCATACATAACAATAAACCCTAATCCACCGGTTATAATCAAAAGCATAATCACAACATTAACAAACAAGTCAGATTGGTAAATAATTAAACTATCAGAGAATGTACTAAAGCCAGCATTGCAGAAAGCAGAAACCGAATGAAAAATTGCAGTATATAATGCTTCTCCAAACGGCATATCAAAAGCAAATCTTAGTGTCAGCAATAATATTCCAATTCCTTCAATTGTTATTGTAAAAATAAATACTGATTTTAGAAGTGATTTAATATCAATTGTATCAAAGAAAGAAAGTGTTTCTTGGATTATTTCTCTGCTTCCAATACCAAATTTACCCTTTAGAAAAAATAGAAATAAGACTGAAAAGGACATTACACCAATGCCGCCTATTTGAATAAGTCCTAATATAATTAACTGACCTGTAGTTGAAAAAAAAGAACCTGTATCAACAACCACTAAACCAGTAACACAAGTTGCTGACGCAGATGTAAAAAGAGAATCAACAAAAGAAATATCTGAGCCATTTAGTGAAAATGATTGCATCAACAAAATAGAACCGACTAATATTACAAATGAAAAAGACAATACGAGTAGGCTATGTGGACTTAGATTTGATAGATATTTGTTATATATATTTTTAATGTTAATCATAAAAATTATTTTTATAATATTAAAAATATTACAAATACAACCTATAACAAATAACAATTAAAAATTCCTTAAACTTAAGGATCAAAATTTTCCTGTTGACTTTCACTTTATAAATAGACTATCTTTGCATTACAGATGACAACAAAAGACACTACATATAATTTTAATTGGCAATGGTGGAGAATATCTTGAACCGTTAACCAGTGAATTATATACTTATACAAAATTAAACCCTTCAAAGTAATTCTCTGCGAAGGGTTTTTTGTTATGTGTAATTAAATAATAGTTTTTTCTTTTTACAGTCATTGCGATGAGTGATTTTACGACGTGGCAATCTCATGTGAATGATAGGTTAATATTAACAGATTGCTGAACTCAACAAACTAAGTTGAGTTAGCAATAAAAATCGAATTTTAGATTTACATATAACAATTAGTTTTGGAAACATTAT
>Ga0209633_10003459_pt1 | contig 14578 bp, 15 predicted proteins | sample Cruoilmetagenom1_FD_187290 | JGI IMG/M metagenome (GOLD analysis project Ga0209633, IMG submission 187290) | Oil polluted marine microbial communities from Coal Oil Point, Santa Barbara, California, USA - Sample 1 (SPAdes) (version 2) | ecosystem: Environmental > Aquatic > Marine > Oil seeps ... | reverse complement strand
ATTCGAGGTGGCCGACCGGATTCATATTCACCGCCTTGGCCGACGTCTTTGCACAATCAAACCCAAGGATTACTCCATGTCCGACGCAGTGGCCTTTATGACTGGCGCCACCGTTCCACCCGAAGCTGAACTGGGCTAAAGCGCCACCCATTCTCCATTCGCTTTGCTAGATTTCACCGCTGCCGTGATGAACTCCATCCCAGCTAGGCCTGCGTCGATATCGGGCAGGATGTCAGCTGCATCTGCATCCCCGTGAATGACCTTGGCGAAATCATGATAGAGCGTGGCGAATCCTTCCAAAAATCCCTCAGGGTGCCCCGCAGGAATACGCACATCACCTTCAAACCCGTGACCGCCACGTGTCAGCAATTGTTTCGGTTGCCCCTTGGCTGTGAACCACAGCTGGTTCGGGTTTTCCTGTTGAAACTCCAACCCACCCGCATCGCCAATAATCCGTATCCGTAATCCATTTTCACTGCCAATCGCGATCTGGCTGGACCACATCATTCCCTTGGCCCCACCCTGAAACCGGAACAGGATATGGGCGTTGTCATCCAGTGATCGCCCACCAAAACTCTGCAAATCTGCACTTAACGCTTCAGCCTTAAGGCCGCTGATAAACAGTCCCAAATTATAGGCATGCGTGCCGATATCACCAATACAACCACCCGCCCCTGACCGCGCAGGGTCTATCCGCCACGCGGCCTGTTTATTGGCCGGATCGGCATAGACCAGCCAATCCTGAATATACTCCATCTGTATCAGCCGGATTTTACCCAGCTTGCCTTCGTCCACCAATCGCCGCGCCTCTCGCACCATCGGATAGCCGGTGTAATTGTGTGTTAGCAAAAACCGCGCATCGCTGGCATTAACCGCTTTGAGAAAAGCAACAGCGTCTTCTTCCGTTGCAGTCAGAGGTTTGTCACAAATAACGTGAATATTTTGTTCCAAAAATACCTTGGCCACCGAGTAATGCAGGTGATTGGGGGTAACGATTGCAACTGCCTCAATTCCATCTTCGCGCGCGACTTCTGCCTTGGCCATCTCGGCGTAGTCATTGTAAATCCGTTCCGGTTCTAGGCCAATCAAACGACCAGATACCGCCGCTTTTTCTGGCGTGGACGACAACGCACCAGCGATCAGATCATAATCCCCGTCAATCCGTGCGGCAATCCTGTGAACCGCGCCGATGAACGCATCAACACCGCCACCGACCATTCCCAATCTAATTCTTCGCTGACCCGTTTCCATCGCCATTCTCACCTTTCCCCTGCATTCCGGCACTAGAAGCAGGCTAGCACAAATTCCATACCAACCAATGCTATTATCCTTGTCTTTAAAGGCCGCGCAGCTATCGTTACCCTAAAGACAAAGGAGCAAATAATGTCCACACCCAACCGCCCGTTGGTTATCAGCGCCCCTGCGCCTCGGACGCTTGATTTGATATTCTCGGATAGGGCAAGAGATGAGCTTAATTCACGATATCATATTGTCGAAGCTGATCCCGAAGATATCGCCGGACTAGACAATGATACCCTCGCACAAGCCCTCTATATCATCGGCCAACCGCCCTTGTCGCGTAGCACCTTAAACCGCATGTCAAAACTACGCTGCATCCTGAATGTAGAAAGCAATCTAATGAACAACATGCCTTATGACATGTTGTTCCAGCGCGGTATTCATGTGGTTACGACGGGTCGTGTATTTGCTGTGCCGGTGGCAGAAATGGGTTTGGCGATGGCGCTTAATCTGGCACGTGGAATTATTGATGCCGACGTGGCCTTTCGCAAGGGCCGCGAGCTGTGGGGCGGCGACGGCAACCAATCTTCTCGCCTATTATCCGGATCAAATGTTGGTATCATCGGGTTCGGCGATTTGGGCCGCGCACTTAACCAAATTCTGTCAGGGTTTAATACGAATATCAAAGTGTTTGATCCATGGTTGCCTGCGTCCATTTTGCGTGAAAATCACGTGCAGCCCGCCACATTGGATGACGTTCTGACCACCAGCGATTTTATATTCACTGTAGCCGCCGTCACCAGTGAAAATCAGGCCTTCCTAGGAGCAAAAGAGTTTTCCAGCATGCGCGCTGGTGCCGCATTTATCCTGCTGAGCCGTGCCGAAATTGTAGACTTTGACGCGTTAATTGCTGCGGTCGAAAGTGGCCACATTTTGGCTGCTAGTGATGTGTTCCCGCAAGAACCACTGCCAGCCGATCACCCAGTGCGGGGCGTAAAGGGCTTCCTCCGGTCAGCCCACCGCGCGGGTGCGCTGGATAGCGCGTTCAAAGAAATGGGTGATATGGTATTGGAGGACATGGACTTGATGGACCGCGACTTGCCCCCCATGCGTTGTAAACGAGCCGAAAGAGAAACTGTATCTCGTATGCGTTCAAAACCGGTTCGTTCGAACTAAATTCAACATTGCCTTCTTGGTTGCTGGTTCTAATCTCAACTAATAACGCAGCTTGTATCCAGATGTCTGGTCTTCAATTATTGCTGTCTTTCTTTAGTATCGATACACAGCACAGTGCATTCGAAACAGGTAGTTTAATGTATTCAAGTTCTGCATTTGGAATTTGCGGGGCCAGATAACCCACCGGCCATCCATTATCCAAATCAAGTGAAATCAATTTCGGCGAGAGCGTCATTCCTTCGCCGGTGAGTTTCATTCGCGCTTCTTTTGCAGTCCAAAAAGCAAAAAAATGCCGATACAATTCGGCTCCTGTCAACTGGGAAAGAACAGTACACTCATTCCCCCCGAAACAAGTATCCATCAAGCCCAAAACATCCACCTGCCGGTCAATTAACTCAACATCAATTCCAATAGGATTTTCCAGCGAAAGCGCTATTACCGCAATATTGCCACTGTGAGACAAGTTAAAGTAAGTTTCATTTCCGGTTAGACTTGGTTTACCGTATTTGCCATCTTCCAGAGATAGCTGAGCAGCGGAAATGCCGATTTTTGCTGATAGGCACATTCGCAGAAACCCTCTACCGCGTATGAAACGGTCGTGGTCGCGCGCAAAATGAAACCGCTTGGCGCGAATATGTTCAGCCTGTGATAAAACGGAATTGGCATGGGACAGAGAAATGCTTTGGTCGGAATCCAAATCACATATGCTGATGCTAACCCCTTCGATAGAACTCTTGCAGACACTCATGTCAAATTCTTGCATCTGCTTGATCACAATGGTTCCATCAACAAGCTGCGGTAATTATACTTTACCAGAAGTAGCATAGCAAAAAATATTCTTATCGTTCCAACAAGGCAATTGGTGCATTCTCGTCTCGTGCAAAATCCAGAGGTGCCTTATCAACTGCCAGAGTGCTTCGTTTGAACTCATAAATCATTTCACTGTTTTCTTCATCCGAAGCGATAATCAGGCACTGATATAGATGCCGTGACCCGTCATATAGATCCACCAACCCACGCAATTGCGGTGCATTTTCAACGTCTAGGGCAAATCCGGTTTCCCAGAAACGCAGCACCGGAAAAATCTCATCATCCGTATGGACGCGCAAACGGCTTTTGCGTCTTAAACTGCGTTTGCGGGCCATCTCTAACCCCTCACGAACTTCTTTTGGTAAAAATTCAGACATTCGTCGCCCACCCAATAGTTATCGACACCTTGGCATGGTCATGGTGAAGGTCAAGATAAGAGTTATCGACAGACTGTTTTCAACCTAGGTGTTGTGTTCCTCGACCAAATCCACCCCAACCACTGGTCGCAACACGTGCGGTTTTTCTGGATCATATAGCGCAGAATCTTTGAAATTCCGTACCTGCCCCAAGGCAGGGCCCACTAGAATCAAAGCTGTTCGCGTAATCTTCTCTACCCGCACTTTTTTGCGAATGTCCGCTAATGTTCCTCGCAAAATTATCTCGTCCGGCCACCCTACGCGATAGGCTACCACAACAGGGCAATCTTCACCGTAATACGGCACCAAAACCCGCTCGATTTCTCGCATATTTCGCACGCCCAGATGGATCGCCAATGTGGCGCCGGTGCGGGCGAAATTTTCCAGTGTTTCGCCCTCTGGCATCGACGTCGACTGCATTGAAACCCGCGTCAAGATGATCGTCTGCGCCACCTCAGGAATGGTCAACTCCTGCCCCAAAGCCGCTGCCGCCGCTGCATATGCCGGTACGCCGGGGATGATTTGATAGGGAATGTTATCGGCCCGCAACCGGCGGATTTGTTCAGCAATTGCACCATATAGCGACGGATCACCCGAATGCACCCGCGCCACGTCTTGGCCCCGTTTGTGTGCGGCAACGATTTCCCCGTGGGTATCATTCAACGTCATCGCCGCTGTATCCTTGACAATTGCCCCTTCCGGCACACCGGCAACCACCTCCTCGGGTACCAACGATCCCGCGAACAGACACACCGGACAGGCCGCAATCAGCCGCTGCGCTTTCAACGTTAACAGTTCAGGATCGCCCGGCCCCGCACCAATGAAATAGACCGTCATGACAAATCTCCATCTATTTTCCGCGCATATCCGCGCGGTGTAAACATACGTGGTCCTTCGCCCAGTTGCGCCAGACGCGAATGGCTGGAACCAACCAGCACAACCGTCAGCATATCCACCTCGTCGACCTGCAATTCGGCCAGCTTTCGATAGCGGATATGCTCTTCGGGTCGCCCAAGGGAACTGGCCAGCAGTACCGGCGTATCTGCGGGCCGGTGCTGCAGCAAAATATCCCGCGCCTCGGCCAACAAGGTGCGCCGCCGTTTCGACACCGGATTATAAAATGCAATCACGAAATCCCCCTCGGCAGCGGCCTTCAAACGCTTGAGAATATCCGCGCGCGGGGTCAGCAGATCGGACAGCGAAATCGTGCAGAAATCATGCCCCAAAGGCGCCCCTGCCCGCGCCGCAGCGCCCTGCAGCGCCGAAACGCCGGGTGTCGAGACCACTTCGACCCGCCGCGCCGCGCCCGTCACGCCATGCGCCTCCGGCCCGCGATCCAGCAGTTCGAACACCAGTGCACCCATCGCGTAAATTCCCGCATCGCCGGAGCAAATCAGCGCTACGTTCTTACCCTTGCCCGCCTGCTCCAGCGCGTGACGGCACCGATCTTCTTCTCCCCCCAGCGGGAAATCTGACCGCGCCTTGCCCGACGCTAGCGGCCCCAGAAGGTCGATATACAGGCCATAACCCACCAATTCCTCGGCCTCGGCGATCAACTGACTGGCCTCAGGTGTACGCCAGCTATGCTGCCCGGGTCCGATACCGACAATTGACAGCTTGCCACGTTTTCGACCTTTTTGGGCATGAATAGGGTCTGATGTTTGTGCCAATGCACAGGTGCAATTTTCCGTTTTCCGTTTTTCGATGACGAGTTCCGCAGCACAACCTGCCGCTGCCAAAGCCGCCGCTTCTGATACGCCATGGCAGCCTACTTCGGCAAACACCACCTTCGAAGGGTTCATCAAACGCGCGGCTTCAGCCTCCAATTCCTCTGCAGTGAACAACAGTAAAGGCACTCCCAACCGCCGCGCCAATTCGTTCATCGCCGGTTCATCCGCCTTAAGGTCCAGCGTGTTGACCGACGCAATCGCCCCTCCCGCAATCCTCGCTTCGGCCAACGAGGCCTGAACCAATTCCCACAGCACCTCGGGCTCTGCATTGCGCGCACAGCCAACCCCCAAGGCATACCGCTGGGGATGATAGATTAACCGTGTATTAGAGCCTGTTTCAGGCCTATCTGTCACCACCAGCTCCACAGCCCCATCAGGATCATCTGGCAAATCAAAAATCGTCTCACCCAACTGCCGCGCCCCGCCGCCACTCAATAGTGCCATCATCACTCCCTTGGCATCGTCGGGGTTGGCCAACCGATATCCCGTCGGCGGCTCGTCCAAAGCCACGCCCAGCGCCACATCGCCGGCGGTTGTTACCGCCGCCTTGGCCTGCAACGCCTCGGCAATCTGCCGTGCCAATCGGTTTGCGCCCCTGTGCCCACCCAGCAAAGGTACCACCACTGCGCCATCATCCGACACCGCAACCAACGGCGGCTCGACCCGCTTATCCGCCAGAACCGGCGCCACTGCGCGGATCAATATCCCCGCCGCACAAACCCCGACCACCGGCGTACCACTTGCAAACAGAGTGCGCACATAGTTCAGCGCATTGGGGAAAAACGCATCCGCCACTGCGACACGATCCTCACGGCCATGTACTTCGGTTCCCAACGCCCTGGCCACATCATGTGCCACCGCCTCGCCTGCGCGCGACAAGCAAATTACAACAGGTTTCAGAGCCACAGATCAGCCCCCTTTGTGATTAGTATCATTGAAAAATACGGCGCCTTGTCTGGCGCCTCTGCCAGCGCCATCCGCCGTTCCTGCGCCAAACTGGCCCGCTCTACGTAATATGCCCGCTCCAGTAGGCCCAATGCGTCTATCACCGCCCGAATACGCCCTAGGTGCCGCCCGACTTTCATAATCACAACCGAATCCGCCACTTCAATCCGCGCTTTCAGCTCGGTATCCTCTAGCGGCCCTGGAATCACACTCAACACCTCGTTGCGGGCGACCAAAGGCAGGCCCAGACTTGCAGCGCTCGCTGTCATTGATGTCACTCCCGGCACCACTTCAATCGCAAACCGGCCTGACAAACGGGCGTATATATACATGAACGAACCATAGAAAAACGGATCGCCCTCGCACAGGACAACCATATCCAAACCAGTCTCTAACATCGCGGAAATCTCATCTGCGGCCGCATCATAAGCCGCCTGTGCCGGTGCACGATCAACCACCATAGGTACATCGATTCTGATTTCCTGCACTCCGTCCGCTATAAACTCCGCCGCAATTGACCGCGCAAAACTCTCGCCCCCTGTCAGCGCAGGATAGGCCACCACCTTGGCACTTCGGATCATCCGCACAGCTTTCAGCGTCATCAGCTCCGCATCTCCGGGGCCAAGCCCAATCCCGTACAATGTCCCGCTCATCGCTTGACCAAGCTCCACTGGACTACAGGGCGCATCGGCTTCCAACTGCTCAAGGGCCCCAAGGGCTTGACCCGGCTGACAGCAATTTTGACCAATTCACCGCCATGTTCGCTGTGTAACGCAATCAACACTGTCTCACTCTCCAGCGTCACCGCATTTGCGACCAACCGACCCAAAGGGCGTAGCGCGGCCCAAGCAGCTTCAAACACATCAAAACTCAAGCCCCCACCGATGAAAATCGCGTCGGGCGCTGCCAGCCCTTCAAGTGCTGCCGGAACTGTACCATCCACCAACTCCAGTTTTGGCACCCCCAACGCCAGTGCATTCGCACCCGCCATCGCCCGCCTGTCGGCACGTGGTTCAATCCCGATGGCGCGCGCATACCGCGCTGCCCGCATCCATTCCACCGCAACTGATCCGCAGCCAGTGCCGATATCCCACAGCAACGCCCCGCGCATCGGCATCAACTTGGCCAAAGTCACCGCTCGCACTTCCTGCTTGGTCATCGTGCCGTCATGCTGAAACAAGTCATCCGCCAAACCCGGCACACGCGGCAACAGCGCGGCATCGGGTGCAGCGACGCATTCCACCGCTAGCGTATTGAACGGCGGCACCACATGGGCCCAGCTTTCCGCATTCCCATCAAACCGCGCCTCGTCATTGCCACCCATATTCGCCAGCACGGCCATCCGGCTCTTGCCAAAGCCGCGTTCCGTCAGAAACGCCGCAATCTGCGCCGGTGTTTCCTCACCCGTGGTCAGGATAAGTAGTCTCTGATCTGGCTGAATATAGGCAATCATCTGCTCCACAGGGCGCCCGTGCACTGTCAGCGTTTCCAGATCGGCCATCGACCACCCCATCCGCGCCGCCGCCAGTTGGAACGCACCAACCTGTGGATGGAATATAACCTCGGCTGACTCAATGTTACGCCCAATTCTGGCCCCGACCGAATACCACAACGGATCGCCCGACGCCAAAACCACAACCCGCTTGCCGCGATTGGCCTTCAGCGTGTCAATCAATGCATCAAATGGCGAGGGCCAACTCACCCGCTCGGCCGCCGACAGACCTGCCAACGCATGATGTCGCATTCCGCCTACAATCACTTCGGCGGCCTCGACGACCGCACGGGTCGCTGGCGTCAGCCCCACCAGTCCGTCCTCGCCAATACCAACAATATGAAGCCAAGGTTTCATCCCGCCCCCTCAGGCAGCCCTGCCGCCAAAGCATTCAGAGTAGCCGAAGCCATCGCCGACCCCCCACGCCGCCCGCGCAAGGTAACAAACTCGCAGCCCCGCGGATTGGCCGCCAGTTCTGCCTTGCTCTCGGCCGCCCCGACAAACCCCACCGGAAAGCCCAATATCACTGCCGGCTTTGGCCAGCCGCGATCCAGCAGTTCCAGCAAGTGAAACAGGGCAGTGGGCGCATTGCCGATCACCACCACCGCGCCCTCGATCCGCTCTTGCCACAGCTCCACCGCTGCCGCCGAGCGCGTATTCCCGATCGCTTTTGCCAGCGCCGGCACAGACGGGTCGTTTAACGTCACCACCACGTCGTTCTCTACGGGCAGATATCGCCTGATGATCCCCGCGCCAACCATCTCGCAATCGCACAACACTGGTGCACCCGACAACAGCGCATCGCGCCCAACTTCATAGGCCTGTTCCGAAGACGCCAGCCGGTCCGCCACCTCGACCATACCACAGGCATGAATCAGGCGGATCGCTACCGCCTCCATTCCTGACCCAAACCGCTCTAGCCGCGCCTCTTTGCGAACGGTGGCAAAGCTTTGGGCATAAATCGCCGAAGGATTCTTCTCATATGGCCTCATGCGCAAACCTTGCCGCAAACATCAATTAAACAACCGTGCAAACGCTCTGCAAGGGGTGTTTTCCGCCGGATTAGACTACCCATTTGACTTCCGTGCACTCTCGGGCCCCAGCGGATGTTTCGCGTGAGGATACTCCGGATGATGATGGTGGTCATGATGGTGATGCCCATCCTCGTGGTCATGGTCGTGATGGTGGTGATCCAAATCCAGCCGACATGCCCCGGTACAAAATGTATCACACAAGTCACAAGTCTCGACCGTCGCCCCCGGCGCATTCGCTCCCTGACCCTCGACATGGTGGTGGTGGCTTTCCTGAACCGCGCCCACTTCTGCCTCAAACCCCAATACCTGTGTGCGGTATTTACATGTTCCGCAAGTCTCAGGAGGTACTTCATCCAACTGTTCCGTCACGCGTTCGGCAAAGGTTTCCAGCACCTTGGGGTGGTCATTCAAATAACCTGCCTTTACGAAGGTAATATCTGGATATGCGGTAGCCACCTGATCGGTGAAGCCGTAAATCCGGTCAATCAGAATACCTGCGAACAGGAAGTAGGGAAACACGATCACCCGCTTGTAGCCCAGCCGCGTTGTATGTTCCAAACAAGGCTCTACCAAGGGGAAAGTCACACCGGAATAACCCACTTCGCACCAACCAAACCCCATACCTTCCCACAGCATCCGCGCCACTTTGGCGACATTGGCGTTGGCATCCGGATCAGAGGCACCGCGCCCGATCACCACCAGACAGGTTTCTTCCAAGGGCAGTTCACCATATTCGGCGTTGGCGGCCTCCACAGCCTCCTGTACCCGTGCACCAGCAGCTGCAATCATCTTGGGGTCTACCCCCAATTCACGCCCATAGGTCACATCAACGCTGTGTTTTTTGGCATAGGTGTTCAGTACCGTTGGGATGTCGTTCTTGGTGTGCATCGCGGCAAACAGCATCCCAGGAACGGCGATGATCCGCTCGCAACCCGCATCACGCAAACGATCCAGGCCATCACGGATTACCGGATTAGCAAACTCCAGATAGCCGTAGTCGACCTCCCAGTCGTCGGGCAGCAATGCGGGCAGCTTTTCCGCCAGCACCGCGAATTGGTCCACCGCATCCTGCGAACGCGAACCGTGGCCGCAGATCATCACACCAATCTTGCCCATGTTCATGCCTCCTGCGGTTCAGCGTCGATCTCTTCCTCGGTTTCGTCTTCTTCCGACGCCTCTTCATCACGCCCTTTGCTGGCCTGCCACAAAGCGGCAGCTGCAGCGGCTGCCATGGCCGCCAAACCCAGCCAATGATTGTGCCCCGCAACCTCGATTACATGGGATGGATGCGCAAACGCAGGAGCCGCCACCAAGGCCGTGATAAATGAAAACAGTAATTTCATCGCATATATCCTCTATTAGCCGCCCAAAACAGGTCAGGTGACAGGAACATATGCTCCCGACGATGCTGGTTCCGATCCCCTGTATGGGTCAATCATCCACAGCCAACCGTTCTGGCCCTTTGGGCTTCGTCAGTTTCAGCTATAGGCACCTTGCCCGCTCATCGCAATCGGATTCACGACGAACAAGCCACCACCGGCGACATCCCCCTTGCAATCGGGCGGACAATCCGTTTCATCAGCGCCAGAGCAAAGGAAACACGATGACCACGATCACCATCTGCGACACCTGCAAACGCGAGGGCTGGGATGCTGAAACCCAGAAACAGACCGATGGCGAGGCCCTGGCCGATCTGGTCGAGACCGCAGCCACAGCCGCAGGCGGCATCGTCAAAACGCGCCGGTTTTCCTGTCTGATGGGCTGTGATCGTGCCTGTAACGTCACAATTCAGGCAGAAGGCAAGCTGAATTATACACTTGGCCAGTTCACCCCCAGCACCGACGTCGCCGAAGCCCTCGTCACATATGCCGCCTTACACGCCGCCAGCACATCCGGCCAAGTGCCCTATCGTGACTGGCCACAGGCGATTAAAGGCCATTTCACCACCCGCCATCCATCTCTGCCCGCAGACGAATGAACCATGCGCTGATCCTTTTGCTGGCCCTGTTGCTTGACGCCCTGCTGGGCGAGCCGAAATGGTTGTGGTCTCGTGTGCCACATCCGGCGGTAGTGATGGGGCAGGTTGTGATTTGGATGGACATACGGCTCAACAACGGGGAGGCGCGCGAGCGCAACGGCATCCTGACCATGGCCGCACTGGTCACCAGCGCTGGTATTTTGGGATTGTTAGTCTCTAACTTGCCTGATTGCGATATACTACAGATCATCCTTGCCGCCATGCTGTTGGCCCAGAAAAGCCTGGTCCAACACGTCAAAGCCGTGGCTGATGCCCTTCGCCTGTCCACTGGTGACGGGCGACTTGCTGTGTCGAAGATCGTCGGACGGGATACCAAGGCAATGGGTGATACTGCCATTGCTCGCGGTACGATTGAAAGCGCTGCCGAAAACCTGTCGGACGGCGTTATTGCGCCCGCCTTCTGGTTTCTGATGCTGGGACTGCCCGGTCTGCTGATCTACAAAATCACCAACACGGCGGATTCCATGATCGGCTACAAAACGGAACGCCACAAGGATTTTGGTAGGGCCGCCGCGCGGCTGGATGATGCGCTGAACTACATCCCCGCCCGCCTGACTGTCTTACTAATCGTCGCCACCCACGGCACACTAGGTAAATGGCGTGTAATCCTGCGCGATGCCCCACTGCACCGCTCTCCCAACGCAGGTTGGCCCGAAGCCGCGATGGCCGCTACCCTGAGCATCGCCCTGTCCGGTCCCCGCAGCTATGACGGGAAAATGCGGGATTTCCCCTATGTTTACCCTGAAGGCCGCCGCACCCTGACCCCCACCGATATTGACGCTGCCACCGCGGCGCTTTGGCGCGCATGGGCCGGATTGGTTGCAATTGTGGCCGTATTGGCGGTGGTTATCTAAGCCATTGCCACCCGCAACAGCCCTGCTAGTCTGCGCTCAAATTTGTTTTGAAAGGCCCGTGCGTATGCGTAACCCGATTTTTCCTATGCTGACCGCCCTGTGTTTGACCCTGACACCGGCCTATGCAAACGGCCAATGCGGCGGCAAATTCAGTACCTTTGTGGCCAACCTGAAAAAGGAAGCCATCGCAAACAGCCACGACAAGGCAACTGTAGACCGTTTCTTTGCCTCGGTCCGGCAAGATCCGAAAACCTTGAAAGCCGACCGTTCGCAAGGGGTGTTCCAGAAAAGCTTTATCGACTTTTCTCGCGCTCTGATCAGCAAATCCCGCCTAAGCAAAGGCATCGCCAACGCACGTAAATACGACAGGGTATTTGACCGGATTCAAAAACAATACGGCATCAACCGCGGTGTTTTGCTCGCTTTTTGGGCATTTGAGACCGATTACGGCACGTTTCAGGGTAATTTCAATACACTAAACTCTCTGGTCACACTGGCGCATGACTGTCGCCGCCCACAACTGTTCCGGCCGCAAATTTTTGCCGCGTTGGAACTCTATGAACGGGGTAACTTTTCGCCAACTAAAACCTCCGGTGCATGGGCTGGGGAAATCGGCATGGTGCAGATGCTGCCCGCCGATATTCTGGAAAACGGTGTCGATGGGGACGGAGACGGCAAAGTCAGCCTGAAAACTTCGCCTGCTGATGCGCTGATGTCGGGGGCGAAAATGCTGTCTTCGCTTGGCTGGCGTCCGAACCAGCCGTGGTTGCAGGAAATCACTGTACCGCAGAATCTGGATTGGGCCAAAACCGGCTTGAACACTGAAATGACGGTGGCGCAATGGGCCAAGCTGGGTGTGAAAGCGCGCAACGGGTCACTGGCACCCGGCAAACTGCCTGCCTCAGTTCTGCTGCCAATGGGGCGCAAGGGGCCAGCGTTCCTCGCCTATCCGAATTTCCGCGTTTATTTCGAATGGAACCAAAGCTTTGTTTACGTCACCACCGCCGCCTATTTCGGTACACGGATCGAAGGGGCTAAACCCTACAACGCTGGAAACCCCGACCCCGCGCTGACGGGGAAACAAATGAGAGCCTTGCAAAAAAAGCTGGCAGCGCGCGGGTATGATGTGGGTAAAATTGACGGTATTCTGGGGGCAAAAACCCGGGCCGCAATTCAAGCAGAGCAAATCCGGCTGGGCCTGCCTGCCGACGCATGGCCCGCCAAGACGCTGCTGAACAAACTATAAAAACAAAAAGCCCCAAGCGATTGGCACGGGGCATTTTGTTATTCTGTCGTCGACTACTTACCAATCAATAAATTCTTCAAAGTCTTCAACCAGTAGGCGCCACCAATCCAACGTATCCTCAAAGTTTTTGTTGCCAACTCCGTCAAAATCTAGGTTCACATCCATTTCTAAAAATGGGTCACCCTCATCATCAATATAGGCTTTGGCAAACCGTTTATCACGGTTCCATTCATTGATCTTAAGCGCCGAAACCCCGTTATTCAGATCATAGCCCGCCTTGATCAAGATGGAGCTACAATTATCATTGTTTTCACAACCATAAAAATAGACCGAGAACTTGGTGTCAGACACACGGCTGGAAATCTTTGGGTCACCTTGGGAATCTACATCCATCGTAGCAACAAAACCGAAATCCTGCATGGCCTTCATTACAACGCTGGCTTTCGTTGCCGTCACTTCTGCCTGTGCGATGTTGCTACTGAACATCAGTGCTGCAACAGCTAATCCTCCAAATAGTTTTGCAAGAAATCTCATATATCACCTTCTTTCAATATTTAATTTGGACGAACTGAACCAAAGATATTGGCAGAGGTCAACGTAATATGGGAAATAATACATACCCAGAGTATGGCAGAATGCATTTTTCATCACTTCGTAAGTCTTTGCATCTGCATTTAGTCAGCCATCCTACCGTTAGGTAGCCTGAGAAAACTGTACCTCAAGCCACCATTTCTTCGGCTTTTTTCAGGTCAACACTGACCAGTTGGCTCACACCCAATTCGCCCATTGTCACACCGAACAGGCGATCCATTCGTGACATTGTTACCGCATGGTGAGTGATGATCAGAAAGCGCGTATTGGTGCGACGGGTCATTTCATCCAGCAGATCGCAGAACCGCGTGACGTTGGCGTCATCCAAAGGTGCGTCGACTTCGTCCAGCACACAGATCGGCGCAGGGTTGGCTAGAAATACTGCGAAGATTAGCGCCAGTGCCGTCAATGTTTGTTCACCACCAGACAGCAGCGATAGAGTCGACAACTTCTTGCCGGGAGGTTGGCACATGATTTCCAATCCAGCCTCTAACGGATCATCGCTTTCGACCAGAACCAGCTTGGCTTCACCACCGCCAAACAAATGCGAAAACAACAGGCCGAAGTTGGAGTTCACCTGTTCGAACGCGGTCAGCAACCGCTCGCGGCCCTCTTTATTCAGGCTCATGATGCCGCTGCGCAGCTTCTTGGTCGCCTCTTCCAGATCGGTCTTTTCGTTCAGCAGCGTGTCGTGCTCTTCCTGAACTTCTTTGGCGTCTTCTTCGGCCCGCAAGTTCACGGCGCCCAGCGCGTCGCGCTGGCGTTTCAATCGGTTTACATTCGCCTCGATGTTTTCCGAAGGCGGCATTTTATCGGGGTCTGTATCCAGCTCTTCAAGCAGCTTTTGCGGTGTTGTTTCCTGCTCTTCGTTGATCCGTTCTACAGCATAGATCACGGTTTCTCTTGCCGCCTCGGCGCGCGCCTCGGAACGGGCTCGGCCCTCGCGCGCTTCGGATGCCGCACGCTCTGCATCGCGCTCTGCATCTACCGCATTTCGTTGCGCGGTT
>Ga0209633_10003458_pt1 | contig 14578 bp, 12 predicted proteins | sample Cruoilmetagenom1_FD_187290 | JGI IMG/M metagenome (GOLD analysis project Ga0209633, IMG submission 187290) | Oil polluted marine microbial communities from Coal Oil Point, Santa Barbara, California, USA - Sample 1 (SPAdes) (version 2) | ecosystem: Environmental > Aquatic > Marine > Oil seeps ... | reverse complement strand
CGTTCATACTAAGGCGCGTCAGCACTTCATTCATGACGGCCCGCTCCATTGTGACAGACGCAGGCGCATGAGATGTTACGCAAATTTGAGGATTCCGCGCCGCGGCAAGAATATCAGCAGCCACGCCAGGCCATGCTGATGTCGGATTAAAATAGCCAAAACAGCGAGCGCTAGCGCTCAGTAAATCACCGTTTTGCATCAAGCCTTGCGCTTCACTAAGGGCAGCTTCTAGGCCAATGGGCTCATTCAAGTCTATGGCGGCAATCACGGTTTGGGTCTTTTCAAGCGTCCACTTGGGCGCGATAGGTCCATTTTTAATGTCGCCATAAGCAGAAGTAATTAAATCAGCGACCACATTAAAATCGGTTGGCGATGGTGTTAAATCTTTTGGTAATTTAGTATGTGTTGTCAAGGCACGCTCCATCAATATGAAAACACCTTAAAGACTACGCGCAGTCTAGCCCACCCATTACTTGCGAAATATAAATTTGTGAAAGCATTAAAGTGGCTCAGCGCCCCAGAGCAACGTTTGCAGGGCATAGCCAGAAATTTTGCCATCTTGCTCACGTAATTTGCACCAACCCAGATCGTCACAACCCTCAAGGCGAAGTAGGGCGCCTTTTGCTATGACCGCGGTTTTTTTGGAATCGGAACGTGGTTTATCACGCAAAATAAACTGAGCGCGGGCTAAGATCATGCGGCGGCCATCTAAAAGGCGACGGTCCATCCAGGTTTCGTCTCCATTGACGTCGCGCACTTTGCGCCAAATCTCAGTTTCTGCCACGACAATCATCGGCATGCCCTTGCGCGAATAACGCCATGCAACGGGATGGCCACTACTCGGGCCCGTGCGCCCATTTGAACTTCCGTATTTAAGCGAAACATAACGCGGCACACGAAAGCCAGATTTACTGTCTTGCGGCGCAACACGGATGAAATTAGCCGGCAGGGCAATGCGAGGATCTGGCACGTCTTCAGTAATGCGCGCCGTGCTTTGTGGGGGCGTGTCTGGTATATCTGCCGCTTTCGTATCAGGCCTTGTTTGCGCCATAGCCAGCGGCCCATGACCAAGCCCCGATAGAACAAAGATGCCAAGAAATACTTTACGCAAAACAATAACCCACCTTATGGTCAACAAAATTTAAATATTACATGTCTTATGTACCTAGAGAATAAATGAGGTGTAAACAAAATAATAAAAAGCCAAAATCTTTACTTGCCAATTTAGGCCGGGCAGGCTCTTTTGTGGTATGGATTCTAACACACCACCTAATATCATCGTGACGCGCCGTTTACCAGGCGGGGTACATGAACGGCTTACCACGCTTTTTGGTGCACAGCTAAATTTGGAAGACAAACCGTTCAGTAAAAAACAACTCATGGAGGCGGTTCAAACCGCCGATGTCTTGGTCCCAACCGTAACGGATGTGATCGATAGCGATATTATAGGCGCTGCAGGGCCGCAGCTCAAGCTCATTGCGAATTTTGGCGCGGGCACAGATCATATTGACCGCGCTGCTGCGCACAAGAAAGGCATCATCATTACCAATACGCCAGGCGTGCTCACCCAAGATACGGCTGATTTTGTTATGGCGCTCATTCTGGCAGTGCCGCGCCGCTTGGTCGAAGCTGACCGCCTAACGCGCGCAGGCAAATTTACCGGCTGGACACCAACTGGGATTTTAGGCCGGCGGGTACGCGGCAAGAAACTTGGCATTGTTGGCATGGGCCGCATTGGCCAGGCCGTAGCGCGGCGCGCCCGTGCTTTTGGCCTTGGCGTGCATTACCACAATCGCCACCCCGTTTCAGCGCCTATCGAAAACGAACTGGGCGCACGCTATTGGGAGGACTTAGACTCTATGTTATCCGCCGTTGATATCGTGACACTCAACTGCCCTAGCACGCCTGCAACCCATCATCTGATCGATAAAAAACGCCTAGCGCTCATGCCCGCGCACAGCGTGATCATCAACACGTCGCGCGGCGAAATCATTGATGAGGCAGCGCTCGCAAGCGCTATAAAGAACGGTGAAATCGCGGGCGCAGGTCTTGATGTATATGAGAACGAGCCAGACATTCATCCTAGCCTCCTAGAGCTACCAAATGTGATTTTAGCCCCACATATTGCCTCCGCCACACACGAGTCGCGCCTGGAAATGGGCGAAAAGGTGATGATTAATATTCGCGCGCTTTTTGATGGTCATCAATGCCCTGACCGGGTACTGCCACCGAGCGGTAATATATAAGCAATAGTTACGGGCACTTACACTACCCATGTCTAAAACAGTCCCTACGCTTAATATCTGGCCAACAGGGGCGTATATGCCCTAGTTTACACCTTGCGTTTCAAGACAAAATCCGCTATTATTCGCACGCTATTTACAACCGATAGACTTCCGGTTCCTCAAAAGCGTTCGATTGCAGCGGGCGCATGAGTATTAACCGGGGCGCGTACAAGACCATTAGTTCTCCCCAGCTCTCTTGGTGTTGTACTAGAAACAGCCTCGCTCTGAACCACACACTCAGAGCGGGGTTGTTTTGTATTTAGCCGTCATGTCAGATAACACATTGCACTTTAAATCGTATTTATGTAGTATGAAATCTAATGCTGGGGGATTATCATGCGATTAACTTTTCACGTATTTTTTACACTTGCCTTCGCACTCTTTGTCGGGGTTTCTACAAGCGCGCAAACGCCGCCAGATATTGATAAATTTTTCCCAAAATTGTCCTTTGGAGAGCCTACATTATCACCATCGGGAAAATATTTGGCAATGCCTGACTATAGCGATGATGAGCACAAAATCGTCATCATTAATGTTGATAGCCAAAAAGCAATTTATTCTCATAAAATGGGCGATTTGAAAGTCAATTGGGTGCAATGGGCCACTGATGAGCGTATTTTGTTTAGCCTTACCTTTGGACACGACCAAAGATTATCCGCGCGGTGGTATACGCGTGATGAGGACGGCAAGGTTACGAGAGATGTAACGGTAACTTATAGCCGCGTGATGGCCATGAATATTGATGCTAGCGAACAAATGCCCATGTTTAGTAATGCAAATAATAAGGTGAAAAAAAACCAATCCCTATCTAGAATTACGGATGTACTCCCGAATGACCCCGATCACATATTAATGCCTGCTGTTATGAGTTCGCTTACTCTGTGGAAAGTCAACATTCATACTGGCGAGGCGACAAAAATAGAAAAAGGTGACAAAAAAACCAGAGCATGGAAGACCAACAAAAATGGAATCCCTGTCGTACGTTTTGACCGTTTCGGCTGGGGAAGCTCTGCCCGTATTAAAGTATATATGCGCGCACCTGGTGAAAAAAAATGGGAAAAAGTCGCAACGGTTCGCCAAAAAGATTTGCAAAAGTTCAATCCAATTGCCCAAACTAATGACCCCTCTATTTACTATGTTTCTGCGCGTCCGGACGGTTATGACCGCGCCGCTATATTTAAATATGATTTAAACTCAAAAACATTCCTAGAGCCTGTGTCATCGAACGATCATGTTGATTTATATAATGCCATTGTTGATGATGGCGGTGAATATGTTGGCAGCATTTACTTTGAAGACAAGCTCGAATACGATTTTCTTGATGATACGCGAAACGCCCATATGCAGGGGCTAGATAATTTCTTCGGTAACGAAAACAATATTCTAATTAGCGACATTAGCGCCAATGGGCGGCTGTGGTTACTTTATGTGTATGGGCCAAGAGAGCCTGGCAGTTATTACTCTTATGATACCCAAGTCAAAAGGACAGAATTTTTATTTTCGGAAAATCAAGAGCTTGACGAATCCGACCTCGGTAAAATTGAAATCATCAATTATGTCGCACGTGACGGGCAAAAATTGCGCGGTTACTTAACTTCGCCCGCACGACCACGTTCAAGCCCGCCGCCCCTGATAGTCATGCCGCATGGCGGCCCGCAACTAAGAGACTATTACGGATATGACTCTATGGCACAATTTTATACCACGCGCGGGTATCAGGTCTTCCAGCCGAACTTTAGAGGGTCAAAAGGCTTTGGCGATAAATTTGAACATGCGGGTTATAAGAAATGGGGCACCATTATGATTGATGACATTACTGATGGCACTTTGCACCTTATCGAAACTGGGAAGGTCGATAAAAACCGTATCTGTATTGTCGGTGCAAGTTATGGCGGTTATGCGGCCTATATGAGCGCGATAAAACAGCCAAACCTCTATCAGTGTGCCGTTTCTATGAGCGGCGTTTCCGATTTAATGAACACAATTAAATTCGACCTCAAGAAATTTAAAGACGCGGACGAAACTACAGATTATTTGAAGGAGTCAATTGGTCACCCCAAAAAAGACAAAGATCTACTCTTCGCTCAATCTCCTATTAGCCATGTCTCCACAATCCAAATTCCCATGCTCATTATACATGGTGACAAAGATAACGTTGTCCCCGTTGAGCAAAGCCGCGCCATGCACGCAGCTCTATTAGCGGCAGGAAAATCATCCAAATATTTTGAGTACAAAAACACTGACCACAGCTTGTTTGGTGTAGACCCAGACGATGAAGATGCGATTGATGACAACTTCATGCGCAAAAAATCACTACAAGATGTGGAGCGCTTCCTCGCTGAGCACCTTGCGCCCTAGGCCTGTCCACATGCAGGGCAATTTGGGTCTTTGGGGAGGGTTATTGTGCGGGCCTGCGCGGCTAGGCCATCATAGAGAAATAATTTTCCGTAGAGCGGCATGCCTGCGCCTGTTATAATTTTTACGGCTTCCATGGCCATCATCGAACCTATAATCCCCGCGAGCGCGCCAACGACGCCGACCGCTGCGCAGGTTTCAATTTGCGGCGGGGCGGCGGGTACAAAACATTGATAGCAAGGGCCGTGACCGTTCATTGAAAACGCCGCAAGCTGTCCGTCAAAGCGGCCAAGCGCGCCGCTAATCAACGGCGTTTTTGTGTCAAGGCACGTCGCATTTACGGTAAAGCGCGCCGCGAAATCATCGGTGCCATCAAGCACAAGATCATAATCTTGGATGATATTGCGCGCATTACTTTCATTGATGTGACGGCGATATTCACGCACATGAATATGAGGATTAATCTGGCTAAGGCGCGCGGCCATAGCTGTAGTTTTTAACGCGCCAATATCATCTGTGCTAAATTGGACTTGCCGCTGTAAATTAGAAAGCTCAACCACGTCCTCATCGATAATGCCGATATGCCCTACGCCGCTCGCGGCCAAATAAAGGCCTGCTGGCCCGCCTAGCCCGCCTGCGCCTACGATAAGAACTTTCGCGCTGCCAAGCGCCGCCTGCCCCGCACCGCCAATCTCTTTTAAGATAATTTGGCGGGCGTAACGTGTAAGCTGATCCTTATCCATAAAAGCGGCTAATCAAACAAAGCAGTTGAGAGATAACGCTCGGCAAATGAAGGAATAATGGTGACGATGGTTTTGCCAGCCATATCGGGGCGTGCGCCGATTTCAAGACTAGCCGAAATGGCTGCTCCCGATGAAATACCCACAGGAACCCCGTCCTCACGCGCCGCGCGCCGGGCTGTTTCAAAGGCAGCGTCATTGTCGATTGTCATGATTTCATTGATAAGGTTTGTATTCAAAGTATCAGGCGTAAATCCCGCGCCAATGCCCTGAATCATGTGCGGGCCTTTTTCGCCTTTGGACAAAAAAGGACTGCCCGTAGGCTCAAGCGCGACAATGTGGATATTAGGATTTTTGGATTTCAAATATGCGCCCGCGCCCGAAAGCGTGCCGCCTGTACCAACGCCGCTAATCAGTACATCAACGTGGCCATCCGTGTCATTCCAAATTTCTGGCCCTGTTGTGCGTTTATGCATATCGGGGTTCGCCTGATTAACAAACTGCCCTGCCTGAACGGCGTTTTTGGTGCTGGCCACTAGCTCAACAGCTTTCTCAAGCGCGGCAGGCATACCGCCAGCGGCGGGGGTCAGCACAATTTCAGCGCCCAGCAGCTGCATCAATTTACGGCGTTCTACCGACATACTTTCTGGCATAACGAATATAGATTTATAACCCTTAGCCGCCGCTACGAGCGCAAGACCGATGCCCGTGTTTCCAGATGTTGGCTCGATGATGGTGCCGCCTGGCTTTAATACGCCGCGCGCCTCCATGTCTTCGATCATGGCAAGGCCGATACGGTCTTTAACGCTGGCGCCCGGGTTGAAAAACTCAAGCTTGTATAAAAGCCGCGCTTTCATATCTTTACATATATTTGGCAATTTCACCAAAGGCGTGTCGCCAATTGTATCAGAAATCGACTCGTAAATTTTGCCCCGCCCCGGTTTGCTCTCGCTCATACTTCGCTCCTATTTTACGCCTGTTGATCCGTAACCGCCTGCGCCGCGCTCCGTTTCAGATAGTTCACTAACGCAATCAAATGCGGCCTGAGTCACAGGCGCTATGACCATTTGCGCAATGCGGTCACCGCGATTGATGACGAAATCTTGGTCGCCATGGTTTATCAAAAGAATTTTCACCTCGCCCCGATAGTCCGCGTCAATCGTGCCAGGCGAATTGACCACGCTAATGCCGTGTTTATAGGCTAGGCCAGAGCGCGGACGTATCTGCGCCTCATAGCCTGGCGGCAATGCCATGGCGAGGCCCGTCGCAACCAATGTACGGGTACCCGGCGCCAAAACCAGTGGCGCGTGCCCGCCGAGGGCAGCACGCATATCAACGCCCGCCGCAAGGTTTGTTTCATAAGTCGGCAATTCCAAACCGTCAAAATTTTCCAGTTTTTTAATCTGAACTTTTACCATCTTTTTCTTTCGTTTTTTTGTGCTCAGTGTTTAAAGCCAGCAGCCTAAGTTTGAGCATATCCTGCTCATCCTTGGGTAAATCTGGGCCATCATACATATAGGTATATTTACCTTCACGGCTGCTAATAGACATAAGCGAACTATCCGTAGAATCAAAATTTTGTGATAAGTAAAGCGGCACACCAGTTTTAATCAATTTAAGATCAAATTCGGTTGGCACGACATTGCTACGTGTGCACATTAAACCTCTAATCACATTGCCGTCTATTTTTTTGATCGGATCACTATCAGGTTTAAAAACCGAAAAAATAAAATCATCCGCTGGTAGAAAATCAAAGTCCATCATGGTGGGTTCGCCTTCAACCACTTCATTGGGGTTGCCAATTTTCTCTACAACAATTTCACAATTCGCGATATTATCGTCTGCGAAAGCGGGTACTTTAAACATCGCCATTGCCATCAATAGAACCACTAATGTTCTCATGTTAGGGCCTTCGCAATTGTCCCCGCTAGTTTTTGTGCTGCATGAGCTTTGCTCATCAGTGGCCACTCATCAACCTTGTTTGCGCTCACTAAAATCATCGTGTTGTTATCGCCGCCCATCACATCGCCAGACACGTCATTGGCAACAATAAAATCACAGCTCTTGCGTTTTAATTTTGCTTGCGCGTGAGCAGTCACGTCATTGGTTTCAGCGGCAAACCCCACCACCAATTTAGGGCGGTTTTTATGCCCGCAAATGGTTTTTAAAATATCAGGGTTTTCCGTAAGTGCTAAGGGCGGCGTCTTGCTGCCATCCTTTTTTATTTTTTTGCCACCAATTTTTTCTGGCCGCCAATCAGCAACAGCGGCTACGCTAATGAACACATCTGCTGGCAATGCCGCTTCGCAAGCCGCGAGCATGTCGCGGGCTGTTTCCACGTTTATCAAATCTACCCCGCGCGGCGCATCTAGCGCAACAGGGCCTGACACAAGACTAACATTTGCCCCAAGCTGCGCGCAGGCGCTAGCGATAGCATAGCCTTGCTTGCCAGAGGAGTGGTTCGACAAATAACGCACAGGATCAATCGGCTCACGGGTAGGCCCTGCCGTGATAAGCACGTGTTTGCCCGACAAAGATTGTGGCCCGCGCGCGTCAATATGTGTAGCGCTAGCCAGAGCCGTTTCAATAGCATCCGCAATAGTTTCAGGCTCGCTCATCCGGCCATAGCCAAATTCACCGCACGCCATGTCGCCTTCATCAGGCCCTACAAATAACGCGCCGTCTCCGCGCAGTGTTTCAATATTGCGCTGAACTGCTTTATGTTCCCACATACGCACATTCATGGCGGGCACATACATCACCCGTTTGTCCGTCGCGAGCAATGTTGTGCTCGCCAGATCATTGGCAAGCCCGTTCGCCGCCTTAGCCATCAAGTCAGCCGTGGCGGGCACCACAACCACGAGATCGGCGCTACGGGACAGCTCAATATGGCCCATTTCGGCTTCGTCCGAGAGCGAGAATAAATCCGTAAAGACCTTCTCGCCCGTCAGCGCGCCAATGGATAAGGGCGTGACAAATTCAGCGCCGCTTTTCGTAAGGATAGCACTGGTTCTTATGCCGCGCTTTGCGAGCAAGCGAATGAGCAATAGGGATTTGTAGGCCGCAATGCCGCCCGCAATGATCATCAATACTCGTTTTTCGCTCATATGTTTTATCTATCCTATAATTGGCCAGCAGCCCATAGACCAGCCAATGTTATTACACCGCCTAGTGCTGCCCACGCAATCCCTTTCGGCAGAGCGCTTTGTTTTGTGTGGTTTGCGCTAGGCGCAGAATTTGACAAATCTACATCACCAGCGCGCCAAGCTTTGGCAAGCGCCGCAACGTTTTCCGCAGCGTCTGGCATAGCTTTGAGGGTTTTTTGCGCGCGGCGTAGGTCCGCCATAAAATCAGAAATACGCCCCTCGGCACCAAGCTCGCGGCGCAAAGACGCTTCGACAATGGGGCGCGAGGCGGCCCACATATCAAAGGCAGGGTCAAGACGGCGCGCCACCCCTTCAGCCTGCATCATGGTTTTTTGTAACATAATCAGCTGCGGCTGCATGCGCATGTCAAAAATATCAGTGATCTCAAACAGCTGCAGCAACACTTTGGACATAGATACTTCTTCGGAGGTTTTTCCAAAAATAGGTTCGCCAACCGCGCGCAGGGCAGACGCGAAATCTTCTATTGTATGGTTTTTTGGCACATAGCCCGCTTCGAAATGTATCTCGGCAATACGTAGATAATCGCGCTCTAAAAACCCATATAATATTTCTGCGTGAAAGCGCTGCTCGGCTGCGGACAAGCGACCTAATATACCGAAATCCAGCAAAACCAACTCGCCCGCCTCATCAACGATTAAATTACCCTCATGCATGTCCGCATGAAACACACCGTAGTCAAAGGCGCAAACAAGAAAGCTTTGAATAACTTTAATTGCCAGCGCTTTGCGGTCAATGGCAGGGTCGGTCAACAAAGTGTCACTAGAAAATGCAGTGCCGTCTATCCACTCCATCACAAGAACTGATTTGCCAGACAGGTTCCAAAAAATTTCGGGAACACGAAACAGCCCCGTCTCTACCGCCGCCTCGCCAATTTCGCTCGCCGCTGCCGCTTCAAGGCGCAAGTCGAGCTCTAACATGACGGCACGCGCCGCTGTTTCGACAAATAATTTTGGCTCTAAGCGGTCAGACGCAGGCACAAATTTTTCGGCAAAGCTAGCCACCATACGCAGCACATCCATGTCCTTGGCCATGAGTTTATTGATGTTTGGGCGCAATATTTTTACAGCGACATATTGTTTCCCGGTCGTCGCTCCGCTCCTCTTCGCCTCTTGCTCCCCCGTCAAGAGCTCCGCCTTATGAACTTGCGCGACAGAGGCGGCAGCAACAGGCGGGGACAGGGTTTTAAATATTTCTCGCCATGGCTTACCAAATTCTTTGGCGATGCGCGCCTCTGCTTCTTTCATAGGAAACGCGGGCACTTTGTCCTTGAGCCGCGAGAGCCCGCGTGTAAATTCTTCGTCGAGCATGTCAGAGCGCGTGGCGAGTATCTGCCCAAATTTAATATAAGCAGGCCCCAATTTTTCAAGCGCAATCGCGAACCGTTCACCTGGATTTTTAGCGCGGTTTTGTATAGCAAATAGGCGTGAAAACCAGCCAACAAAGCGTACAAACCACGGCACGTTTTTTGCGTATTCCCGCGGCACAAGCGCGTCATGGCGGGCCAGCACAAACCCGGTGCGCAATAACCTAAAAAATGTCATCAATGTTTTCATAGCGCGGCGTTTCTAGCCTATCTATCGCAAGAAAGCGAGAGGGCGTTTTCTTCTTATTATTCCCCTAATTCTTGCAAGAAAAAGTCAACAACTTCTTGATCGCGATGGGCTGCGTTAGCGGGCGATCTAAACCCGTGCTTCTCGCCTGGGTAAGTCATGACGCGCATATTGTGGCGGGCGCGGCTTTGCATTTCATTCATCAATTTGACCGAATGACGGAACACAACATTATCATCGGCCATGCCATGTATTAGCAAAAACGGTTCTGTTAGCCCGTCAATATGAGCAAAGACCGACGCCGTTTCATACGAACCCTTGGTGTAATTGACATTATCCGTGCGCGGGTCTCCAAGATAACGCTCCGTATATGCCGTGTCATAAAGCGCCCAATCTGTGACAGGCGCGCCCGACACGCCTGCCTTATAAAGGTCCGTTTGTGCCAGCATGTGCAGTGTCATATAGCCGCCATAAGACCAGCCATAAACGCCCATTTTATCAGGGTCGACAAAGCTCAACCCTTTTAGAAATTCTGCGCCAACGCTTTGGTCAACCACTTCGGCCTTTCCCATGGCGCGGTAAAGATGATCCTCAAACGCCTTGCCTTGCGCCGCCGCCCCGCGATTATCCATTTGAAAAACAACGAACCCGTTGTCTACCAAAAGCTGTGCGAGAAAGATTTTACTGTTCCATTCATTTGTTACCCGCTTCACACCAGGCCCGCCATAAACGATGGTCACAGCAGGGCGACGCTCACCTGGTTTTAGGCCGTCAGGTTTATACAGCATATAATCCATCATGGTGCCATCACTGGCTTTCAATTGCCCAAACTCGGGCGCGACATGAGAGTCTATATAGGGCGCATAAGCGTGGTTTTCATCCAGCTTGTTTTCATTAAGCCAAATCAAAGGCGCGCCGTCATTACTATGAACCCGAGTTTGCGGCGGCGTGGTCTTGTTGGAAAATGTCCCGATATAGGCGGCGCAATTGCTGGCAAAGCTCGCATAATGAACCCCAGCCCCCTCCGATATTTTCTTCATGTTTGTGCCGTCAAAATCAACGCTAAAAATATGCTGCTCTAGAGCACTGTCCTGCCAGCCAGAAAAGTAAATTTTCTGCCCCGCTTCGTCAACACAGTTCACCTTAGAGACTGGCCATTCGCCCTTGGTGATTTGCACGGGCGGTTTGCCCATTTGGCCATAGCGGTAGACATGCCAAAAACCGCTGCGCTCGCTCGACCACAAAAATCCGCCATCCTCCAGCGCTTGAAAGTCGCCACGTACATTGATCCAAGTCTTGCTTGTCTCTTCAAACACCAAGCGGCTAGTGCCCGTAGCAGGGTCAATAGTGAGCATTTTAAGAGATTTGTGATCACGCGACAATATCCCTGCGTAGAGATGCCGCCCGTTTTTACTCCAATATACCCGCGCTAAATATATATCTGTATCATCGCCAATATCGGCCCACACCGTATCGCCGCCCCGAAGCGGTTTTATAGCGAGCCTTACGCGCGCATTATCTGTACCCGCAAAAGGATAGCGCTGAGCGACATTTTCAATGCCATCCGCCCCGTATTCAATCCGGTGCTCTACGGCAATAGGGCTTTCGTCAATTTGGCTATAGGCGATGTGTTGCTCGGTAGGTGAAAGCCAATAACCCGTCGCGCGCGCAAGCTCTTCTTGAACGACGAAACTCGCGGTTGCGTTGCGCACCAAATCCGTAGCGCCATATGACAAGCGCCGCTCAGCGCCGCTTGTCAGGTCGCTAATATATAGCTCATTGCCGCGCACATAAGTTACAAATTTCCCAGAGCCAGAAATACGGGCGTCCGTTTCAAATCCGTCTGTATCCGTGACTTGCGTGGCCTTGCTGCTCGCGAGGTTATAAACGAACACGTCACCGCCAAGTGGAAATAAAATTTGTTCGCTTTTTTTATCCCACGAATACGACACGATACCGCTGCCATATTCGCGTGCCCGTTCGCGGCGGTTTTTTTCTTCAGCAGAGAGCACTTCTGGCGCGCCCAACAGGTCGGTGGAGCTTACGAGGACACGCCCCTTACCCGTTTGTAAATCATAGGCCCATAAATCTTGCTGACTATCATCATCAGCGCGGCCTTGTAGAACCGTGACCATTTTGCCATTTGGCGAAATTTTAGGCTTGGATAAAGTTGGCCCAGATAGAGACGGGCTAGAGTTGATAATTTCGGCCGTAAGCGGGCCCGTGTCCGCCACTATGTCTTGATGGGTTTGTTCGATTTTCGAGCCCCCGCAACCTGTGAGCACCGCACACGATAAAAATACACTTAATACGATTTTGGGTTTGATTATTGCGTTCATCTCATTACCTTCAAATTTTACCTAATACATAATTGCAAGGCCTTGGGGGGATTGCAAGGGACAGATGATAAGAGCGGGGGGATAACTTGGCCGATTTTGATGTATTTAATGGGGACGCAGATGGCATCTGCGCGCTTGTGCAGCTGCGCCGCGCCACGCCGCGTACGACAAAGCTAGTCACGGGCGTTAAGCGCGATATTAAATTACTCAGCCGCATTGATACATGGCCTGGAGATCATTTGATGGTGCTCGATATTTCTATGCGCACCAATATTGACGACTTGAAACGGATATTAAAAACGGGCGCGACCGTTCATTATATTGACCATCATGTGGTCAGCGAGACCCCGACCAACAGTAATTTACGTGCCAATATACAGACCAAGCCAGAAAAATGTACGGCTATTATCGTCAATGAAACTCTTGACGGCGCCTATCTTGAATGGGCCTGTATGGCCGCTTTTGGAGACAATTTGGTTGAAATTGCCTATGAGACAATTAAGCCGCTTGGCCTTGATGAGGCGCAAGTTGAACTTTTGAAAGAGTTTGGACAATTGGTCAATTATAATGCGTATGGGCACACAATATCCGATTTGCATTACGCACCTGGCGATTTGTTCCGGCGGTTTGTGCGCTATGATACACCCAGCGAATTTCTTGCCGCCAACATGGATGTATATGAAACGCTAAAGGCGGGCTACCAAGATGACATGGCAAAAGCAAAGGCCTCCTTAGAGGTAGAGCCACATATTTATATACTTGAAGACGCCCCGTGGGCGCGGCGGATTTATGGGAGCTTCATCAACGAACTCGCGTTAGAAACGCCCGGCAAACCCCATGCCGTTATCACCCACAATGCTCAGGGCGGCTATATGGTGTCCGTACGTGCGCCGCGCGCCGACCCTGATCCGCAAGCTTACTTTTTATGCGTTAAGTTTCCAACAGGCGGCGGGCGGCACCCTGCGGCGGGTATCAACAATTTACACCCAGCCCGGTTTGATTCTTTTGTTTATGCGTTCGAAAACATCTTCAAAGAGTTTTTGAAAACTTAAACATTTACGCTGGGAACACCTAACGAGGCGGCGCTTTCCTAGTGGTATGCCACCCCTAGCGAGGCGGCATACGGGCGCCCGCATCCGCACGAATATATTCGCCGTTAATATAGACCTGTTCACACAGCATGGCCACAAGCTGCGCATATTCTTCGGTACTGCCAAAGCGGGCCGGGAATTGCACATAGGCACGCAAGGCCTCTTTGACCTCGGGCTTCATTTGCTCATAGATTGGGGTCTCGAAAAACCCAGGCAAAATTGTGTTACAGCGAATGCCTTCGCGAGCAAGGTCGCGGGCCACGGGCAACGCCATCGATAAAATGCCGCCCTTAGACGCCGCATAAGCCACTTGCCCGATTTGTCCGTCCTGCGCGGCCACAGACGCAGTATTAATTATAACGCCGCGTTCGCCATCTGGGTCGGTACCGTCCAAAGACATCATACCAGCCGCTGATTTGGCCGTGCACATAAAAGTGCCGATTAGGTTCACACCAATAATTTTGCTGAAAAACCCAGCGTCGTGGGCGCGTATTTCTCCAGTTTTACGATCTCGTGACGCGGTTTTCATGCCGCCTGCAATGCCCGCGCAATTCACCATTACGCGCTCTTGCCCATGAACCGCACGCACTTTTTCAAAGCCTGCGTCTACGCTAGCCTCGTTTGAGACATCAACCCGCGCGAAAACGCCGCCAATGTCAGAGGCGACCATTTCGCCGCGTTCTTCATTCATGTCAAAAATGCCAACTTTAACGCCTTTGGCCGCTAGCAATCTCGCTGTGCCTTCGCCAAGGCCTGAGGCGCCGCCAGTAACAATAGCAGCTATATTTTTTGTAAGTTCCATGGGTATGTTCTTTCTTACTTCTTTTTCGCTTTAAGCGTTTTAATTGATTTTTCCAAACCAGCTATAATGGCCTGCAATTTGGCAATGTCTTCTTGCGCAGAAGACGCCATCATCTTGACGGCTTCGAACTCGTCGCGGCTCACAAGGTCCATATCGGCGATAACGCGGTCAGCGCGGGCACGGGCCGCCGCGCGCACTTCATCGCCAACGCCCTTGGCGGCGCCGAAGGCATTTGTCATTAAATTTGCC
>Ga0209633_10003457_pt1 | contig 14578 bp, 14 predicted proteins | sample Cruoilmetagenom1_FD_187290 | JGI IMG/M metagenome (GOLD analysis project Ga0209633, IMG submission 187290) | Oil polluted marine microbial communities from Coal Oil Point, Santa Barbara, California, USA - Sample 1 (SPAdes) (version 2) | ecosystem: Environmental > Aquatic > Marine > Oil seeps ... | reverse complement strand
TACCGGCACGGGACATTGCAGCCAGCAGCAACAAGGCCGCGAGCAATACAAACGGGGCCCACCGGTTAATTTTCAGTACCTTCTGATAGTGCGTCATCCTGACCCCCTCAGTTATCCGACTCATTCAAGATATACCATTCTAGCCCATGAACCAGCCACTGCCGGCACGGCTGTCACATTATGCAGCATCGCTAATTCGGTAATGATTCTGTACACTGATTCCATGTCTGACACTCGTGACAAGGCCCCCATTGCCAGTCGATTTCGCGGCTTTCTCCCCGTCGTGGTTGATGTCGAAACGGCTGGGTTCAATCCCAAACGCGATGCCCTGCTGGAGATTGCAACCGTCTTGCTTGACATGGACGATCAGGGCGTCATCAGTCGCAAGGAGACCCTGTCCTGCCATATCGAGCCTTTTCCCGGCGCCAATCTTGACGCGGAATCTCTGGAATTTAACGGTATCGATCCCTACAACCCGTTTCGCATGGCCAAACCCGAACACGATGCACTGGAACATATCTTCAAACCCGTACGCAGAGCCATCAAGGACAGTGGCTGCAGTCGGGCTGTGCTGGTAGGACACAACGCTGCGTTTGACCTTTCATTCATCAATGCTGCCGTCAGCCGGGTTGGCATCAAGCGCAACCCGTTCCACCCGTTCAGCACCTTTGACACCGTCAGCCTGGCGGCCCTGGCCTACGGTCAAACAGTACTGGCCCGTGCGGTAAAGGCAGCCGGATTTGACTGGAACAGTGAAAAAGCACATTCCGCAGTCTACGATACCGAAAGGACTGCCGATCTATTTTGCACTATTATTAACCGGTGGAATGAATATAACCCGCAGCAGCAGACCGCCATCCCATCGATCAAAGCAACAGAAGGTATCTAAAATCATGTCACTACCCGATACAAAAGAACAAATCCTGCAATCTCATTCAGGGCTTATCCACCGCGTAGTCATGCACTGTAACAATCCAGGCACCGTGCCTGACCTGGAACAGGTGCTGCAAATGGCTGCCGAAAATGACTGGACCGCGCTGGTTGCCGTAATCCGCGACATCATGTCAGGCAACCGTGATGAATCCCTGCTGCTGGCACTTGACGAGGATGACCGTGTCATTGCCGAATCCATCCTGCGCGGCCTGCAAGACCCAAATACCCTGCCCGCCCTGGAAACGAACATTAGTTCAGACATGGCGGCACCGGGCATTGCCGGCCTGATACACGCTTCGCGTAACGGTAATGCACAGGCCCTGCAGATCGTTGGCAACATGGCCAAACAAATGCTTGAGGCTGGTGGTGACATGGGCATCCTGGCCGGGCGCATTCGCCCGCTGGTTGAAGGTGAACGCGACACAGACAAACTTACCGAAAAGATGACCGACAAGGGTCAGCAGCTGATGCTGCAGATTATCGAAGAGTTACTGAAGCTGGAGGCGAGCTGAATAGCCGTCCGTATTACATGCAGGAACGGACCGCAGGTGCGGTCCGTTCCTGCACCAAATAAAACCTATTCCGTCCCGGCGGCTTCCTGAACCATCTTCTGCAGCTCGCCCTTTTGATACAGTTCCATGGTGATATCACAACCGCCGATTAACTCGCCATTGATGTAAACCTGCGGAAATGTTGGCCAGTTGGCATAGCGCGGCAGATTCTGGAAAACTTCCGGGTCAGCCAGCACATTGACATGCGCAAACTCCTGGCCACAGGCAGCAAGCGCCTGTGCAGTGCGGCTGGAATAGCCACATTGCGGGATCTGCGGGGTGCCCTTCATGAAGATCACCACCGGGTTTTCCTTTACTGCCTGGTCAATTCTTTCCATTACATCCATACTATTTTCCTCGTTAGTCATTTGAATCTGCGGATAATTCCTGTTCGCTAGTCTACCCCCGTTAGCTGGGGGCAGAAAAGGCACTAATCAAGTGGGTTTACCGGTATTGCGCTGTAACCAGAACTCGAGCAATGCCAGATGCCACAGCTTGTTACCCAGAATCGGGGTATGCGCCTGCTCCGGCCGGTCCAGCAATTGCTCAACATACGGGCGCTGAAACAGCCCGCGCTCCCGGCAAGCCCTCGAGTCAAGCACATCACGCATGAACTCAAGCACCTCCCCGCGCACAAACTTCAGGGACGGCACCGGAAAATAACCCTTGGGTCGATCCACCACGACCTCGGGAAGCAAATCACGTGCAATAACCTTCAGCGGGTGTTTGCCACCCGACCTGAGTTTTACTTCCGGTGGCATACAGGCCACCAGTTCAACCAGTTCCTGGTCAAGGAAGGGCACCCGGGCCTCCAGGCCCCACGCCATGGTCATATTGTCAACACGCTTGACCGGGTCATCAACGATCAGTGTGGTCACATCATAGCCCAGTACGCGATTAAGGAAACGTTTGGCACCGACCTCTGCCAAACCCTGCGCCACCCGTGGCGTCGTATAATCAGGCCCGTGATAAGCCGGCGTGACCAGTTGTTCCAGTTCCTCGTGCGAGCGGTCAAAATACAATGGGCGAAAGCGTTCAATATCACTGCCCGCGGCCGCCTGCATCTGCGAATACCAGAAATAACCGGCAAACACCTCGTCGGCACCCTGCCCGCTCTGCACCACCTTGACCTCCCGGGAAACGCGCTCGCCCAGCAAGTAAAAAGCGACGGCATCCTGTCCGACCATCGGCTCCGCCATGTTGTCGACGGCTTCAGGCAAGCGTGCCAGGACTTCCTCATTAGGGATGATAAAACGCTGGTGCCGGGTACCGTACAGGTCAGCAACCAGGTCGGAATATTCAAACTCGTGTCCCTTTTCTTCCGGTTGGTCCTCGAAACCGACCGAAAATGTCATTATATTGCTGTTGCCGGCCTCTGCCAGCAGCGCGACCAGCAGGCTGGAATCAAGTCCGCCCGACAATAAAACGCCGACCGGCACATCCGCAATTGTACGCCGCCTTTCAACCGCCCTTTTTAAGGCTTCATGGGTAGCTTCTATCCATTCCCACTCATTCATTTCCTCAAGACAGGGAGAGGCCGTCAGTTGCCAATAGCGCTTTAAGCTGCTCTGGCCACGCACGCCAAAAGTCAGGCTGTGCCCCGGGCGCAGTTTGCGCAAACCGCGTAGCAGAGTACGTGGCGCCGGCACGACGGCATGCAGACTCAGGTGATGATGCAGCGCGACCGGATCAATGGCGTCATCGACATCACCCGCTGCAAGCAGCGCCTGGCTGGTTGATGCAAACCGCACACCTCCGGGGGTGATGCTGTAATACAGCGGCTTGATACCAAAGCGGTCACGCGCAAGAAACAGGCGCTGCTTGCTGATATCCCAGATGGCAAAGGCAAACATGCCTTGCAGATGTTGCGGACAATCCTCGCCCCATTCGGCCCAGGCCTTCAGGATGACTTCACTGTCACCGTCCGAGAAAAAGCTGTAGCCCTTTGCACCCAGTTGTTCTCTAAGTTCAGGATAGTTGTAGATGGTGCCATTAAATACCAGCACCAGACCCAGCGTGGCGTCGACCATTGGCTGACTGGAACGCTCGGAGAGGTCGATGACAGAAAGACGTCGATGACCAAATGCCACGGGACCCGAAAGATACTGACCACTGGCATCCGGACCGCGCCGCGCCAGCCTGTTGGTCATGCTCTTTAGCGCTGTTTCGTCAGGTACTTGCCCGTCAAAACGCAGTTCGCCACATATCCCGCACATAGCTGTTAGTTGTCCGTTTCCTGATGTAACGAACGCATAGCCGCCTCAATTTGCTGGCGGGGTTTTCTGATAGACCACGCCTCTTGGTGACAGGGCCTGATTCCTGAGGACAAGATTGGAGATAACCTTGGTAACCCTCTCGTGATCAAGTGCAATATCTATGGCACGGGTTGCCTCTTCCTGGTGATCAACACTGCCATGCAGTGTCACGACCCCGAGATAAGTATCCACATCAATATGAATAGTGTGGATCAGGTCATCCTTGATGTATTCCCTGTTAATCTCGTAAGTCACCTTGGCATCATCGGTCATTTCCTCGAAACTGCGACTTTCAGTGCCAATGTGGTATTTGTCTGACCGTGGTGAACATCCCGATAAAACGCAACATGAAGCAACCAGCAGCAAGCCAAGGTATGCTGTTCTCATCATAAAACAATCCTTTTTCAATCCGGTTAGTACCAACATACTGATTTGCTCTCGAGAACGCAGGATGGGTAAAGGAGCAACGCGACGTACCCATCAAGGCCTGCACTCCGCTTCTGACGGGTACGCTTCGCTTTACCCATCCTACAATAAATAGAAGGTTTGTTGTAAGTTGGGTTAAGAAGCACATGGATGTGAAAGAGCGACCCAATCCGGCAATCCAGTGCTGGCTATCCTCCTGACCGGTCCTTTCCCCACCCGCCACCGCCGGGTGTACACACGGTTAACTGCTCACCGGCCCGGACATTCAGAGTCACCTTGCCCGGCAACTGTTTTCCATTGTAACGATTTTCACCGGCCGCCCCGGATGCCCCTGCTTGCAGCCCCCAGGGTTGCCGGCGGCGGCGTTCCGTCAGCAATGTCACGGCAGTGGGTGCAAGAAATTCGAATTCACGCACCAGTCCGTCACCGCCACGGTGAATGCCGGCACCACCGGATCCCGTGCGCACCTGATACCGGTTCACTCGCAGTGGAAATTCCATCTCCAGTACTTCAATCGGCGTATTCAGAGTATTTGTCATATGTGACTGGGTTGCGCTGAGACCGGCCCGCAGACTGCCGCCACCCATGCCACCACCCATGGTTTCGTAATAGTCCCAGGAGAAAGTGCTGCTCCGCGTACCCATCGCAAGGTTATTCATGGTCCCCTGGCTGGCTGCCGGAATTTCATCAGGTAGCGCCTGCGCCAGCGCCCCCATCACAACATCCACGATGCGACTGCTGGTCTCGACATTGCCGGCAGCCACCGCAGCCGGCCGCCTCGCATTGACCAGACAACCCTCCGGTGCAGACAGATGGATGTGCTGGAAACTACCGGCACAGGCAGGTGTATGGGCCGGCATCAGGCAGCGGAACACGTAAAACACACCCGCGGCGGTGACGGAGAGCGGACAGTTAATATTGCCCTTGACCTGCGCGGCCGTGCCGTCAAAATCAACGGTCACATTGCCTTCATTTACTTGCAGCGTCACTGCAATCGGAATATCCCGCTGTCCCAGGCCATCATCGTCCATCATGTCCTGGAACTGATAACAACCATCAGGAAGTGCAGACAAGGCCTGTCGGGCAAGCCTTGCCCCGTAACGATTGACCGCCGCAAGCCCTGCCTTGAACCCCGTCAGCCCCATGTCCCGTGCCAGTTCCGCCAGGCGCTGTTCCCCGGCACGGTTGGCACTCAACTGCGCCGCAAGGTCGCCCTCCATTTGTACCGGGCTGGCAGTCGCATTCACAATGCGCTGCATCACTTCCGTCACCGCTTGTCCGGCACGCACCAGATGCGTGGGCGGAATGACGATGCCCTCTTCCTCGAGAGAACGGGAAATCGGCATGGAACCCGGAGCCTCGGCACCGATATCCGCATGGTGCGCACGATTGGCCACGAACCCAACAGGAACATCATCGACATAAACCGGTGTAATCAAGGTCACGTCCGGCAGGTGCGTGCCCCCCAGAAACGGGTCATTGACGATCAATACATCACCCTGAGCCCAGGCCGTTCCTGCCACCAGATCACGCATGGCAAAGGCCATACTGCCCAGATGCACCGGAATATGGGCGGCCTGGGCACACAATTCCCCCGCCGGACCAAACACCGCACAGGAGAAGTCCAGCCTATCCTTGATATTGGTCGAGAATGCAGCACGTTGCAGTACCGCCCCCATTTCGTCACAAACAGCGGTCAAGCGGCTGGAAAACAGGCTAAGTTCAATCGTATTCATGTGACACATCCTTTTATGCCAACACTGAGACCCACTTTAATACCATGCTGAACATACTGTAAATTAATGTATTTTTTAATATAAAATGGCGTCATTTCCGTATTGCAAAGTCCCAACTGCTGCCGTATCCTCCCATTCCCGACTATTTTAGTCACCTATTACCAACTACTGCTACAACAATCAGCCTGCGGGCCACAAGGAGTCGAACACATGAATCCATTAACATCCGTCCTGGGAACCATTATCTCGGGTTTCATCCTGGCAATCCTGATCGTACTGGGTCTGGGGATGACCGGCATCAATGCACTCGAAATTGAAGTCTGGTTGCACGTACTGGCCGGTGTAGTCTGGATCGGACTGCTGTACTACTTCAACTTTGTACAGGTACCGGCTGTAGGTGAAGCACTGGGTGACGAAGGCGGTCCTGGCCCTGCCGCGATCAACAAATACGTCGCACCGCGTGCCCTGCTGTGGTTCCGCTGGGGCGCCGTTGCAACCTGGGTGACCGGTGTTGGTGCACTGCAGCACCTGGGTGAAGGTGGTGTTGTTGCTGCGTTTACCCTGCAGGATGGCTGGCAGGTCATCGGTATCGGTGCCTGGCTGGGTACTATCATGCTGTTTAATGTCTGGGTACTGATCTGGCCAAACCAGAAGAAGATACTCGGCATTGTTGATGCCAGTGCAGACCAGATCGCCGGGGCCAAGAAAGTTGCCCTGATGGCCTCACGCACCAATACCCTGCTGTCCATTCCGATGCTGATGTGCATGACCGGACATATGCATGGCTTGCCGTTCTAGCCGGTAACCACAGTTAATACGGAGATTTAACAGACAGACACGCGTCTGGAACAGCCGTAACAGCAACTGCAAACCCGGTCACTGGCCGGGTTTGCGCTTTTCAGGCAATCGGCTATAGAATTCAGTATCAATCAAGGCTGGCAGTCTGAAACGGACTGCCTTTTCTATTTTGGGCAATGAAAAAATGGCAGATCATCTTATGTCGACCTATAACCGTCTTCCGGTCCAGTTTCAACGGGGTGAAGGCATCTGGTTGTGGGACAGCGAAAACAGGCAATACCTGGACGCACTCAGCGGCATTGCCGTGTGCGGACTCGGGCATGCCCACCCGGCCGTTACCAGTGCCATCGCTGAACAGGCCGGAAAACTGGTACATACATCCAACCTTTACGGCATCGAACTACAGGAACAGCTGGCTGACAAACTGTGCAGCCTGGCGGAGATGGACCGGGTGTTCTTTTCCAATTCCGGTGCCGAGGCAAATGAAGCTGCCATAAAAATCGCACGGTTGTTTGGCCACAGTAAAGGCATCGACAACCCCGCCATCATTGTGATGGATCACAGTTTCCACGGACGTACCCTGGCAACATTGACCGCCACCGGTAATCGCAAGGTACAAGCCGGCTTTGAACCACTGGTACAGGGTTTTATCCGCGTCCCCTACGACGACCTGGATGCCATCAGCAAGGTGGCCGCAAACAGCCAGGATGTGGCAGCCATCCTGGTAGAACCCATACAGGGTGAGGGCGGCGTCAATATACCGGACAGCGCCTACCTCGACGGGATACGTGCCATTTGTGACGACCATGACTGGTTGATGATGCTGGATGAAATTCAGACGGGCATGGGACGTACCGGCAGATGGTTTGCCTGGCAGCACAGCAATGCCAGACCCGATGTTGCGACAGTGGCCAAGGCACTGGGTAATGGCGTACCGGTGGGTGCCTGCATGGCGAGGGGCAAGGCGGCCGACATGATGCAGCCAGGCAGTCACGGCACGACATTTGGCGGTAATCCACTGGCCTGCCGTGCCGCCATCGCCGTACTTGAATCACTGGAACAGGAACAATGCGTGGCGAATGCCGCAAGCACCGGCGAGCAGATGCTGGCCGGCTTCTCAGCTGCACTCGCGGACCTTGATGGCGTTGTCGAAATCCGTGGACTGGGCCTGATGATCGGCATTGAACTTGATCGGCCCTGCAGCGAACTGGTCAGCAAAGCCCTGGAACAGGGTCTGTTGATTAATGTCACGGCAGAACGGGTCATACGTCTGCTACCTCCCCTGATACTGACTGACAAGCAGGCCGATATGATTGTTGCGCAGGTCAGTAACCTGATACACGAATTTATTGGTCAATAAGTCATGGATCATCAGAATTTTTTAACACTACTCGATTTTTCACCGGATGCTTTACATGGACTGGTAAGGCGTGCCATCGAACTCAAGGCCATGCGCAAGGCCGGCACCCTGCATGAAACGCTAAAGAACAAAATACTGGCCATGGTGTTTGAGAAATCCTCCACCCGCACCCGTATGTCTTTCGAGGCCGGCATGGCACAGCTTGGCGGCACGGCCATCTTTCTGTCTCCACGTGACACCCAACTGGGGCGTGGCGAACCAATCGAGGATTCAGCACGGGTACTGTCACGTATGGCTGATATCATCATGATCAGGACATTCGAACACGAAAAAATCGAACGCTTTGCCGCCCACTCCGAAGTCCCGGTCATTAATGCACTGACAGACCTGTACCATCCCTGCCAGTTACTGGCCGACATGCAGACCTGGTTCGAACACCGTGGTGACATCCGTGGCAAAACAGTTGCCTGGATCGGTGATGGCAATAACATGTGCCACTCCTATATCAACGCTGCACGTCAATATGGCTTCACTCTGAACATTGCCTGCCCGGAAGGCTATGAACCGGATGAATCAATACTGCGGGCAGCCGCAGCCAGTGCCGTGATGCTGCGTGATCCCGCTGAGGCAGCACGTGCTGCCGATCTGGTGGTCACAGATGTCTGGGCCAGCATGGGGCAGGAAGAAGAGCAGGCACACCGTGAAAAGGCTTTTGCCCGCTACCAGGTTGATGCCGGCATCATGGATACAGCTGCCGCGGATGCCCTGTTTATGCATTGTCTGCCGGCCCACCGCGGAGAAGAGGTCAGCGCCGACGTCATTGACGGACCGCAAAGCGTCGTCTGGGATGAAGCGGAAAATCGCCTGCATGCCCAGAAGGCATTGCTTGAATACCTGCTGCAATAACAGCAACAATGTGCAGACTCGCTGCCTACCTTGGACCTGCCATCCCGCTGCAACAGTTCCTGCTGACGCCGCCACACAGTCTTTACAAACAGGCCTGGGAGCCGCAAGAACTGAAATACGCCAAATTAAATGCCGACGGTTTCGGTTTTGGCTGGTACAACCCTGATGGCACACCCTCTGCCTACACCAGCATCCTGCCTATCTGGTCTGACAGCAATCTGCCGGACCTTGCACGTACGCTGACGGCCCCGCTCTGGCTCGCCGAGGTACGCAGTGCAACACAGGGTAATCCGGTGCATCAGTTCAACACGGCCCCATTCTATGACGCGCAACTGATATTCACCCACAATGGTTTCATCAGGGGTTTCCATCACTGTGTGCAGCCGGAAATCACAGCAATGCTGACACCGGAAATTGCAACCGGCATACGTGGCAATACGGACTCTGAATATTTATTTGCCTGCCTGCGACAGTTGCTGCTGGATGATGCCGCCCTGGACCTGCCGGATGCTATCCGGCGACTGTTTTCCCTGCTCGCTGACATAGTAACAAGCCAGGCAGCACTGCTGAATATCATCATTACCGATGGCGTGAACCTGTACGCTGCACGCCACGGCATAAACCATGAGTGCCCGTCTCTCTATTTCTCGACTGCTGACGAACTTTTTCCCGGTGGGCAGGTGATTGCTTCCGAGTGTTTCTCGGATGACAGCTCCTGGCAGCCAGTACCGGAGCACCACCTGCTGATCGTCAAACCTGACAAGCCACCCGAGTTACTCGCCCTGTGAACCGGCCTGCGCTGCTGAACGAACTCCGCCTTGCCCAGGATCTGGTCATGGCGCTGGTAGAACCCCTGCAGGATGACAGCTATCGTCAGCAGTTCCACCCTGACCTGAGCCCGCTGGGCTGGCACCTGGGACACTGTACCTATACCGAGTGTTACTGGTTGCAGGAAGTCGTTATGGGGGATAACCGGTACACGGCTCCGGTCGCAAGTCTGTATTCGCCCGCCATAACACCAAAACCGGAACGCGGGACGAGACTCCCACCCCTGAACGTACTGGTGCAATGGGTTATCGGCATGCAATCACTGCATGCCGAAATGTTCGACACGGCACCGGCCACACTGCTTGAGCATTCCCTGATGCAGGATGATTACCTGATACATTTCCTGATACAGCACTACAGTCAGCATTACGAAACCATGCTGGCAGCGCTTACGCAGCGTGCACTTCACACTGCTGCGACAGATTTTCAGGTGACGCAGCCGTTTACAGCACACTCCCCCCGACAGGACAGGATCAGTGTGCAACCTGGCCATTACCGGGTAGGCGGCCTGGCCCCCGTCGCTTATGACAATGAACTGCCGTCACAGCAAGCAACCCTCGGCCCCTACGACATCGCACGTAATCCGGTCAGCAACGGTGAGTATCTTGCCTTTATGGAAGATGGCGGTTATGCAAATGAATCCTGCTGGGACAAAACCGGCTGGCAGTGGCAGCAGCAACAGCCACTAACCGGCCCGGAACACTGGCGCCGGGACAGCACCGGGAACTGGTACGGCGTGGGGGTGCGCGGAGCCTATGAACTTGACGGCGCTGATGCACTGCACGGCATCTCGCAGTATGAGGCTGCAGCCTATGCCAGCTGGGCCGGTGGCCAGTTACCACATGAGCATCAATGGGAAGTCGCCTGCCGGTTGCAGATGCTTGAACAGACCGGCCGCGTCTGGGAATGGTGTAACAACAGTTTTTATCCCTACGCAGGCTTCCAGCCATTTCCCTACGTGGAATATTCACGCCCCTGGTTTAACGATGATCACTACACCCTGCGCGGTGGCAGTTTTCATACCCGCCCGGCCATCAAGCGGGCCAGTTTCAGAAATTTTCATACCCCGGAAAAGCGACACATCTTTGCCGGACTCAGGCTGGTCTATTGAAGTGCCCCCGGCCAGCCTGTCTGCAGCCCTGTCATGAACAAGCCAGACCATAACAACACATCCTCACAGGGCATTGGCAGAGGCATGGTGATTGCTGCCTGGATACTGCTGCTGGTATTGCTGACCCTGTTTTTTAATGATCGGCTGGACAGACAGAAGAACCCCAATCAACAGCTTGCGACTGCCATGACAGACGGCATTCCTGAAGTACGTTTACAACGGAACCGTTTTGGCCACTATGTAGCAACCGGCAGCATTAACGGACAAGCAGTAGAGTTTATGCTGGACACTGGCGCAACCGACGTCTCCATTCCGGAGGGAATTGCAGACAGGCTGGGACTGCAACGAGGTCAGACAGTGAACTACCATACGGCCAATGGCACCATTACCGCATGGCAGACCATTGCCAGTGAAATACAACTTGGGCCACTGCGTCTCGGGCCGGTACGCGCCAGCATCAACCCGCACGATCAAAGTAATGCTGTCCTGCTGGGTATGAGTTTTCTCAAGCAACTGGACTTTAGCCAGCAAGGCAATACACTGACGCTCAAATACCCGAACCAGGAGACCGGCAAATGAATTTTATCCAGCAGTTGACAGACTGGAGCGGGCAGCTCTCCGGTCTCCTGTGGGGCAACCCGCTGACACTGATCATCCTGTTGGGCACTGGTCTGTACCTGACCATTCGTCTGGGACTGGTACAGGTTCGCGGGTTCACACATGCCGCCGCCTTGATAACAGGAAAATACGACCACCGGGAAGACAGCGGTGAAGTGTCACACTTCCAGGCACTGGCCACAGCCCTGTCAGCCACCATCGGTACCGGCAACATTGCCGGGGTGGCAACCGCCATTACCCTGGGTGGACCAGGAGCCCTGTTCTGGATGTGGGTCACCGCATTCTTCGGCATGGCCACCAAATTTACAGAGTGCACCCTGGCACTGAAATTCCGTGAGATCTCGCCCGACGGCAAGATCGCCGGCGGCCCCATGTACACACTGCTGAACGGCCTGAACATGAAACGCACGGCCGCCCTGTTTGCCATATTCACACTGGTTGCCTCATTTGGCATAGGCAATATGGTACAGGCCAATTCAGTCGTGGATGGCCTGGCCTATGTGTACCCGGTGGTGGATGAATATAACTGGCTCATCGGTTGCATACTTGCCCTGCTGGTCGGGCTGGTCATCCTTGGCGGGATAAAACGCATCGCACACGTTGCCAGCACCATTGTCCCCTTCATGGCTGTCACCTATGTTATTGCCGCACTGATCGTACTGTTCATCCATGCCAGTGATATTCCCGCCGCCTTCCTGACCATTATCGACATGGCGCTGAATCCGTGGTCTGTCGGTGGCGCTGCTGTTGGCGAGGCCATTCGCTGGGGTGTTGCACGCGGCCTGTTCTCCAACGAGGCAGGGCTCGGCTCGGCCCCCATGGCACACGCGGCAGCCCGCACCAACGAACCGGTGCGCGAGGGACTGGTCGCCATGCTCGGGCCATTCATCGACACCATCGTAATCTGCACCATGACCGGTCTGGTCATTGTTGTTACCGGTGCATGGCAGGAAAGCAGTGAGTCACTCACCGGCGCGGCCCTGACCGCACATGCCTTCAAGGGCGCACTGGGAACAGCAGGCGAGTTTATTGTGGGTGTCGGTCTGGCCTTGTTTGCCTATTCCACCATTATTGCCTGGTCATACTACGGTGACCGTTCTGCCCATTACCTGTTTGGCGAACGTGCGGTACTACCCTATCGTATTGTGTATACCCTGCTGGTGATCGCGGGTGCCGCCGTACCACTGCAACTGGTCTGGAACATCGCAGATATAACCAACATACTGATGGCACTGCCCAACCTGATCGGACTGATCCTGTTGGCGGGGCTGGTAAACAGGCTGAAGAATGAATATATGTCGCGACCACATGTGGCATCGAACAGGCCTGATTGAATCACCATGCAGTGACATTGCCAACAGGCCGCAGGAAACATCGCGTCCATACAGTTATTATCTTATCCAATTTAATACAGGAACTTCGTCATGACTGAAATAACGACCGACTCCGGTCTGCGCTATACCGATATAAAAACCGGCAACGGTGACACGGCCACCGGCAGAGGGCAAACAGCCATCGTGCATTACACCGGCTGGCTAGAAGACGACACCAAATTCGATTCCAGCCGTGATCGCAACGAACCCTTCAGTTTCCCGATGGCCTGCGGTTACGTTATTCCCGGGTGGGACGAAGGTGTAAAAGGCATGCAGGTCGGCGGAATTCGACGGCTGGTGGTGCCTGCCGAACTGGGATACGGCGCCCAGGGTGCCGGTGGTGTCATCCCGCCAAACGCTACCCTGACTTTCGAAATAGAGCTGCTGGAACTTTCCACCTGAATGTTACTGGATGTCCTTGATGAGGACTTGCTGCACACCGTGCGTGCAGCACTGGACGAAGATATCGGCAGTGGCGACATCACTGCGGCACTGGTACCCCGCGACCAAACGGCAAGTGCTACTGTCATCTGCCGGGAAAACGCCGTGGTCTGTGGCCAGGCATGGTTTAATGCCGTATTCGCAGAACTTGACAACCGAATATCAATAACCTGGCTGGTTCACGACGGTGATATGGTGAGGGATAAAGAGACTCTCTGCACCCTTTCCGGCCCCGCAAGACCACTCCTTACCGGTGAACGGACAGCACTGAATTTCCTGCAAACACTGTCTGCCACAGCAACGCGTGCCCAGCACTATGCAGAGACAATCGCGGACCTGCCGGTCAGGATCCTGGATACACGCAAGACCATTCCCGGATTACGCCACGCCCAGAAATATGCAATACGTGTCGGTGGCTGCGACAATCATCGTAGCGGTTTATATGATGGCATCCTGATAAAAGAGAATCACATCGCAGCAGCAGGCTCCATCAACAAAGCGGTCAGCAAAGCCAGAAATGCCAACCCGGACGTAATGGTTGAAGTCGAAGTCGAAGACGACGCCCAGATTCAACAGGCACTGGCCGCCGGCGCAGACCGCCTGCTACTGGACAATTTCACCCTGCCTGCACTGACAGCGGCCGTCCAGGCGGTTGCAGGCCGTGCAGAACTCGAGGCCTCCGGCGGCATCACCCTTGAAAACCTTCGGGAAACGGCCCGGACAGGGGTTGACTTTATCTCGATTGGAACCTTGACAAAGGACATCCAAGCAATTGATTTATCAATGACATTTGACATTCAGACCTAGCCACACAGCGAGCACTTCCAACACCCCACCCGTCCCTATTCAGCATTCCGCCATTGCAGTCGATAAGCATCTGAGCAAAGGCCATTCATGCAGTATTCTTTACCCTGGCAAGATAAAAATATGAAACAACACAGCAAGTCACGTGGATTCACCATCCCGGAAATCCTTATTACCCTGGGAATTATCGCTATTGTGTTGTCGACTGCTGTTCCAGGCATCAGTTCTATGATCAAGGACAACCGGCTGGCTACCCAACTAAACTCCGTCGTCACCCATATTCATATTGCACGCGCTGAAGCAGTCAAACGGGATGTACGCGTAATCATGTGCAGAAGCAACTCACCAAACGCCATCACACCCAGCTGCGGTGGTTTAGCGAACGTCTGGACAAGTGGCTACATTGTCTTTGCAGATGACGGTAACTACAGTAATAAC
>Ga0209633_10003456_pt1 | contig 14587 bp, 13 predicted proteins | sample Cruoilmetagenom1_FD_187290 | JGI IMG/M metagenome (GOLD analysis project Ga0209633, IMG submission 187290) | Oil polluted marine microbial communities from Coal Oil Point, Santa Barbara, California, USA - Sample 1 (SPAdes) (version 2) | ecosystem: Environmental > Aquatic > Marine > Oil seeps ... | reverse complement strand
TCTTCAGATCTTCGTCGGGGATATCATCGATTTTATCGACGGGCAGATCGTCGATCTGGAAGATGAAGTCTCCGTTCCAGTCTACTCCCCATCCTTTTCCGGCTTTCTCCATCTCTTCGTTTTCGTTGAGTTTCTTCACATACGCGTCCAACCATTCCGGTGTCGGAAATGCTACCATATCATACCACCTCACTTTACGATAGGCCTAATACATTTGGAGTTTTTAAAACCTGCGCTGAGCATGAGTTTCTCCTCTCATTCTTCTTTCTTTCAGTTCTACCTCTGGTCAATGATACCTCTAATTGGCTGGATCGGACGATGCACGGTTTTTTTATCGTTATAGAAACTATGCAAACTCAGGGGGGAGAGGATTAGAAAGGAGAGGGGGGACTGGTAGATTAGATGGGTGTTCCCCCTCTCCTTCTTTTTTTCGGCGATGGTAAAAGCCTCAGAACCAGCAAAGATTAAGTACCCCTAACCAGATAATCTCTAAATGAAGAAAGGGGCATTTTCAATATTGATCATAGGTATAATGGTAACACCGGCGTTTGCTGGTATTGAAGGAGATGAAAAAGAAGCTATTCTGGAAGATCTGACCAAATACGTGAATCCATTCATCGGCACTGACTCCTTTCTCCCAGAAGGGCCTTACAAAATAATTAATCCTTTGCTGGAAAAATTTTGGCCTGATCTTAGAGTGCATGCAAATACCTACCCGGGTGCAGTTGTGCCTTTTGGCATGGTTCAACTAAGTCCCGATACCCGCAATCCCCCTCTTCAACAGCTAATGATCTCCTCCGCCTCTCTATTAGGGTATAATCTCCATAACGTCGCGGGTTACCATTACGGAGATAGCAAGATAGAGGGCTTCAGCCATACCCATGTCAGCGGGTGCGGTTGTCCCGAATACGGCAATATACTTTTAATTCCAACAACTGGACCGCTCGAAATTGATGAAAGGGGATACGCCTCGAAATTTAGCCATGATTCAGAGGTGGCTTATCCAGGTTATTATGCTGTTGACCTTGATGATTATGGCATCAGAGCTGAACTCACAGCTACTGAACGCTGTGGTTTTCATAGATACACTTTTCCTGAATCTGAAGATTCTCGTATCTTAATCGATGTTACCCATGCTCTAAGCCAATGTGAGAATGCTGAAGTTGAGATCGTTGACCAGGATGAAGTCGCGGGGTGGGTTACAAGTGGGAATTTTTGCGGGTTGGGCAATATGCACACCGTCTACTTTATAGCTCAGTTCAGCAGACCATTCTCTTCGTTTGGAACATGGAACGGAAACGAGATCTACACATCTTCGCATCAAAGTGGTGAAGATATCGGTGTTTTTGTGGATTACTCCACTTACGAAGGTGAGGTCATCAGGATAAAAGTAGGCATATCTTTTGTCAACATAAGTCAGGCGAGGAAAAACCTCAACGCCGAAATTCCGCACTGGTCCTTTGATCAGGTTAAAAATAGGGCAAAAGAAGCGTGGAATAATGAGCTCAACAGGATCGAAGTTAAGGGCGGTACAGAAGAGCAAACGAAATTTTATACCGCCCTCTATCACTCTCTGTTAATGCCTCATATCTTCTCCGACGTCGACGGAAGATATCGGGGCATGGATGACAGAGTACACCTGGCGGATTATACGCACTACGCTACCTTTTCGCTCTGGGATACTTTTAGGGCTCAGCACCCGTTGCTAACGTTGGTCTATCCGAAAAGACAGTCAGATATGGTGAGATCGTTGATAGATAAATACCAACGGGGCGGATGGTTTCCCAAATGGCCCTTCGCAAACGACTACACAAACTGCATGATAGGAGATCATGCCACATCGGTGATCGTGGATTCCTACATAAAAGGGATAAGAGATTTTGACATCGAAAAGGCTTATAAAGGTATGAGAAAGAGCGCGATGTATGTGCCCCCCAGAACTGCCTACACCGGCCGTATTGGTTTAAAAGATTATCTGGAGCTGGGCTATGTTTCAACCGAGACAAGCCAATCGGTTTCACGTACTCTAGAATTTGCTTATAATGATTGGTGTTTGGCCCAAATTGCAAAAGAGTTGGGGAAGTTAGAAGATTACGAGATTTTCGCTGAAAGATCAGATAACTACAAGAACGTATTTGATACTTCAACCGGGTTTATGCGTCCAAGAAATTCCAATGGTGCCTGGAAAAAACCATTCAATCCGGCTTTTCAGGGCGGCTTTACCGAAGGGAGCTCATGGACATATTCCTGGTTTGTACCTCATGATGTTTTCTCCTTAATCGAATTGATGGGAGGGGGAAAATCTTTTGCCGATAAGCTGGATCGCCACCTTAAAGAGTTCAGTTCTCCCATATGGTTTGAACCCATAATTCACTACTGGCATGGCAATGAGCCGAACCACCATGCCATCTATCTTTACAACTATGCGGGAATGCCCTGGAGGACTCAGGATGAGGCCAGAAGAGTGCTAGAAACTCAATATGGGACGGCTCCAGGAGGGCTCTGTGGAAACGATGATTGCGGACAGATGTCAGCATGGTACGTCTTCAGTGCTATGGGGTTCTACCCGGTTTGCCCAGGGAACCTGACCTATCAAATTGGGAGCCCCATATTTGATGAGGTAATCATTCACCTGGATAGTAAATACCACAAAGGCGAGCGATTTTTAATAAGTGCAGACCGCGTATCTAAAGAGGGGAGATACATCAAATCGGCAACGCTGAACGAAGAGGCCTTGAAAAGACCATGGATCAAACATTCGGAGATCGTGGATGGTGGGCATATTATATTTGAAATGGATTGTGAACCGAATATGGAGTGGGGTTTAAATCCGGGAGATTCTCCTTTTTGGTAAGTTCATCATCAACTCGAAGATAGGCCAACTCGAAGATAGGCAATTCCAGTATAATGGCACGATAAAAAAAAAGCCGAACGACCTTTTAAATATTGGAGACGCATTAGATTAAAATGGTGACATCATGCTTGAACTCGATGAGAAATATGGTGAGGAGGACTTCTGGTACCTAAATCCAAAGAATTACTGCAGACCGATGTATAAAAAGCCGAAAGAAGAGAAAGAAGAGTACGGGGTGGGCATGGCGGGGTTGGAAAGCACCGCCATCGAGGGGCTAAAATCCACGATAGACATGAAAGATAAAGATCCTGACGGATACAAATCAGAATTGGAGGGGCTCTCCGCAACGATGCAGGAGATGGCTCCCGCACAGGTCATCACCCTGGAAGACGCGAAAAAGATCATGGACATCGCCCAGCCGCTGGTCAAGATAGATTGCATCTGTAGACGTATGACGAGAGCTACCCTTGAAAAGGGAGAATCGAGATCATGTCTTGGGATAGGGCTCGGGATGTTAAGGTGGGGGATGATCCCGGAGAGATATAAGGGAGGAGTAGAATTCATCTCCCCTGAAGAAGCCAAAAAATTTCTGGGATACTGGAACAAAAAGGGAATGGTTCAAACGGTCATGACTTTCGGAAAGACCAAGGAGGGGGCGCCCTACATCGGTGGGGTCTGCAACTGCGATTATCCGGACTGCATTGCCATACGATTTAGAAATGACTATGGGATCAGATCGTTGTATAAGGGGGAGTACGTCGCAAAGGTGGACTATGATATGTGTTCGGGTTGCGGCACCTGCGTGGAACGCTGCCAGTTCGGGGCGATAAAAAAGGAGGTCACGACCAACAAAAGCAACATCGACATGTACCGCTGCTTTGGTTGTGGGTTGTGCAAGGAGACCTGCCCGGAGAGCGCTATAGAGCTGGTGGAAAGAATCTCTCTACCAGCGCTGAGGGACGAGTGGTAAAATGATGCCCCAGATAACGATAAATGAGAAGTGCACTGCCCCATATGACTGTAAGAGGTGTCTCCAGGTCTGCCCTCAGGCGGTTTTCATGGTTCTCCCAACGGAGATGCATACCTTCAGGGAGAATAGGCCGGAAGAATACAGACTTATCGTGGTCTTCAGGGATAAGTGCGTACTCTGCAACGACTGTGTGGATGTCTGTCCGGTTGGGGCGATACAGATCGCCCAAAAGGAGGAATGATGTCGGAATATTTCGATCTAGATTATGAGATGATCAAAACGATCGGGGAAGAATTCGATCCCAAAATCTGGGTTAAAAAATTGGCGGATGGTAAAGAGCCGTCCGATATCCTATTCGCCAGATATGGGGAAGAGCTCATGGCGAGGGCTCTGGAGTTGGGGGAAAAGAATACCGATAGAACTTACGAAGTTCTAAAAGTGGCTATAGAAAAGACAGGATCGATGAAATTCCCCCTTCTCCCACAGAGATTTATAGAAATCGTATATCTCAGCATTCAGCCGTTCAAGAGACTATGGGTCTGTGCCAACACTCCAAATATATTTTCATACAAAATAAAAGAATGTTCGATCTATGAAGAACTTCGGGGATTGGGCGAAGACGCGGTAAGAGGACTGCCGTGTAAAAATGGTTGCATCTCACTATTGAAGAGGGCTTTTTCAGAATTTGATTTAAACGTTGAGATATCGATGGAATCAAACCTCGCGGAAGGTGATGAGTGTCTGTTCACGGTAAAAAAGAAGGAGAGGGGGGTCACCTAGATATCTTTCAGTTCTTCCCCTCTCCTTCCTAAACCTCTCCCCTTAACACATAATTCGTAATACAACAAAAAATAGAAGAGCCCATGACTGCTGGGACAGACCGCCAGGACTTAAACTCTATTCTCCTCCAGGAAAACGCTCTAATAAGGGTTAAGTACCCCAAGCTGTATGCGCACGCATGCCTAAGATCAAGGTGAGAGACATCGAGATGTATTATGAGATTCGGGGAGAGGGGCACCCACTTCTTATGATCATGGGCTTCCTCGGGAATGCGGATTGTTGGGACCCGCTCTACATGATCCCCAATCTCGCGGATCACTACAAGCTCATTCTTTTCGATAACAGAGGCTCTGGGCGCACGGAACTCGGCGATCCTGAGGAGTTCACGATACGGCTGATGGCGGACGATGCGGCAGCCCTGCTGGATGCGCTTGGGATTGAACATGCGCATGTTCTCGGTATCTCAATGGGGGGCATGATCGCTCAAGAGCTCGCGGCGAATCATCCTGAGAATGTGGACAAGCTTATCCTCGCATCGACCTATTGTGGTGGGGAAGAGTCGGTTCCGCTCTTTGACTCTGCAAACGGGATCTTCATGGACATCGCTGCTGCGCTAGATAAGAAAGGCGCATGGGACCGCGAAGTGGCAGATATGCTACTGCCCAACATCTATACTGATGAGTATATGGCGGAGAATCCTGGAGCAGTGTACGTTGCTGTCGATCTTATTCTTGGTGCGCCAACAGGTCTTAAAGCGTTCAATCTGCAGAATAATGCTATATTAAATTTGGATTTGTGCAGCCAACTTCCCCAGATCAAATCGCCTACGCTCATCGTCGCTGGCAAGAAGGACCGGTGCGTACCATCGGGAAATGCTGAAATAATGACAAAACGCATCCCAGGTTCAAAGGTCATCTACTTCGAGAAATCGGGACACATGCTCCAGGAGGAGCCGGAGCAGGTCACTGAGGTTATCGTAGAGTTCCTAAGTGATCTGTAGATAAGACTTTCCCTGCCTCATCCTTCTAAAAATTATGAGACGAGTTCGTCGACGAATTGCGTTTGGACCTCAGTTGAGATGTCGCTAAAAATCCCCATGAATTTTAGGTATTTCGCTACCATACTCACCCTCCCCTCGAGCCTCATCTTTCTCGTCACCACGGCCATATTTGTAGTCGTTTCCCCTCTTATCACCTTCTTCCAGATCTCATAGGGGCCGATCAATTTGAAGCCGACTTCGACTTCATCTGGGCTCTTGATGACGCGGCCTCCGGTGCACTTCCCATCTTTTAAGCCTATGAAGGTGTAGACGGTCTTGCCCTCAACGTACTTCTCTACAAGCTCTTTCAATTTTTTTCTCAGAGCGTCATCGCGGATATCGTCGATTTTATCGACGGGCAAATCGTCAACCTGAAAGATGAAGTCGCCGTTCCAGTCTACGCCCCATCCTCTTCCCGCTTCCTCAAACTCCGAGCTTTCGTTTATTTTCTTCACGTACTTGTCCAACCATTCCGGTGTCGGAAATACTGGCATGTCGCATCACCTCCTTTTATGAGAATAACTCTTGCGTAGATTTAAAACTTCGTAAGATCACCAAAGAATGTCGAGAAAGGTTGTGATCCAGGCGCGTTGATTTCGACGATCCAAGCGAGATTTACGATACGACTGATGAGGGCGATGCTGCAGCGTTGAGCATAGTGCCTGGGTGATGAGGGCCCTGGAGGAGAGAGCCCTGGATTACGTCCAATGATATTCCTGGTTCGATCTACTCCTCACCTGGAAGTTCCTGTAATTGCGCAAGTGAGAACACCGGTCCATCTTTGCACACGTAGACCTCGCCTATGTTGCACCTTCCGCACTTTCCGATTCCGCACTTCATCCTTCTCTCCATCGTGGTGTAGATCTGTTCTGGCTTAAAACCGAGCTTCTCAAGATTCTGCACAACGAACTTTATCATTATCGGAGGGCCGCAAGTCAGAGCTATCGCATTATCGGGCTTTGGCGCGACCCTTGTAAGGCTATCTGGGACGAACCCAACGAACCTCTCCCACCCATCTTCTGGCTTATCTATGGAAAGGTGGATACCGATATCGTCTCTTCCCTCGAGATCAAAGAGCTCTTTTTTATATGCCAGATCATTACTGCTTCTGGCGCCGTAGACCAGATCGATGTTGCCATAGTCATTTCTACAGTCAAGCACATATGAGTAACATGCTCTAAGTGGCGTTATCCCTATTCCTCCCCCCACGAAGACGATGTTTTTCCCCTCCCACTCCCCAACGGGGAAATTATTTCCGTAAGGGCCTCTTACCCCAATAAAATCCCCCTCGCTTAGCCTATGAAGAGCTTCGGTCATCACTCCAGTTTTGAGAACGCCGAACTCCATGAATTCTTTTAACGGCGAAGAACTTATCGCGAACATCGCCTCTCCATAACCGAAAACGGAAATCATGGCACACTGCCCCGGTTTGAAATCGAATATCCTTTTCACCTTGAAGTTTTTTATCGCTCTTGGGCCTGACACTTCTTCCGTCACCTCCTCCAGTCTCACGACATTTGGCAGATATGGATTTTCCACCATCCCGCCTCCTTTTTCCACCATCCCGCCTCCTTTTTCCATCATCCCGCCTCCTTTACAGAGAGCATTATCTCCCTCACGTCGATATTAACAGGACAGAGATCGACGCATCTCCCGCAACCGACGCAATCGAACTCGCCGAATTTATCAAAGGAGTACCTGTACTTATCAAATAGTCTCTGTCTAACCCTCTCTTTTCTGTTAGGTCTGGGGTTATGACCCGAAGCTTCAATCGAATACGCGGGGAATTGGCAGGTTTCCCAGATCCTCACCATCTTTCCTTTTTTGGTTGAGCCTATGTTCTCAAGGGTAAAACAGGAACAGGATGGACAGAGAAATGTGCATATCCCACATCCTATACAGCGTTCTGCCTCATCCTCCCAGACTCTCGCGTCGAAATCCATGGCGTTGTTGTCTATCTCGAACTTCTCGAGCAGCTCATCCGCCTTCTCGTGCAGTTCCTTCGCTTGCTTTATTTCGCTTTCACTGGCTCTTCTCAAGCCTTTTAAGACCTCCTTGCCCCTCTCGGTCATCGGCTCAGCCAGGTACCCGCCCCCCAAATCTGTAAGCAGAACGTCCATGCCAGCCGTGCTATGTGGCGATAACCCAACCGAAGTGCAGAAACATGAGAAGAAGGGGGGCTTGTTACAGGCCAACCCTATGATAATGGTGTTCCTCCTCCTGGCGTCATAATATGGATCTGGAGGGTTCTGGTAAAAGGTCTTATCGATTCTCTCTATGCCGGCACAATCACAGGGCCTCGCTCCGAATACTATTCTTTTTCTTTCATCGAGCTCTTCCGGCTTTATTTTATAACCCTCAGGAGAGCTCTCGTATCGGTAGAGAGTTTCGCTCTCCGGCATCATTATCTTCTTGATGGGAGGCATCCTGGAATTTTGGAATTCCAGGTCTATCTCTTCCCCCCCGTACAATTCAAAGCTAGTTATATCTCCCACCTTGCAAGGCACATGGACCTCGTACTCCCTGGCCCAATCCTTCAACAGGCCATCCAATTTTTCCTTATCTATAGAAAACATTCCTCGCTCCTGGCCTCTTCCGGCCCGTATGTGGATAGAACCGGCTCCTCTTCCGGATCCATACCAGCCTCGTACCCATACGCCTCATAAATTCTTTTCTCGACCTCGTTGTAGAGCATTCTGAGAGGGATGTTCACGGGACAGCCCCTCTCGCACTCACCACAGTCGATGCACCTCCCAGCCATGTGCATGGCCCTGTTGGAATGGTACGAAAAGTTGTTCAGCAGATCCACCTCCGGGCTGACCCAGAGCGTCTTCCTGGCCTTCTCATCCGGTGCTACGGCTTGAAGCTGGTCCTTGGCCAGGCTGCACTCCTCACAATAGCACACGGGGCATATGTTCTTGCAGTTGTAGCAGCGTATACATTTAGAGAGCTCTCTCCTCCAGAAATCCCACCTCTCTTCAGTAGAAAGGGATTCCAGCTCGTCAATTTTTTGGTATCTTTTCTTTCTTATCTCCGGGCTAGGTTCTTCCACCTCATCCCATACAAGCTCGTCGTAGACCACCGGGTTCCGGTGAAGGCAGACCTTGCAGCGATCGGCCATCAATTCATCGAAATCAGCTATTTTTTTGTCGTTCTGGCACATACCATCATAATCTATTTTTACCTGGGGCCTGATCTGTACTGCTCTCTCGTACCAGATATCCCGCGCTCTGTTCGGATCGATCACCCCTTTGCAGGGCATGCCTATCAGGTAGACCTCATCCCTACCGATCACGTGCTCTTGTAGCAGTACGTTGATGGCCCTGGAATCGCACCCCTTTACCACAAGGCCCAAGGGCCTTGTGTCTCTCTCAACTCCCCTCGGGAGTATCTTTTTCTTGTCCTCTATTATATAGCGGGTAAGATTATTGACACAAAGCGGCGAGAACTCGAGATTTTCCACCTTATCAAGTTTTTCTGCCGTGATCATCACGGGCCTTGCCGTAAATGGGTTGGTTCCCTTTTCATAGCCCACGAAGCTCCTTATCTTCCCCTCGGAGAGGAGGTCCCTTATACTGCTCACGATATCGTTCATCATCCCAACCTCTCCTCTATGGCCTCTATCTTCATGGGCTCCTCCCACCTGACCTCGATGGGCCCTAGTGCCCTAACCTTATCGGTTATCTCTTTGATAACGTCGGCAAACCTGGCCCCCTCACTGGCGGAAACCCACCTTACCAGGAACCTGTCCTTTTCTATCCCCATGTAATCGAGCAGCTCGTGAAGGACCGATAGCTTCCGCCTGGCGTACAGATTTCCTTCCAGATAGTGGCAATCTCCTGGATGACAGCCTCCAACCAGAACGCCATCAGCACCCCTTTGAAACGCCCTAATCACGAATGATGGGTTAACTCTGCCGGAGCACATTACCCTTATCACCCTCACGTTAGGGGGGTACTGTATCCTTGATACGCCAGCTAGATCCGCTCCCGCGTATGAGCACCAGTTGCACAAAAATGCCAGGATCTTGGGCTCCCAGTCGGTCATAGCTCCTCCAGGGCTGCATCTATCATGGCAAGCACCTCCACGTCCTCGAACCTCTTCTGTTGAATGGCGCCAGCTCTGCAGGTCGCGGCGCACAGGCCGCACCCTTTGCAGAGGGTCTCGTTCACTTTGGCTTTCCCCTCCTCCAGTGATAGAGCTCCCGCAGGGCAGACCTCGACGCATGCGCCGCATCCCGAACACAACACTTCGTTTATCTTCGCTATGATAGCCTCGCCCTCCACAAACGGTTTCGATAGGATAGAGCAGGCTTTGGACGCGGCTGCGCAGGCCTGGGATATGGACTCATCGATGAATTTCGGCGAGTGCGCCAATCCGCAGAGAAAGATACCGTCGGTTGCGAACTCGACGGGTTTAAGTTTCATGTGCGCTTCCAGGAAGAAGTCATCCTTGCTTAATGGTACTTTCAACGTCTTGGCAAGCTCCTCATTTCCCTTTGAGGGCAGGATAGCCGAGCTCAAAACCAGCAAGTCAGGGTTTAATGAGATCTCTTCATTTATGGTCGGATCCAGGAAAGTTACGCTTATAGCTTTACCTTTTTTCTCAACCACGGGGAGGTGATCATCATCGTATCTCACGAAGGCTATCCCCTTCTCGGAGGCGGCCTTATAGTAGAACTCCTTGAAACCGTAGGTCCTTATGTCCTTATACAGGATGTAGATGTTGGCTGCTGGGTTAAGCTCCTTCATCTTGAGCGCGTTGTTAATCGCACCAGTACAGCAGACCCTCGAGCAGTAGGGCCTCTCTTTGTTTCTGGAGCCAACGCACTGGATCATCACCACGTTCTTTGCGGATACAGACTTTGTGAGTCTATCTTCAAACTCGAGCTGTGTAAGCACGCGATCATCTTTGCCGTACAGGTACTCTTTGGGCTTGTACTCCTCTCCACCCGTGGCGACTATCACTACGCCGTGCTCTATCTCTTTCTCATTTCCCGATTCGTCCGCGATGGTGGTCTTGAAGTTGCCTATATATCCCCCCACGTTTTTGACCGCGGAATTCTTGTGGACATGGATTTTATCGTTCTTTTTCACCTGATCGATTAAATCTTTGAGTTTTTGCTGGGGGTCCTCCTCTTTGCCCAGCTCTCCCGTGGCATACTGGATCCTTCTCAGGTTGCCGCCCAGTTTCCCAGTTTTCTCCACGAGATAAACCTCGAACCCCTGCCTTGATATTTCCAGGGCGCTTACCATTCCCGATAAACCGCCGCCTATGACCAGCGCAGATGGGGTGACGCCCATCCTGCCCCTTTCCAGCGGGACCAGTAAAGATGCCTTACCGACAGCCATCCTTACCAGGTCCTTTGCCTTTTTCGTGGCGGCTTCGGGCTCGTGCATGTGGACCCATGAGCACTGGTCCCTTATGTTGGCGAACTCGAATAGATAGGGGTTGAGACCCGCCTCTTTGATGGTCTCCTGGAATAGAGGTTCGTGGGTCCTCGGAGTGCATGAGGCGACTATGACCCGGTTCAGGTCATGCTCCTTTATCATCTCTTTTATCTTCTTCTGCGTGTCCTCAGAGCAGGTGTATACGTTACACTCGGCATAGGCCACGTTTGGCAGAGTTTTTGCGTATTCGGTAACCTCTGGCACATCCACTACGCCCCCGATGTTTATGCCGCAGTGGCATACGAAAACGCCGATCCTGGCCTCCTTGCCTATCACCTCTTTTTCCGGGGGGTATTCCTTCACCTCGACCAGTTTGTTCCTCTCCTCGTGGATGAGGCTAGCGGCCTTGGAGGCTGCGCCAGAAGCCTGAGCCACGGTGTCGGGTATGTCCTTGGGGGAGCTGAATGCGCCGCAGACGAAGATTCCTGGGACCGAACTCTCCAGAGGTGAGAAGGTGCTGGTAGAGCAGAATCCGTATTCGTTCAGCTCTACCCCCAACCTTTTTGCCAGCTCTTCTATACCTTTGGGGGGATTCATCCCGACCGCTAACACCACCAGATCGAATTTTTCCTCTTTAGGCTCTTCGTTCTCCACGTATTTCAGTATGAGGTCCTTGTTCTCGGTTTCAGCGATCTCAGCGATCCTCGACCTCACGAACCTGATGCCGTACTCCTCCTGCGCCCTGGTGTAATAGTCGTCAAATTCCTTTCCAAAAGCGCGGATGTCCATGAAGAATATGGATGGTTCAACGCCCTGGGTATGCTCCTTTGCGATGACCGCCTCTTTCATGGAGTACATGCAGCAGACCGATGAGCAGTATGGCAGGGCTTTCTCGTCCCTTGAGCCCACGCACTGGAGGAATGCGACCTTTCTGGGTATTTCCCCATCAGATGGTCTAACCACCGTCCCTCCAAAGGGGCCAGAGGCGCTCAACATCCGCTCGAACTCTATGCTCGAGAGCACGTTCGGGTAGGAACCGTAACCATACTCCTTTATCCCTGAGGGGTCAAACTCCTCAAATCCAGGGGCCAGTATAATTGAACCCACCTCGAACCCCATTTCGGTATCTTCCTGGTCATATTCGATAGCGTTGGCCTTGCAAACATTCTGGCAGATGCCGCATCCGATACAGTTCTCCGTGTCGATTACGGCGGTCAGGGGCACGGCTTGGGGAAACTTCACATAGGCGCTCGACCTTAGCGATAAGCCCTCGTTATACTCGTCTATCGCCCTTGTCGGGCACTCCCGCGCGCAAATACCGCATCCAGTGCACTTTTCCATGTCGACGTGCATCGCTTTTTTCGTTATTGTGACCTTAAAATCTCCGGCTTTCCCCTTTACGCTCTTGAGCTCGGAATATGGTATCATCTCTATATTCTGGTGCCTCCCCGCCGTAACGAGTTTGGGGGCTAGAATACACATGGCGCAATCGTTAGTGGGGAAGGTCTTATCTAACTGGGTCATCACCCCCCCTATGGAAGGCGATTTGTCCAGAAGGTAGACTTTGAAACCCGCATCCGCAAGATCTAGCGAAGCTTGAATACCACCTATCCCCCCTCCAACAACAAGAACTGAGCCTACCATCACGCTCCCTCCATCACTGAATATAGGGGCGACATTTCCCGTATCGAATCCATTCCTATCAGCCCCCTCTGTTTGAGCTCCACCACGATTTCGAGCAGCCTTTCCGATGGGAGGTTCAGCTCACGAGCCAACTCCCGAACGGAAAGTGGCTTAATTTTCAGCAACTGCAGGATCATCTTTCCCGTGAATTCCATGTCTATTGCCTGGTCCAGGAGCTCGTCAAAACGGCCCTGGTCGATCTTTTCGCCGTACACATTCCCCTCCTCGGTGATCCTTATCTCGTGGCCCACCAGCTCCTTTAACCGGTAATCCTCCGCCGCCTCCCGGGCAGCCTCAAGCGCCATCTGTGTTCTCTCGTCCCTGGGGAGGGGCCCCAGTTCTTTTAACTCTTCTGTGAATTGGGAGACCACCCTGGCAAATCTGGACCCTTCACCGGCGGAGACCCACTCCAGGCGCAACCGCTTATGGTTTATACCGGTTCTCTCTAAGAGCTTTCCCGCGGCCTTCATGTTCCTCTCCGCCTGGTAATTCCCTTTCATGTAGTGGCAGTCCCCCGGATGACAACCACCCACAAAGATCCCATCGGCCCCATCTGAAAGGCCCTGGAAAATGAATTTTGGATCGATCCTCCCGGAGCACATGACCCTCACAACCCTTATATTGGGAGGGTACTGGATCCTCGATACTCCCGCCAAATCTGCCCCGGCATAACAGCACCAGTTGCACAGAAATCCCAATATGCGGGGCGCGTATTCTCCCGTCATGCCTCCTCCTTTATCGCTCTTATCTGTCTCATCAGCTGAGCATCAGTGAAATAGCGCTGGGTTATCGCTTCCCAGGGGCATACAGCGCTGCAGCTTCCGCAGCCCTTGCAGAGAACCTCGTTCACCTTAGCTAAACCATCATCGTCCAGGGAGATGGCCCCATATGGGCATATATCCACACAGGTGCCGCACCCATGACAAAGCTCCCGCTCGACCTCGGCGGTGATGGGCTCAGCCTCGGCATAATCTCTGGACAGAACCATCATCGCCTTTGCGCTGGCCCCGTGCGCCTGGGCGATGGAATCTGCGATGTCTTTTGGATATTGGCAGGTGCCGCAGAGGAATATGCCGTCCGTGTTGGTCTCCACCGGGCCTAACTTGGGGTGCCTTTCTAAGAAGTATCCATTTCTATCGAGGGGGATCTTGAACATCTTCTGTATCTTTAAGGCGTCTCGGGGCGGGCGCATGGAACTCGCCAGCACCAAGAAGTCGAACTCCAGGTCAAGCTCGATGCCTGATTCTTCCACCCTTATCTTCCCGTTAACTATCTTTTTGTTAACTAGCTTTGGTTCCTTATCCTCCGAGAACCTGATGAACCTGCCTCCCATCTCCGCAACTTTGCGGTAGAGCTCTTCACCGCCCTTGCTGAAGGTCCTTATGTCCTTATGGAGTATAGTGACATCGGCTCCCCTCTCCAGCGCGAGTTTTGCCTGTCCCAAAGAGGTCTGGCAGCAGTATCGCGAGCACCCTTCAAACTCTTCGTTTCTCGCGCCGATGCACTGGATCATGACCACCTTTTTTCCGTCCAGATCCATATCGCTCGCCCTCTCCTCGAACTCCAGGTTTGTCAGAACTCTTTTATCTTTTCCGTAACCGTAATTGTTTGGCTGATAAGTATCGCTTCCTATAGCCACTATGACCGTCCCCACATTCAATTCCTCGCCGTTTGAAAGGCCTAGCTGGAAATTGCCTATGAATCCCTCGGCCTGTTCCACCTCCGCGCCGAGGTGCAGTACAACGTTTGAACTCTCCAGGCGTGGAATAATATCATCGAGAAGATCTTTTGCCTCCACGTCAGAAATGGCCAATTTTCCCAGGTCTTTCAGCCTTCCGCCCAGTTTCTTTTCTTTCTCCACCAGATGCACC
>Ga0209633_10003454_pt1 | contig 14588 bp, 12 predicted proteins | sample Cruoilmetagenom1_FD_187290 | JGI IMG/M metagenome (GOLD analysis project Ga0209633, IMG submission 187290) | Oil polluted marine microbial communities from Coal Oil Point, Santa Barbara, California, USA - Sample 1 (SPAdes) (version 2) | ecosystem: Environmental > Aquatic > Marine > Oil seeps ... | reverse complement strand
CCCACAAGCCGACGGCAGCTATAAAATCACCGGCGAGAAAATCTTTATCTCGGCGGGCGATCATGATCTGTCTGACAACACCATCCATCTGGTGCTGGCCAAAATCGCTGGTGGCCCTGACGGCATCAAAGGGGTCTCACTGTTCATCGTGCCAAAGTTCATCGTCAATGATGATGGCTCGCTTGGCACGGCCAACGGCGTGTCGGTTGGCAACATCGAGAAAAAGATGGGCATCCACGCCAACGCCACCTGCGTGATGGTCTATAATGATTCGGTTGGCTATTTGCTGGGCGAAGAACACAAAGGCATGCGCGCCATGTTCACCATGATGAACGAGGCGCGCATCGGCGTTGGCATGCAAGGGTTGGCGCAGGCCGAAGCCGCCTACCAAAACGCCGTGATCTACGCCAAAGACCGTCTGCAGGGGCGGGCAGTCACCGGGGTTGAAAACCCGGATGGACCAGCCGATCCGATCATTGTGCATCCAGATGTGCGCCGCAATCTGATGGATCAAAAAAGCTTTGTTGAAGGGGGGCGCGCGTTTTTGCTCTGGAGTGCCAGCCTGATTGATCAGGTGCATCGCACGGGGGACAAAGACGCGGATGGGCTGGTTTCTCTGATGACTCCGGTTGTGAAAGGGTTTTTGACCGACAAGGGTTTTGACATGACGGTGCAGGCCCAACAGGTTTTCGGCGGTCATGGGTACATCGAAGAACACGGCATGAGCCAATTCGTGCGCGACGCCCGTATCACCCAGATCTATGAGGGGGCAAACGGGGTTCAGGCGCTTGATCTGGTCGGGCGCAAGCTGGCACAGGATGGCGGCAAACACGTGATGGCGTTCTTTGAAATGGTCAAAACCTTCATCAAAGAAAACGAAGGCGACGAGGCCCTCAAAGCCGACTTCCTTGATCCTTTGAAACAGGCCAGCAAGGATTTGCAGGCGGCTGCGATGTATTTCATGCAAAACGGCATGAGCAACCCGAACCACGCGCTTGCGGGGTCTAACGATTTCATGCACTTGTTCGGGCATACTTGTCTGGGCCTGATGTGGGCGCGGATGGCCAAGGCGGCACATACCGCGCTGGCGTCGGAGGCTTCGGATACGGCATTTTACGAAACCAAACTGACTACGGGGCGCTATTATATGGCCCGCCAACTGCCAGCAACGGGCATGCACCTTGCCCGCATTCAATCAGGATCAGACACTGTGATGGCGCTGGATGCCGAAGCGTTCTAAACTGGAATGATGCGCTCCAAGGGAGGAGCACTCACGGGTGGTGGCTTTTGCAATTTAGACGCAAAAGCCACCACAGCGATTTTTTAGGGAGAAGAAATGCCCAAACGTCTGCGCCTAACCCGCCGCTTTCCGGTCGCTATGACCGAAGATGGCTACCGTCGCTTGAAACGGTTTTCAAAAGAAGCCGGGCTGGATGAGGGCGAGGCCCTGTCCTTTTTGTTTGAAAACTTCAGCAGCGTGATTGACGAAGACAACCTGACCCACCGTTTGCGGCTGTTCAATTCCGAACTGGAGGCACGTAAACGGTGATGGATTTACTGGGGGATACCTCGGAATGCCTCCGGCAGAGGTATTTTAGGCAAGAAGAAATGGTAAATGCATCAGCCCCGCGTCGACCGGCCCAAAAGACGGGGCGCAGCGGGGCCTTCTCCTTGCACGGTCATCGGCTCCTCAGCCTGTACCGTAAAACCACTCTAGGCTCATTAACCTTAATACTTCCTTACTGCCTCTTTTCTTCTTGCTTCAAATACCTTGAAGGTCTGGGGGGAAACCCCCAGTTGGGCCGGTAGGGCAAACATTGAAAGGCCTGTTATGACCATCAAACTTTATTGCTTTGGCGAAAGCGGCAACTCTTACAAAGCGGCTCTGGCCTTGGAACTTTCCGGCCTCAAATGGGAACCGGTCTTTGTTGATTTTTTCAGCGGCGCCGCTCGTAGCCCCGAATTTCGCGCCATCAACCCAATGGGCGAAGCGCCTGTTATGGTGGATGGCGACCTGACCCTGACCCAATCCGGCGTCATTCAAGATTATATCGTCGAAAAATCCGGCAAGCTCGGCGGCAAAAACGCGGCCGAAAATCGTGAAATCCTGCGCTGGATCCTGTGGGACAATCACAAGCTCTCCTCCCCCGCAGGCATGACCCGTTTCCTGATCCACTTCCTGCCCAAAGACAAACAACCTGAAGCCGTGATCCCCTTTACGCAAGCCCGCCTGAAAGCCGCTTATGCCACCCTAAACGCCCATCTTGAAGGGCGCGGCTGGATTGTTGGTGATCATATGACGATCGCCGATCTGTCCTGCTGCGGCTACCTGTTTTACCCCGAAGAGTTCGGTTTTGACCGCACCGATTGGCCCCACATCGACGCCTGGCTGACCCGCATCAGGGACACGCCCGGCTGGAAACATCCCTATGATCTGATGCCCGGCAGCCCCGCTGACCGTGCCTAAATCACGCGCCTAAAACAAAGGATACCAAAATGACCGAAGCCTATATTTACGACGCCGTGCGCTCCCCCCGTGGCAAGGGCCGCCAAGATGGCGCCTTGCACGAAGTGACCGCCGTGAGCCTATCCGCCCAAATCCTGAACGCGGTCAAAAACCGCAACAACCTTGAGGGCCACGCCGTTGAGGATGTGATCTGGGGCAACGTCACCCAAGTCAAAGAGCAAGGCGGCTGTTTGGCCCGCACCGCGGTTTTGGCCTCCGAGTTGGATCAATCAATCCCCGGCCTTGCCATCAACCGTTTTTGCGCCTCGGGCATGGAGGCCGTCAATCTGGCCGCCAACCAAATCAAGGGCGGCGCTGGTGATGGTTACATCGCAGGCGGCATTGAAATGATGGGTCGCGTGGCGATGGGCAGTGATGGCGCGGCGATTGCCGTTGACCCTTCTGTTGCGATGGGCACGTATTTCGTGCCGCAAGGCATATCGGCTGACTTGATTGCCACCGAATATGGCTTTACCCGCGAAATGGCTGACGCCTTGGCCGTTGAGAGCCAAAACCGCGCCAAAGCTGCGTGGGATGACAACCGTTTCGCCAAATCCATCATCCCAATCGTGGATCAAAACGGTCTGCCAATTCTGGACACCGACGAATATATGCGCCCCGGCACCACCACCGATGCGCTCGGTGGTCTGAAGGCCAGCTTTAAAGATATGGGCGAAATGATGCCCGGCTTTGATAAGGTCGCCATCATGAAATACCCGCACCTGGAGCGGATCAACCACATCCACCATGCGGGCAATTCATCGGGCATCGTTGATGGCTCGGCCGCCGTGCTGATCGGTAACAAAGAGTTCGGCATCCGCCACGGTCTTAAGCCGCGCGCCCGCATTCGTGCCACCGCCAAAATCGGCACCGAACCCACCATCATGCTGACCGGCCCCGTGCCGGTGACGCATAAAATCCTTGCTGATCATGGCATGAACATTTCCGACATCGATCTGTTCGAAGTCAACGAGGCCTTTGCCGCCGTCGTCCTGCGCTTTATGCAGGCGTTCGATGTGGATCCGTCAGTGGTTAACGTCAATGGCGGCTCGATCGCCATGGGCCACCCGCTGGGTGCAACCGGTGCCATGATCATCAGCACTCTGCTGGATGAACTTGAACGCTCGGACAAAGAAGTCGGCCTCGCCACCCTGTGCATCGCCTCCGGCATGGGTGCCGCAACGATCATCGAGCGCGTCTAATGCCCGTTATAAAAATAGACGAGCTGCCGCTGATCAAGGGCGCAGAAAACATCGGCTATCCTGCGCCCTATGACAAAGGCTGCGACCAATACGAGGCCGCAGCTTTGGGCGAGGCGGCAGGCCTGACCCAGTTCGGCGTCAGCATCGAAAAACTGCTGCCCGGCGGCATGTCATCGCAGCGCCATTGGCACGAAAACGAGGACGAGTTCCTTTATATGCTCTCTGGCGAAGTGGTTCTGGTTGAGGACGATGGCGAGCACGACATCACCGAGGGCATGGCCATTGGCTGGAAGGCCAATGATGCGAACGGCCACCACCTGATCAACCGCTCGGAGCAGCCAGCATTTTATCTGATCGTCGGCACCCGCGCTGAAATTGACACCTGTCATTACCCCGACATTGACCTTCACTATGCCCGCAAAAAGGGGGAACGCCAGTTCACCCACAAAGACGGCACCCCCTATGAAGAGGAACAAAACTCATGAGCGATTTTACATACGCAGTTGACGCCGATGGCGTTGCAACAATCACATGGGACACCATCGGTAAGTCCATGAATGTGATGAGCCAGCAAGCCTTTACAGACTTGGACGGCATCATCGACGCCGTGTTGGCCGACGATGCCATCAAAGGCGTGATCCTGACCTCGGGCAAAGAGGGCTCGTTTGCGGGCGGCATGGATTTGAATGTCATTGCCAAAATGCGCAGTGATGCGGGCAACAATCCGGCCAAAGGCCTGTTCGAAGGCGTCATGGGCATGCACGGCATTCTGCGCAAAATTGAGCGCGCCGGCATGGACCCCAAAACCAACAAAGGCGGCAAACCGATTGCAGCTGCCTTGCCCGGCACCGCGCTTGGTATTGGTCTGGAACTGCCGCTGTCGTGCCACCGGATTTTTGCCGCCGACAACCCGAAGGCCAAAATCGGTCTGCCAGAAATCATGGTCGGCATTTTCCCGGGCGCTGGCGGCACCACCCGTTTGGTGCGCAAAATGGGCGCGATGGCGGCCAGCCCGCTGTTGTTGCAAGGCAAGCTGAACAATCCCAAAGGCGCCAAAGCCGCGGGCGTGATTGACGAAGTTGTCCCCGCCGAAGATCTGCTGTCCACCGCCAAAGAATGGGTGCTGAACGCAACCGACGCCGACATCCTGAAACCTTGGGATGCCAAGGGCTATAAAATGCCCGGCGGTGCACCGTACCATCCGGCTGGTTTCATGACATTTGTGGGCGCCTCGGCCATGGTCAACGGCAACACCCAAGGGGTTTACCCCGCCGCCAAAGCCCTGCTGTCAGCCGTATATGAAGGCGCTCAAGTGCCATTTGACACGGCCCTTAAAATCGAGGCGCGCTGGTTCACCAATGTTCTGATGAACCCGTCGTCATCGGCGATGATCCGCAGCTTGTTCATCAACAAAGAAGCCTTGGAAAAAGGCGCGAACCGCCCGGTTGTGGCCCCGCAAACCGTCAAAAAAGTCGGCATCATGGGGGCTGGCATGATGGGCGCTGGCATCGCGATTGTCTCGGCGATGGCGGGCATAGAAGTGGTGCTGATCGACCAAAAACAAGACGCCGCCGACAAGGGCAAAGCCTATGTCGAGAACTATCTGGACCAAGGCATCAAGCGCAAAAAAGCCACCCCCGAGAAAAAAGAAGCCGTGCTGGGCCTGATCACCGCCACCACCGATTATGACGCGCTGAAAGATGCGGATTTGATCGTGGAAGCGGTGTTTGAGGACGTCGGCGTCAAGGCCGAAGTCACCAAAAACGTCGAGGCCGTGGTGGGGGAAGATTGCATCTTTGCAACCAACACCTCAACCTTGCCGATCACTGAATTGGCCAAGGCCTCCAAGCGGCCCGGGCAATTCATCGGCATCCACTTTTTCTCGCCTGTTGAGAAAATGATGTTGGTGGAAATCATCAAGGGCAAGGAAACCGGCGATATGGCGGTGGCTAAATCGCTCGACTTCGTGCGCCAAATCCGCAAAACCCCGATCGTGGTCAACGACGCGCGGTTCTTTTACGCCAACCGCTGCATCATCCCCTACATCAACGAAGGCATCCGCATGGTCGCCGAAGGGGTCGCGCCTGCGCTGGTCGAAAACGCGGCCAAAATGGTCGGCATGCCGCTTGGGCCTTTGCAACTGGTTGATGAAACCTCGATTGATCTGGGCGTGAAAATCGCCAAGGCGACCCAGGCGGCGATGGGCGATGCTTATCCTGACGGGGCGGTGGACGATGTGCTGTTCTGGATGGCGGACGCCGGCCGGTTGGGCCGCAAATCCGCCTCGGGTTTTTATGCCTATGACGAAAAGGGCAAACGCACCGGATTGTGGGATGGTTTGGCGGCGCAATATCCCGTGGCCGAAACACAGCCCGATGTGACCGAAGTCCAGCACCGCTTGTTGATGGCCCAAGTGTTGGAAGCGGTGCGCGCCTTGGACGAAGGCGTGCTGGAAGACATCCGCGAAGGCGATGTCGGCGCGATCCTTGGCTGGGGCTTTGCACCGTGGTCGGGTGGCCCGTTCAGCTGGTTGGACATCATCGGGGCGAACAAAGCGGTCGAAATTTGCGATGGCTTGACCAAGACCTACGGCGAACGGTTCAGCACCCCGGATCTGCTACGCGAGATGGCGAAAAAGGGCGAAACATTTTACGGCCGTTTCGACAAAAGCACCAAAGCCGCTTAAGCCAAACAACGGCACCACCCCTCACAGCTGACGGTTTTCCTCGGGTGGAATATTGAGGGGCGATGCCGCCACAATCAAAATCAAAAGACCCGCCAGCCTTTCAGCGTGCGGGTCTTTTTAATGGGGGTCTAGGGGCACCCCCAAATAGGAATTCAATCAGGCCACAGAGGCATATATCGGCATGTCAGGGGCCGCGACGGTGTTGACTTCCTGCTTCATACATTCGACCAACACGCTGGCATCCCCAAGCGACATCGCAACATAAGTTGAGCCGGTATGGTCCATATCCAGCAACGAGCCTTCGGTCTCGGACGGGCAGTGAAACAGCGCGCCGCTACAGGCGAAAACCACTTGTTCCTGTTCAAAATGCAAGGTGTAAACCACGATCTCTTTGTGCGGTTTCACCCGCGAAATACCGCGGTATCCGGTCAGGGCGGCGGCGGGGATCATTGCGAATGGGTCGCCGAACACCTCTTCGGCGGCATCCGATTCAATCATGATGTTTTGTTCCGGCAGTATCTGCATTTCAGCTTTGTTCCCCAATGCGCCTGCGGGCACGGTCAGAGGCCATAAATAAGCGGGGCAATTCCTGGGCGATGTCCACAAAACGCTGCGGGTAATGCGGCGCACCACTTGCATGCCGCCGTCAAATGTCAGCGCGTGATCGCCGGGCGCAATCGCTTCTACAGCCCGCCAGCCAATGTTTGTGGCAATCCTTGTGCCTGTCACCAGACCCGTGGCCAGACCCGTGGCCGTTTTATCGAGACCATCATAAGCATCGGCTGTTTCGGTTGTCTTGAATGTCCTCCCCAGGACGGAATTCTTTAGACCAAACATGTTATTTCCCCGTTGATTTCGAGAAGCGGGGTAGCAGGCCCTGCTTCGGTTGCAGCAAGGTCATTTGCGGCGATTCCATTGTCGGCAAAAGGGTTTGAGTAGGGCTAAAATAAGGCATTGTTTCGGCGTTTAGAACAATGTTCTGATTTAAGATAAATTTAGTTAAATTTGTTTAGGAATAGAGCCCCTGCAGTCCTCCGAGGCGCTGAAACAGGGTGTGCCACATCTTGCGCCACAGACAGATTTTTGGACCCCGCACAGGGGGCGACATAGTCCATGACTATGCAGCCACCAGCAGATCGGGCGTGTCCTTGTTAAAGACGGCAATGGCTTGGTCCAACACATCCGTATCACGGCCCAGCAGCGATACCAGCGCCTTGGCACGGCCATGATCCAGCGTCGTGAAGAATTCCGATTGCGGCCCTTTTGCGCAATGGGCCAGCAGGCCTGAATTGGCATAGATCACTTCTTCGTCGTCAAATGTCAGCGTGATCGCTTCAACCAGATCTTGCTGCGGTTGCCGTGTGATGCCGCGATACCCGACCAAGGCCGAGGCCGGCAGCAACACCGAAAACGCGCCCAGCAGTTTGGCTGCCACTTCGCTTTCGATCATCAGCAACTGGTCTGGCATCACAAACATATCCTCGCAATTGTCCATCGCACCGCCTGGCACATGCAAGGTCTGCTCCAACCCATAGCCGCCATGATCGGCGCCGTAATAGGCCCGATCAACGCGCCGCAACTGTCGCAAGCCGCCGTCATAGGTGTGCACATGGTCGCCAACCCGCAGCAGTTCGACCCGGCGCCAGCCCACGGCGGTTTCGACCAAAGTGCCCGCGATCAGCCCCGCCGCGCAGCTTGGTTTGATGTCTGTTGCCAAAGGGGTCACAGTGGCTTGGGTTTCAGTTTTCAGGGTGGTGTTTTGTGTTTCGATCAGCATTTTGTTTCTCCGGTGTTTGTTTCATTTCAAAAATTGCCCATTGGGGCGATGAAACAACAAGGGTTCAACAATTTGCCATATTTCCGTCATATATGGGGCAAACCAATGGCAGCGTTTCGACATTTGGCGCAATCAACATGGTTTCGCCATCTCCATTAACAGCCCGATAACAATCGTTAAGACTGTGGAAACTATGATTGGCTTTGCGCCCTGATTTTACGGATTGTGGTGGCCATGAGAATCATCTGAAATGTCAAAAAGAATAGCCGAACCGCGCAATGTCCTCGGCGCAGAGATCGGCAAGGCAGGCCGCATCCGCATCGCTATAATAGGGGCGATAGTCCGCATCACGCGCGCTTGCATTGGCCACCGGCACCGCGCCCAATGAAAACCCCAGATGGTCCTCAAGCGGTGCAATATCCTGCGCCAGATGTTCAAGCCGGATGAACAAATCACAACGCTCAACCCCTTCAAGATCTTTCATATAAGACCCGTTTGGTGTTGCCCGCGCCGCCGTCTGGGTCTGCGCATCCTTCAAAAATCCGCTAAAATCCAGCTGCTTGGCCAAACCGACGGCAGGATGATCAAAGCCTTGCGCGCGCAGCCAGTGATAATAGCTCACCATCTTGTCCCAAGGGTTGCGCACCAAGGTAAAGGTGAAAAACGTCTCGATCTCGGCTTGCGACACCAGCCCGTAAATATCAACCAATCGCGAATGTTTCCACAGCCGCCCCGAACTTTGCAGCCCCTTTAACCGATTGCGCCGCTGCACTGCCTTGGGGGTATCACCGATCAGGATGTCGTCCTTCATGGCCCGCGCTTCCAAGGCCAGCGTCAGCGCCGTGCCGCCGGTTTTGGGGATATGGGTGAATATATATTTGCGGCCGCGCGAAATGATCATGGCCTATGGGTAGCCTATACCATCCGCGCTTGCACATAAAAATCGCACGCCCGATGAATACCCTTTGCATTTTGCAACCGCATCCCCATTATCGCACGCAAACAACGAACTGGAGAATACGATGGGCTGGCTATCTGACGAAACTGGACTGGACAAATGCGCGGCCAATTATGTGCCCCTCACCCCACTGACCCACCTGCGGCGCGCGGCACAAGTTTACCCTGATTTTGAGGCGCTGGTCTATGGCAACATCCGCTATACTTATCGGCAATACCACAGGCGCATTTCCCAAGTTGCCTCAATGCTGACCAATCTGGGGGTCACGTCAGGCGATGTGGTCGCCACCCTGCTGCCAAACATCCCCGCCCAAGCCGAAGCGCATTTCGCCGTGCCCGCCACCGGCGCGATCCTGAACACCATCAACATCCGGCTGGATGCCGAAACCATCGCCTATATCTTTGATCATGGCGGCGCCAAACTCGTGCTGGTCGACACCCAGTTTTTGGCTGTTGCCGAAGCGGCCGTCGCCTTGATGGACACGCCGCCGCAAATCATTGAGGTCGCTGACCCGCAAGCCGGCCACCCGGCCACGGGCCGCTATCCTGAATACGAAGATCTGCTGGCCAAGGGCGATGCCAATTTTGACTGGGTGATGCCGACCGACGAATGGGAAAGCATCGCGCTGAACTATACGTCGGGCACCACCGGGCGGCCCAAAGGCGTGGTCTATCACCACCGAGGCGCCTATCTGCAAGTCATGGGCATGGTGGTCAGTTGGCAAATGATCCTGCACCCGCGGTATTTGGCGATTGTGCCGCTGTTTCACTGCAACGGCTGGTGCCACACATGGATGATGCCCCTGATGGGCGGCACGGTGCATTGCATTCGTGACATCACCGCCAAGGCGATTTTTGAAGCGATCAGCCTTGAAAAAGTCACCCATTTCGGCGGTGCCCCGATTGTACTGAATATGATCGTCAACGCGCCCGACGCCGACCAACTGCCGTTTGACCACAGTGTCAGTGTTTTGACCGCTGGCGCGCCGCCTGCCCCCGCCACCTTGACCAAAATCGAGGCCTGCGGCTTTGATGTGATGCATGTTTACGGGCTGACCGAAACCTACGGCCACGTCACCGAATGCTACTGGAATGAAACCGCGTGGGGCATCCTGCCCGAGGACGATAAAATCGCCATCAAAGCCCGCCAAGGCGTGGCCTCGCCGATGATGGATGACGTCACGGTGATGGATGCCGACATGAACCAAATCCCGATGGACGGCGTGACCCAAGGCGAAATCATGCTGCGCGGCAATGCGGTGATGAAGGGGTATTTGAAAAACCCCGCCGCCACCGCCGAGGCCTTTGCGGGGGGCTATTTCCACTCGGGCGACATCGCGGTGCAACACCCCGACACCTATTTCCAGATCGCGGATCGGGCCAAAGACATCATCATTTCGGGCGGCGAGAATATCTCCTCGGTCGAGATCGAGGCCGCGATCATGCACCACGAGGCCGTCAGCCTGTGCGCGGTGGTGGCCAAGCCGGATGAAAAATGGGGCGAAGTGCCTTGCGCCTTTGTCGAGTTGAAAGAGGATGCCACGGCAGATGAGGCCGAAATCATCACATTCGTTCGGGCACGGCTGGCAGGGTTCAAAACCCCGAAACAGGTGGTGTTCCTGAAGTTGCCCAAAACCGCGACGGGCAAAATCCAGAAGTTCGAGCTGCGCCAAATGGTCAAACCCAACAACTAAGGTCTGCGCCAGACCCACAGACCCAATGGGCCGCACATGCGTTGGCATCAACCGCAGCAGTGCGGCCCGTTCGCAACCCGATTGGCAGCGCGGCCCAATTGCGCTATCATCCCCCCAATTCAACGAGGCAATTGAGCAGGCCCGCAGATAAATGACCGCCCTATCCGAATATTTCCGGCTTGAAGCCACCGGTCTGTGGCGCGCCCCTATTGACGCGCAAAACCCCGATGCCGATGACAAGCGGCGCGAGGTGATTGTGTCGTTTGGCAATGCCACCATCGTATTGTCCGACCGCAACGACAAACCGCTCGCCCATTGGGCCATGCCCGCCATTCGACGCCAAAACAAGGGCGTGCGCCCCGCCGTTTATAGCCCCGACAAAGACGCCGTGGAAACGCTGGAAATCGCCGATGACGCGATGATCGACGCCATCGAGAAAATCCGCGCCGCCATTGAACGCCAACGCCCCAAACCGGGCCGGCTGCGCTGGGGGCTGTTGGGGGGCTTTGTCACAGCCGTCGCCGCGCTGGCCATTTTCTGGCTGCCCGACGCTTTGATCCGCCACACGGTGTCGGTCATTCCCGATGCCAAACGGTTGGAAATCGGTCAATCTCTGGTGGCCAATATCAAACGCGTTTCCGGCCAAGCCTGCAGCACCCCCTACGGCAATCGGGCGTTGGATGTGCTGGCCACGCGCCTGTCGGACGGCCCCCCGCCACATCTGATCGTTCTGCCCTCTGGCGTCACCGGTGCCACCCATCTGCCGGGCGGTTTCATCCTGCTGAACCATGAGTTGCTTGAAGACTTTGAGGAACCGGATGTTGCCGCGGGCTATATCATTGCCGAACAACTGCGGGCCGAAAACACCGACCCGCTGGACCCTTTGCTGCGAACCGCCGGGCTGCGCGCAACCTTTACTTTGTTGACGACCGGCACCATATCGGACGCTGTCTTGGCCCGCTATGCCGAACACCACCTCACCCGTCCTGCCGCCGCAATTGACAGCCAGAAGTTGCTGGCGAAATTCAAAGCCGCCAACACCCGTTCGACCCCGTATGCCTATGGCCTCGACACCACCGGCGAGACCACGGTCGATTTAATCGAGGCCGATCCCTTTGCCAGTCACCCCGCCGAGCCGCTGCTGACAGACGGTCAATGGATTGATTTGCAAAGCATCTGCGAGGATTAAAAAAGGCCCCGCAAATTATTGCAGAGCCTTTGCCAATCTCTATCTCGGTGCAGGAAACTAGCGATCGCCGCCCATGGTGACGGGTCTCTGAATGCTCCGGCTGGAGGGGGCGGTTTTTGTGGAAACCACCGCCGCGCGCCGCACGATTTTACGTGACGCATGGACCACAACTCGACGGCGCGTATCTTGCGATGTCGAAACCGAGACCAAGCGTCTGGGGACCGTGTTTGTCCAAACCATTTCCATATCGACCTGTCCGGCTGCTGTGCCCCGCGCACGGTTCGGATTTAGCCGCCCGTCGGTCCAGACCCGCACATATCCGGCTGGCGGCTGAGCAGGTATATCAATCCGGAGAGCCCGCTGGGGTGAGCTGGGGCTTGGGGCGGGTTGGGCCGCTGCAATCGCCACAGCCCGCGTCGGTTTTGGCGTGGCGATACGGCGCGTTTGCGTGCGTGGCACCCGCACGGCTGGCACAGAATTGGTTGGCACGTATTTGATGGTTGGCGCAGGGTTGGCTGGCGCATTATAAACATAGCCACCGGTCGGATCCGCAACTTGTGGGCCACAACGCACCGTCATCGTGCCGTTGTTGTTATAAACCTGATTATAGACCGATCCATTCTGACAAGAATTTACACCCTGACGCGCGGGGGCCTGAACGACCCGTCTTTGTATCGGCTTTGGCGCGACAACCGGTTTGGCGGTAACAACCGGAGTTGGAGCGGCCACAATCGGGGTTTTTGCGACCCTGCGCAGGATACGTCTGGGTTGGGGCGCGGGTTTTGCGATTGGCGCGCGCACCACACGTTTTGGGGCGGGGAGCGTTTTGGGGGCCGTAACCCACATCGGAGCTGGTTTGGCGGCCGGTTTGACCCGCACGGGGGTCGGCTTGACCCGCACCGGAACTGGCTTGGCTCGCACGGGGGCTGGTTTAGCCGCCGGTTTGGCCACAGGCGTTGGCGCCCGTTCGGCCACAACCGCGACATCCGGCTTGGCCGCCCGCGCAAAGGTTGGTTTTTGACGGCAAATCTGCTCTCGGCTGCGCGACACACGCGGCACCCAAGTTACATTGCCGCTAATGCCGGCGCGGATGAAAACGCAGCCCTTGCTGTCAACATATTGCTTGCCCTTAAAGCTGCTCGGGGGAAATTCTGCTGGCTCGCCTGCATTTCGCAAAGATTTCGCGTCCAGCACCCCAATACTGACCACGAAAACCAGCATTGCCACCGTCAAAAATTTAAAAACCTGCATATACGCCCCCACAAGATATTGTGGCACAATGCAAGACAATCCCTAATTTGTAAAGCTATTGTTGGCTGACATATGGCTTATTTAGTGCCAAACATCCGGTCTCCCGCATCCCCTAGTCCTGGCACAATATAACCCAGCTCGTTCAGCTTTTCGTCTACCGCGGCGGTGACAATTGGCACATCTGGGTGCGCTTCTTTCATCCGCGCAATGCCTTCTGGCGCCGCCAATAGACACAAAAATCTGATGTTTTTCGCGCCCGCCTCTTTCAGCAAATCAATCGCCGCCACCGACGAATTGCCGGTCGCCAGCATCGGGTCAACCGCGATCACCAGACGCTGATCCAGCTCGGTTGGCACCTTGAAATAATATTGCACGGGCTGCAGGGTTTCCTCGTCGCGGTATAGCCCGACAAAGCCGACGCGCGCCGAGGGGATCAAATCATGCACCCCGTCAAGCAGCCCGTTCCCGGCCCGCAGGATCGAAATCAGCGCCAGTTTTTTGCCCGCCAGAACCGGTGCATCCATTTCCTGCATCGGGGTTTTGATCCGCTTGGTGGTCATGTCCAAATCGCGGGTGACCTCATAGGCCAGCAGTTGACTGATCTCGCGCAGCAATTGACGAAACACAGCTGTCGAGGTGGTTTCTTCGCGCATCAAGGACAGTTTATGCAGAACCAACGGATGGGATACGACGGTCAGGTGTTCAGTCATGGGTTTGCTCCAATTTTGTTAGCAGCGCCTTGCGGGTGATCTCGTCACAAAAGGCGGCGTTGGCGGCGGTTATGTTGATCTCTTTGAACACATTTTCATCCCACGCGAAAGCCTGCGCAAGGCTGTTATATTCATTGTTCATGCTTGTGTGGAAGAATGGCGGGTCATCGGTCGAAATTGTCACCTTCACGCCTGCGTTTCGCAGCTGCGCTATCGGGTGCGCGGCCCAGTCGGGGTAAAGGTCCAGCGCGATGTTTGAGCCGGGACAGACTTCAAGCACGATCTGGCGGGCGGCCAATTCCTCAACCAGCGCCGGATCTTCGATCGCCCGCACCCCGTGGCCGATCCGCTCAACTTTCAGATCATTGATCGCATCGCGCACCGATTGCGGCCCGCCAAACTCACCAGCATGCGCCGTCAGCCGCAGCCCCGCCTCGCGCGCCATGTCAAACGCATAGGCGAAATCCGCCGGTTTGCCCGCCGCCTCGTCACCGCCAATGCCAAACCCGACGATCCAATCACCCGCGGTTTCAACGGCACAAACCGCCGTTTCCTTAGCCTTGTCCGGCCCAAAATGCCGGATTGGCGTGATGATCCCACGCATAACAATGCCGTG
>Ga0209633_10003453_pt1 | contig 14590 bp, 14 predicted proteins | sample Cruoilmetagenom1_FD_187290 | JGI IMG/M metagenome (GOLD analysis project Ga0209633, IMG submission 187290) | Oil polluted marine microbial communities from Coal Oil Point, Santa Barbara, California, USA - Sample 1 (SPAdes) (version 2) | ecosystem: Environmental > Aquatic > Marine > Oil seeps ... | reverse complement strand
ATTTTTGCATTTCCATTTTTCAGAAACTCAGTTTCCAATGTGCCTATGTATTCCTCTATTTGCATTCTTAAATCTAACCGGTAACATTTATTTTTTAATCAGGTTTTGACTCTTCAGTTAAAAATTTACTGCCTAAAATTACGTGAACTTCATAAATTTAAAAAAAGTGAAAAAGATTAATAAGTAATTTTTACATTTTAAAGCAGCAAGGATTTATATGAATATAAACTCCACCAAACTAGATCTTTATGATCTATTCATTACTATTTACTCTATTAGTTTTTTAGATATCTTTCCACTTGCAATTTTTGCCGCAACAAAACCCAAAACCACTATGGTAATAATAACAGTCAATATGTTTATAAAATAGAATTCAACCGGATAGGCTAAAGATTGTGTTATCATTATGAACCCATATTTTTTTTGTAATAAAACGAAGGGTATCGCGATGGTTAAGCCAACAATTAATCCAAATAAAGTTAGCAAAAATCCATGTAGAACAAAAATTCTCCTAATATCTTTAATCTCAGAGCCCAAGTGAAAAAGGGTTTTCAAATTATCTTTTTTATCAATGATCATCATAACAATGGCTCCAATTACATTAAATAGTGCTATAATTAAAATAAGCGTAAATATAAGATAAGATGCCAGGTTTTCTGTATTTAGCATTTTATAAAATACAGAATTTAATTGTTGCCTTGTTTCTACCCGATAATTCTTTCCTAACAACTCTTGCAATTCCCCCTGTACATTCTTTGCATTTTTTTGATTTGCCAATTTTAATTCTATTGCTGAAATTTGATCATGCTGATAATCTAATAACTCCTGTACTAGGTCCAAAGTTCCATAAACATATTTTTTATCTATCTCATCAGTTAATTTATATATCCCAATGGGCTGTGTGTTTACCTGATTAAAAGTAGTCTTGGAACTTGTAATAAATCCTTCTCCGGGTTTTGGTACAAAGATCTTGAGTGCTGTAATATAGTCGTAGGCTCCTACGGACAGAATATTGGAAATTCCACTTCCCACAACCGTCCCATATTTGGCCCCATAATTAATCCATTCTCCAAAATAGACTGCGGTATCCATTCTGTTCACGTTCAAAAAGTTACTATCAACACCCTTAATAACAGCAATATGAGACCTATCTTTATAATTAAAAAAGGCACGTTCCTCAATTACCTTTGTATATGCCTTGATTTTATCACTAGTAATCGCTTTTTGGAGAGAGTCATTAAATAAAAACGACTTTCCTTCGACAGAAGAAATCTTCAAGTCCGGATCTGAAGTTTGAATAAAGCTTAAACTAAAAGTCTTCAATCCTGAAAAAACCGAAAGCACAACAAATAGAGCAATCGTACTAACAATTACTCCTATAGTTGCAATAGAGGTAATAATATTAATCGCATTGTTATTGCTTTTTGAAAACAAATAACGCTTGGCTATGTACAGCGAAAAATTCAAATTACTTCTTTTTCTTATTAGATAAAATATCTGGATTTTTTATAGGATTTTCATCTTCACCTCTTAAAGCTGCATCAATATTTTCAATATAATCCAACGAATCATCAATAAAAAAATTTATTTCCGGCATTCGTCTTAATTGATTTTTGGTGCGTTGTGCCATTTCATACCTGATCGTTTTCGCATTCGAAATAATTCCTTCCAAAATAGCATCTCTTTTAGAAGATGGAAAAACGCTCAAATAAACTTTCGCCTGACCCAAATCGGAAGTAACGTGAACTTTAGTAACTGATATGAGTACACCTTTCATACTACCCCGAGCTGCACTCTGTAAAATATCAACCAAATCTTTTTGTAAAACTCCGGCAATCTTTTTTTGTCTGTTCGTTTCCATATCGGCAAAATTAGTACTTATAAACATCAAATATATTTATTTTTGAATTATTTGATGGTAAGGAATTTTAATTGATTTTTTTTAATAATTTTAACCTTATGGATAAAATAGAACATATAGGTATAGCAGTTAAAAATTTAGAACAATCAAACAAAATATTCTCTGCTCTTTTTGATGGAGATAATTACAAGATTGAAGAAGTATTGAGTGAAGGCGTTAAAACCTCTTTCTTTCAAATTGGGCCAAATAAAATTGAGTTACTGCAGGCAAGCGACCCAAACAGCGCCATTGCCAAATTCATCGATAAAAAAGGGGAAGGTATACATCATATAGCGTTTTCTGTTGAAAATATAACCAAAGAAATTGACAGACTTAAGAAATTGGGATTTCATATATTAAATGATATACCAAAAAAAGGTGCAGATAATAAATTGGTTGCATTTGTACATCCAAAAACAGTAAATGGAGTATTAATTGAGCTCTGTCAGGATATTTAATTTACTCTAGTTGAAAGGCCTAAGGCAACCTCTATTAATTGATTCGCATTAAAATTTTAAGCGATTTTTCAAGACAATGAAAGTTTTTGAAGGCCTATAGGGATAATGCGAAAAAATTTGAAGATGTATTGGGAAACCGCTAAAAACCCTTTAGGAACGTAGATAGTAAACAATCTACTTCGTTAATTTTGTTTTAAAATAGCTACGGCTATTCCAAAAAAAATATGCCTTGCATTTTATTCACTATCTGCGTTTTTTAAAAGAAATGAATTAATAGAGGTTGCCTTAATTTTATATTTTTCTTTTCTTAAGAATTAATTACCTTGCAAATCTTAAATTTCTTGAGTCTCCATGAGTACATCTTTTGAAAAATATCAAAAAAGACGGTTACGTTCCTCCTATATATCGGTAATAATTAGCATTTCTTTGGTTCTTTTTTTACTCGGTTTTTTAGGCCTGTTAGTTATCAATACGAAGAAAGTATCTAATTATTTCAAGGAACAAGCGGCAATTACTCTTTTTTTGAACAATGATGTAAAATTAGAAGGAATTAAAAATTTACAAAAGTCCATTGACGATGAAATTTTTACAAAGAACACAAAATTCATCTCAAAAGAAGAAGCAGCAGAAATATATAAAAATGAAAATGGCGAAGATTTTATGGATTTTTTGGGCTATAACCCCCTGCAAAATTCAATTGATATATTTGTTAAAGCAGACTATGTTACCACTGAAAAAATGACCGAAATTGAGGAAAAATATGCATCAAATCAATTTGTTTCTGACGTGTCTTATGACAAACCCTTAATTGGTCTACTAACAAAAAACGTAAAAAGAATAAGTTTTTTTATTCTGTTGTTTAGTGGTTTAGCAACTTTAATTGTTGTTGTTCTCATCAATAGTTCCATACGGTTATCTGTTTACGCAAAACGTTTTACAATCAAAACAATGCAAATGGTAGGGGCGACAAAGCGTTTTATTCGAAAACCCTTTATTTGGAGGAGTGTTAAATTAGGAATTATTGGTGCTGTGGTGGCTTTGTTAGAACTCTCTATTGTAGTTTATTACCTGGACTTTAATTTTCCTGATTTTGGTTTTCTAAGTAATCCTTTGGAACTTGTGGTTTTATTTACAGCAGTGTTCATTATTGGAATAACAATAACTTGGTTCAGTACATTTTTTGCAACGCAAAGATTTTTAAATCTCAGAACGGATGAATTGTACTACTAAAATCTAAAAAATGGCAAAGAAAATAAAAAAGCAAAATAAAAAATCTGGACAATTTCTTTTTGGAAAAAGAAATTATATAATTATGAGTATTGGTATTGTGGTTATTTTACTGGGGTTTATCTTGATGGTAGGCGGAGGGAGTGATGACCCAATGGTCTTTAATGAATCCATTTATAATTTTCAACGTATTAGGTTGGCTCCTACAATTGTACTGATTGGTTTGGCGATCGAAATATACGCCATTATGGCCAACCCAATAAAAAAAAATAAATAATCCTTCTCGTTCAATTTAATTTGAAACATCTTACATGAATTATTTAGAAGCAATTATTCTTGGAATTATTCAAGGTTTAACGGAATTTTTACCTGTCTCATCAAGCGGTCATTTAGAGCTTGTAAAAGCTATTTTCGGTGATCAATCTCTCCCCCAGGAAAGTTTGACCTTTACGGTAATTTTACATTTTGCCACTGCACTAAGTACAATAGTAGTTTTTAGAGCTGAAATTTTTAATATCATTAGAGGATTATTACAGTTTAAATGGAATGAGGAATTTATTTTTTCATTAAAGATCATTATATCGATGATTCCTGCAGTCATCATTGGTCTTCTCTTTGAAAAAGAATTGGAAGCTTTTTTCGGTGGTCAAATTCTTATGGTTGGATTTATGCTACTCATAACAGGACTATTATTGCTTTTTGCAGATAAAGCTAAAAATACTACAAAAAGTGTTAGCTATTATACTGCATTAATCATCGGGATCTCACAAGCTATCGCAATGCTTCCGGGTATCTCAAGATCCGGTGCAACAATTTCTACTTCGGTATTGCTGGGTGTTGACAGAACTAAGGCAGCCCGCTTCTCATTCTTGATGGTTATACCATTGATTTTAGGGAAAGTAGCCAAAGATATATATGGAGGACAGATCAGCTTTGAAAACACAAATATTGGCGCTTACACTGTAGGGTTTATTGCCGCGTTCCTTGCCGGATTATTTGCTTGTAACTGGATGATTTCCTTAGTAAAGAATAGCAAGTTATACTACTTTGCTATATACTGTTTTATTATCGGAACCGTGGCTATAACGTACTCCTATTTCTACTTGTAATGAACGCCGAAGATTTTATAAACGGACAAGTAATATTGATTGACAAACCATTAAAATGGACTTCTTTTCAAGTGGTAAATAAGTTAAGATGGGCAATTCGCAGAAAGTATAAATTAAAAAAGATCAAAGTGGGTCATGCTGGCACTTTAGACCCACTCGCCACTGGATTATTGATTATTTGTACAGGAAAATTAACGAAAACCATAGATAAGTTGCAAGCAGAGACTAAGGAATATACGGGTACTATTACACTTGGAGCAACAACTCCTTCTTACGATTTGGAAACTGAAATTAATCAAACTTTTCCAACATCTGATATAAGTGATTCTGACATTCAAAAAACTACAAAGACTTTTCTTGGAGAGATCGAACAGACACCTCCCTTATATTCTGCCATAAAAAAAGATGGCGTTCGACTCTATGAGCTAGCGAGAAAAGGAGAAACAGCAGTTATTAAGTCACGAAAAATTAATATTTACGAATTTGAGATAACTGAAATTGATATGCCAAATATCTCTTTTAGACTGGTTTGCAGCAAGGGTACTTATATAAGGTCAATTGCAAACGATTTTGGAAAAGCATTAAATTCTGGAGCTTATTTATCCTCCTTAAGAAGAACTAAGAGTGGTGGTTATAAGGTAGAGAATGCCTTTGACCCCTTGGAATACGTTAAAAAAATAAATTAAAAAAAGTGCGAAATCCAGCTGGTGTTAGCCGGCCCTTCCCAACAACAATCATATTCACTTTTTGTATTTATTAAATTATCAAAAACAATAGTTTTTTTTGACACTCCCTTATTCTTGATCAATTTTTTAAAATCCGGAATTTCCTTTAATTGAACAAATTCTCCCTGTTTAAAGCACACATTTACCTTGTCCATAAGACCAATATCTAGTTCTCTTTCAATTGACAAAATAAGAGATACCAAGTCTTCGTGTTGTTCGGTTGATAAGGGTGTATGATCTGACACAAAAAAAATTAGAAATCGATCGTATTTCATTTCGAAAAATAATTCATTAACCAGAATACTTTCTAAAAATGAATTAACTTTTTCAATGACAATTGGCACTTCTTTCGGGTACAGTTTTCTGCTCGCTGGGTAAATATATATTTTTGAAGTTTCCGGTAGTTTCTTATAATCAACAATCATATAAATCAGTAGTTATATTCTATAATTTAATCCTTTAAACATTGATCTTACCAGCTCATCTAAATCAATTTTAGATTGCCAATTCCAATCTTTTTTTGCCTGACTGTCATCTATACTTTGCGGCCATGAATTTGCAATTTCCTGCCGAGTATCCTCCTTGTAATTAATTGTGAAATTGGGAATATACTTTTTTACTACCTCAGCCAACTGCTTCGGTGAAAAACTCATTGCTGCAATATTGTAGGATTCAAATTTAGAGATATCAGTATTTTCCATTAATTGAATTGTTGCATCAATCGCATCATCCATATACATCATTGGCAAAACTGTTTCTTCATTTAAAAAACTTGTATACGTTTTATTTTTGATGGCTTCATGAAACATATGAATTGCATAATCCGTAGTTCCTCCTCCAGGGATAGTTTTATAGCTAATAATTCCGGGGTATCTTATACTTCGAACATCCACACCAAACTTTTTATAATAGTACTCACACCAGTTCTCACCCGCTAATTTACTCATACCATATACCGTTGTTGGATTCAATATTGTGTGTTGTGGAGCATTTAATTTTGGAGATGCAGGTCCAAAGACAGCTATAGAACTTGGCCAAAAAACTTTATCAATAAATTTATTCTTTGCTAGATCAAGAACATGAAACAAAGTATTCATATTTAAATCCCATGCTTTCTTAGGGTTCTTTTCAGCGATAGCCGATAACATTGCTACCATCAGATATACATTCTTAATATTATATTTTTCAACAACTCTTAAAATATCACTTTTAGAAGTTGCATCGAGTATTTCGAAGGGACCTGATTTCATTACTTCATAATTACCAAATCGGATATCAGAAGCAATGATGTTATCATTTCCATGAATTTGGCGCAACTTCAAAACAAGTTCAGTTCCTATTTGTCCACTAGAACCAATAATTAGAATTTTTGATGCCATTTGAGTAGTACTTTTATGAGGCAAATATACTGAAATATGGTCAGTTCTAATTATAATTAATCCTCAAGAAGTAGTCCATAAATATTCCTTATTTTTGAACTTTAATTTGTTATAAGTTGATATGAAAATTAAGTGGTTGCTAATTATTATAATCCCAGTGATAGCTTTTTCTTGTCGTAAATCAATATCTAAAGAAGAACTCACCAAGGTTAGGGATAGTACGGAGACGAATATCTTAAAGGCGTCTCATGTTGAGGTAAAACTTGACCCCAAGGCTCAAAAAGAAGTTGAGGACTGGACAGAGTACCAAAAAATGACCGATTTCATAAAACAATATCACAATATATCGGCAATAGATGCCTTATTTAATGCCAATGAACTCTCTGAGCTAGCACAGCAACTAAAAGACACCATACGTGTTGAAAAGTTTGAAATTCCCTCTGTAAAGATTAGGTTAAATGTTTTATACTCAGAAACTTTACGTCTTGCGGATATGGCTTCCATAAATAATATTAGCGAAGAAGAAATTAAAAATGAAAATGAAAATATATTAAATGCTTTTTCTGCGTTAAATTTAAAAATCAATAACATTATAATTCAGGAAAATTTAAATAACGATGTAAATGAATTCATTGAAGAAATAAAAAGTACGACTACACCAGCCTCCGAAGAGGTTATACCAAAAGAAAAAATATTAAAATGAAAAAATATATTATCGCGAGTTTTATTGGCCTGTTTTTCAGTGTCATCTATTCACAGGAAATCAAACAGGATATAAATATTATTATCGATCAATGGCATAAAAATGCTGCCGAATCTAATTTCGATGCATATTTTAGTTCAATGAGTGATGATGGAGTATTTATAGGAACTGATGCTCTAGAAAATTGGACAGTTTCAGAATTTAAAGAATTTGCAAAGCCTTTTTTCATAGAAAAAAATACATGGGACTTTAAGACGCTTGAAAGAAATATTTACAGCAACTCTAAAAATAATGTTGTTTGGTTCGATGAACTTTTAGATACATGGATGGGTATATGTCGGGGCTCTGGGGTATTACTCAAAGACAATAAAGATTGGAAAATAGTGCATTATGTTCTTTCGGTAGTAATACCAAATGAGAATATTAAAGAAGTTATCGCCACCAAAAAAGAAAATGACGATATCATAATTGATCTGCTAAAAGAGAACTAAATTCATTTTTTACTATATTGCACGGCTTAAGCAAGATGATATAAGATATCCCTTCAAATGAAAAAGATAATCTATACTATAATTTTTTTAATAGTATCACAGGTCTATGGACAGTATAATGAGAATGCGCCATGGATGAATACTGCCCAAAAAAAATCATCTGACACTAAAATAACCCTTCAAGAATTATCAAATTCCTTTAATCATTACTGGAAAAGTAAAGATTTTCAAAAAAAAGGCAGTGGCTTTAAACCTTTCAAGCGTTGGGAAAATCACTGGAGTGATTATTTATTATCAGATGGGACTATTGCAACTCCCAACCTAATTTGGAAAGCATGGGAACAAAAACAGCAAATGTTGAAATCTAGTATAAGTGACTGGAAATCGATTGGACCTTATACAACTAATGTAAAGACTGGTCAGGGAAGGGTAAATACATTTATTGCAGATCCTAATAACCCAACCACTTATTACGTTGGAGCTCCAGCAGGGGGGATTTGGAAATCTACAGATTCGGGAATAAATTGGACCCCTTTATCAGACCAACTACCACAAATTGGGGTGTCTGGAATAGCTATTGACCCCAATAATTCTGAAATTATTTACATCGCAACCGGTGATGATGATGCCTTTGATACATATAGCATTGGTGTTTTAAAATCTATCAATGGTGGTAAAAATTGGAATACAACAGGATTAAATTTTTCAACTACGACTTCAACCTCCAATGAAATATATATTCATCCTACGAATTCAAATATTATATGGGTGGCTACAAGTAAAGGATTTTATAAAAGTTCAAATGCCGGCGCAAGTTGGATAAAAACAGGATCAGGCAATGTTCTTGATTTTAAATTGAAACCAGGTGATCCAAACACCATGTATTATGTTACAGCTAACAGATTTTACAAATCTACAGATGGCGGAAATATCTTCGTGGAAGGAGCCACGGGCCTTCCTGTTAGTTCATCAAGGTTTGCCATTGATGTTAGTGAGGCAAAACCTGATGTTATATATCTTTTAAGTGCTAATAATGATACAGGAGGAAGCTTTCAAGGACTCTACCTGTCAACAGATAGCGGGGCATCTTTTATAAAAACGGAGGAAGCGGATGATATTTTTGGAAGTGAACAGTCCTGGTTTGATATGGCATTAACCGTTTCACAAACTGATGCTAATCAAGTGTTTGTTGGAGTTCTAGACATTTGGAGCTCTACAGATGGAGGAAATAATTTTACAAAAATAAACGATTGGCGTATTCCCTCAAGTGCTTCTTATACTCACGCGGATATTCATTTTTTGAGATATTTCGACAATAAATTATATGCCGGCACCGATGGCGGTATCTATCAGTCTCAGAATAATGGACTATCATTTGAAGATTTAACGGAAAATTTAAATATCAGTCAGTATTACAGAATTGCTACCGCCAAAAACTCACAAGCCAAGGTAGTAGGTGGATTACAAGATAATGGTGGTTTTGGTTATTCTAATAATATCTGGAACAATTATCATGACGGTGATGGGATGGATTGCGCAATAGACCCTAATCATCAAAATATTTATTATGGATTTTCTCAATTTGGTGGTAGTCTAAATATTACATATGACGGTGGGGCTAGTGAAGGCGGAACGGTAACTAGTGCACCTGCAGACGAAACAGATATTGCAAACGGAGATGTTGGTGGTGAATGGATTACGCCAATGATCATGAACAATGAAGGGGTATTGTACGCCGGGTATTCAAAATTACACAAACTCGTAGATAGAGATTGGGAGGCTGTATCATCGAATGTTTTTGGTGGTGATATTGACCAAATAGATATCGCTCAAACAAATAGCGATATCATCTATGTTTCCGAAACTAACAAATTGTTTAAAAGTATTGATGGAGGCATTTCCTTTATTCAAACAAATTTTACATTTCCCAGAACAATAAGTTCAATAGATATAAATAATCAGAATAGTGATATTATATATATATCAAACTCGGGATATAACGGCAAAATATATCAATCTATTGATGGGGCGGTAAACTGGACGGATATAACTAATAATCTACCTACTGAACCAAAAAATATTATCAAACATCAGGATCAAAGTTTGATAAATGATCTTTATGTAGGTACTAGCCTGGGAGTATATCACATAAATGATGAGATGACCGAGTGGGAGGTATTTTCAAATAATTTACCAAATGTACCGGTAAAAGATATTGATATAAATACCGAAGAAAGTACTATTACTGTTGGTACCTATGGAAGGGGTGTATGGCAATCGCCAATCCCTGTTGTAAGAGCTAGTACAGATATCAGTTTAATCAAAATTAATACGAACAATAATATACAGTGTGGGGGAGCAACTCCATTGATTACCGTAAAGAACAATGGGTTAAGTTCCATCGATCAAATGGAAATTAATTATGTAATTGACGGTGTTTCGTACCAATATGGATATACAGAAATTATTAATATTGATGAAACAAAAGAAATAGAACTTCCTTTTATTGAAATTAGTATTATTGGCGAACACAGCCTGCAAATAGAAACCGTTGTCGCTAATGATGAATTCGTAAATAATAATATTCTTTATGCTATATTCAATACAAATTTTTCTAGTGAAGGACAATATATAAACACCTTTGGAGACGTAAATGAAGACAATTGGATTGTGGCCACAGAAGGTGCTACTACAGAATTATGGCAAAAAGGTCTAACTAATAAGTTTAATAGCGCATTTGATAATGCATATGCAACAAATATCATAGGGAATTATCCTGATGAAGTAACAAGTTATTTAATCTCACCATGTTATGACTTAACAAAATTAGTAAATCCATTACTGAAATTTGATATGGCATTCGATATAGAATTAGATTGGGATGTTCTTTACATGGAGTATACATTAAATAATGGGGAGAGTTGGGAAATTTTAGGATCGAAAGATGATCCGAATTGGTATAACAGTGATTTTATAGATCCTGACAGACCTATTACAGTAGGCAAGCAGTGGACAGGACAGGATACCGAAGTTAAAGAATATAGCTTTGACCTGACAGCATGGAACAACGAAAGTAACATTATGTTCCGTTTCGTATTTGCCTCCGATTGGGCTGAAAATGGGGAGGGAGCAACTATTGACAATTTTACTATTGATGCTACAGAAATTGTGCTATCTAATGACAAAATAGTTGAAAAAGAGTTTTCAATATTCCCAAATCCAACCTCTTCAGAATTTAATATTCAAAGAGCAAACTATGAAAATATGCAGGTTTCTGTGTACGACGTAACCGGAAAATTAATATTTAGAGAAAAAAATATTTCTGATACCTACTATACAATTAAACTTCCTAAAAATATTTCCAAGGGAATCTACTTTTTAAAAATAATAGAAGGCAATAGACAAATTGCAAAACAGCTTATAATCAAATAGTTAAAACAACTAGGGCTTTTAATTATTAAAAAAAGTCAGACAATCCAGTTCGCATTAAGAGTTATATTTTTACTTATCGTTCAAACTATCAACTAAAAAATTATGCAACTGAACCATTTGCTCATATCCCAGTTTTTTACCGAATTGCCCAACTAGATATAAAACAATCCAAGCTACCGGCATCGCTATGCACATAATCAATGAAAAGTTATAGTCTTGATTAAGACGATACTGTGTGTAGAACATCACCAAAAAAACAAAAAAAGATATGGCAACCAAAAAATGTAAAAACATAAAGAAAGTCCAAACTTTAGGCTTTGGGCTCAATAATCCTTTAACTATTGTTTTATTATCCTCTTTAATTACTTCAACAGTTAATTGAGGAGACCAATAATGTTCATCTTCTTCAGGCACATCTATTACGGCATGCATATTTGCTATTTGACTTCTAAAGTTAAAATTCTCATCATTCAATCTCTTTTTTAAATTATCCATAATTTGGTTTTCAACCTGATCGACCTCAATTCTAAATCTAGGTTTAAGTAAAACTTTATTGATCTGACTATCGTGTATTGGCTTATTCATGAAGTAAATTTAATATAATAATATTAAGTCCTTAATATAAAATTTTTATTGTCTAAATCTACAAGATAAACATATCTTTGCAGCAAATCTTTAAGAAACAAAATGGGAAACATTGTAGCTATAGTTGGGCGACCTAATGTTGGGAAATCAACACTTTTTAATCGTCTGATCCAGAGAAGAGAGGCTATCATTGATGCAGTAAGTGGTGTTACTAGAGACCGGCATTATGGTAAAACAGATTGGAATGGAAAAGAATTTTCAGTAATAGATACTGGAGGATATGTTGTTGGCAGTGATGATATTTTTGAAGCTGAAATTGACAAACAAGTAAAATTGGCCATTGACGAAGCCGATGCAATTATCTTTATGGTTGATGTTCAGAGTGGTGTTACGGGAATGGATGAAGAAGTTGCCCACTTATTACGAAGAGTTAAAAAACCAATTTTTTTAGTAGTAAATAAAGTAGATAGCAGTAAATCAAATAATGATGCAGCTGAATTCTACTCACTGGGTTTAGGCGAATATTATACAATTGCCAGCATCAATGGTAGTGGTACCGGAGATTTGTTGGATGCAATTGTTGAAGCATTGCCAGAAAAAGAAGAAGAGCTGGTTGATGATTTACCAAGATTTGCTATTGTAGGTAGACCAAATGCGGGAAAATCTTCATTTATTAATGCCCTGATAGGGGAAGAAAGGTATATAGTTACAGATATAGCAGGTACTACCAGAGATTCAATTGACACCAAATATAATCGGTTCGGATTTGATTTTAATTTAGTGGATACCGCCGGTATTAGAAAAAAATCCAAGGTCAGGGATGATTTGGAGTTTTATTCGGTAATGCGTTCTGTAAGAGCCATTGAACACAGTGATGTTTGTATTCTTTTAATTGATGCAACTAGAGGGTTTGAAGGTCAGGACCAAAATATTTTTTGGCTGGCGGAAAAGAATAAAAAAGGTGTTGTAATCTTGGTTAATAAATGGGATTTAGTTGAGAAGGATACACATTCCACAAAGCTATTTGAAGAAAAAATTAGAAAAGAAATTGCCCCTTTTACAGATGTTCCGATAATCTTTATTTCTGCTCTAACCAAGCAAAGAATATTTAAGGCCATAGAAACGGCTGTTCAGGTTTATGAAAATAGAAAAAATAAAATCCCCACTAGTAAGTTGAACGAAATAATGCTAGAGATCATTAAACAAAATGAACCTCCTGCATATAAAGGTAAATTCGTTAAAATAAAGTACTGTATGCAGCTACCTACAGCAACACCACAATTTGTTTTCTTTGCCAATTTACCGCAATATATAAGAGACCCTTACAAACGTTATCTAGAGAATAAATTACGTGAAGTTTATAATTTTAATGGGGTTCCTATTGTAATTTATTTTAGAAAAAAATAAATTGCTCTTTCTAATAGATCTTATTTAAAGGTATTCTAGAATTTTTTAAATTATCCTGGCGGCTATCTAGCCAGCTTTTTTTTGTAAAAATTGGATGTTGTAAAGATTACTGTAATAACCTTTTTTTTCTAATAGTTGGTAGTGTGTACCTTGTTCAACGATCTTACCATCCTCCATAACAATTATTTTATCCGCCTTCTTAATAGTGGCTAACCTGTGCGCAATAATAATAGAAGTTCTATCTTTAGTAATTCTTTCTGTAGCGGACTGGATTAATTTTTCTGTATGAGTATCAACAGAAGAAGTGGCTTCATCTAAAATCAAAATACACGGTTTACTTACATATGCTCGTAGGAACGCAATCAACTGACGTTGACCAACGGATAGCATTACACCTCTTTCTTTAACATTATAGTCATAAGCCTCTGGAAGTGTCGTAATAAAATCATGAATTCCAATTTCTTTGGCCGCCTTTTTAACTTGTTCAACAGTTATAGAAGGATCTTTAAGTGTTATATTATTAAAAATTGTGTCAGAGAATAAGAAAACATCCTGCAGAACTACTGCAATATTTTTTCGGAGATCATTTAACTTAAAATCATTAATAAGTATATTATCTATCGTTATTTTACCACTATCTATATTATAAAATCGATTTAGTAAGTTAATTATTGTCGATTTTCCTGCACCTGTAGCTCCTACAATAGCAACAGTTTCTCCTTGTTTTACATCAAAAGAAATTCCTCTAATAACTTCCTGATCTTTTATATAGCTAAAATGAACATTGCTAAAAGAAACATTTCCTTCTATATTATCAATAGTCTCTTTACCATCATCAACTTCGGAGTCTTCAGTATCCATTATTTTAAACACTCTTTCAGCGGCAACCATACCCATTTGTAAGGTATTAAATTTATCAGCAATTTGTCTTAAGGGTCTAAATAACATAAAGTTCATCATAATAAAACTGATCATTTTACCAACCGTAATAGAATCATCTGCGGAGGTAGCGGCACTCAATCCACCATACCAAACAACAAGTCCGATTGCAATGGATGGTAATATCTCAGCCACAGGAAAAAATATGGAATTATACCATACTGCTCTTATCCATGCTTTTTTATGCCTCTCATTAATAGATTTAAAATGATTATATTCAATTTTTTCACGAGTG
>Ga0209633_10003452_pt1 | contig 14594 bp, 7 predicted proteins | sample Cruoilmetagenom1_FD_187290 | JGI IMG/M metagenome (GOLD analysis project Ga0209633, IMG submission 187290) | Oil polluted marine microbial communities from Coal Oil Point, Santa Barbara, California, USA - Sample 1 (SPAdes) (version 2) | ecosystem: Environmental > Aquatic > Marine > Oil seeps ... | reverse complement strand
GGCGGAGCCCGTGCGCACCCGGTCGGTCATCTGCTTGGGATGACCCTTGTGGTACTCGAGCTTCCAGTTCACGCTGCCATTGGTCGCCGCCTTGATGCAGTTGCCCCACCAGGGCCACATCTTGGCGTTGATGATGTGCGAGGGCGGAGCCCAGCTGACGATGTTGATGGTGCCGCCCGCCTGGGCCGGGCCGGCGGTCAGCATGGCCAGGGCCGATGCCGCGCTCAAAAGTCCTACGAGTTTCATTGGGTTGCCTCCACTGCTGAGTTTGTTGTCTTGTCTGCTCGTTCCATCGAATGGGCCGTCATCCGGACCGGCGCCGGGCCAACGCGCAACGCCCATTGCCAATTGGTTGCAGATGAAACTATTATTCGATGGACCCTAGAGGGCCCGGACGGCATTGTCCAGCGACGGGCGGACGGCCCGCACTCGCTCGACTGATGTCGCATCTCCGGCCCAACTGAACTGAGATTTCGGCGAATGGCCAAACCTCCCCCACTTTCATTCAGCCATATTGGCATCTTTGTGCACGATCTTGCGAAGATGCAAGATTTTTACACCCGCGTGCTCGGTTTTCCGATCACCGATCGAGGCGAATTGAACGGCCGCAAGCTGATTTTCATGAGCCGCGACCCGATCGATCATCATCAAATCGTGCTGTGCGAGGGCAGGCCTGCCGATCTCGGCTTCAACATCGTCAATCAGATCTCGCTGCGAGCGCGGACGCTGGACGATCTGCGCACGCTTTACGAGACCCTGGAGGCGGAGAAAGTCGAAGAGCTGGTGGCGATCACCCACGGCATCGCCTGGTCGATCTATTTCCACGATCCCGAAGGCAACCGCATCGAGCTCTTCGTCGACTCGCCCTGGTATGTTGACCAGCCGCATCGCGAGGTGATGGACCTCTCACGCTCCGACGACGAGATCCTGGCCGAGACCGAGGCGGCCATCAAGGATGACCCCACGTTCCGGCCGCTCGCCGATTGGCGCCGCGAGTTCAAGGAGACGATGCTCGATTGAACCGGGCGGCCTGGATGAGCCGGATGAATTCAAGCGCGGCCACGCACCCCGAAAATCAGGCGCGGCTGGACGCGCCACGCAAGAGACACAAAAGGACAAAGCCATGCTCATGACCCCGATTGGCGTTCGCAGCCTGCACCATTTCGCCTGGCGTTGCCGTGATGCGGAGGAGACCCGAGCCTTTTACGAGGACCTGCTCGGCCTGCCGCTGGCGCACATCATCCGGGCCGACACCGTGCCCTCGACCGGAGAGTATTGCCCATACGTCCATATCTTCTTCCAGCTTCGTGACGGCTCCTACATCGCGTTCTTCGATCTCGGCGACGATACGGCCGCCGAGCCTTCGCCGAACACGCCGGCCTGGGTCAACCACATCGCTTTCGAAGTCGACACGGTCGGCGATCTGGCGGAGTGGAAGGCCAAGCTCGAGGCGGCCGGCGTCGACGTGCTGGGCGTGACCGACCACGGGTTCGTCCATTCGATCTATTTCTTCGATCCCAACGGGCTGCGCCTGGAGCTGACCACGCGCACCGGCTCGGCCGGCTATCTCGCGGAGGCCCAGACCAAGGCGCGCGGCGCGTTGGATGTCTGGTCGCAGGAGAAAGCCGAGATGCGGGAGACCGCCACCGTCGACGCGTAAACTTCTCCTACCGACATCTGCCCTTATCGGCAGCCATACGGATAGTTCTCCCAATGCAGGCAGACCGTGCGGCATACGCGGACGTTGCGGCAGCCACTCGTGTAGCCGCAGCGGCGCTCGGTGTGGCATTCGCGCTGCCGTTGGGCGCAGCGGCGCCGGCAGCGCGGGGCTCTTCCCTGGGCGAGTTCGTTGAGGCCGACGCGTTCGGCACGGGTTGCAAGATCGCCGGCCGCGCCGGCCAGAGCGGGTGACGCCGCAAGGGTCATGACGCCAATCGTCAACAGCAAGGCCAACGTTAGATTTTTCAACGCGGACATGTTCCCATTCCTCCTCAACCGTTATTCCCCTGTTCAACAGGGAAATACTACCAAAGGTAAAATGAGAACAAAACTGGAATTTTATAGTTAACGCACCTGCTGGCCGGTTGCTTGCTGTCCGGCCGCCTTCTCCCGCAGCGCCTCGGCGAGCGCGCGAGTGTTGAGCCCCGCACCGGATAGCGACCAGCCGCCGTCGACCGGCATCACGATGCCACTTATATATGTAGCGAGCGGCGAGGACAGGAACATGGCCGCATTGGCGATGTCCTCGGTGGTGCCGAGCCGCGCCAGAGGCACCGCCTCGGCGGCGCGCGCCATGGCCTCGGGGCTGGGCGCGAGGCGCTCCATCCCCTCGGTGCCTTCGATCGGGCCGGGCACGATCGAGTTGACGCGGATACCGTCGCGGCCCCATTCGATCGCCAGCACCCGGGTCAGCATGTCGACGCCGGCCTTGGCGGCGCAGACATGAAGCTGCATCTCCATCGGCACATAAGATTGGGGCGCGGAGATATTGATGACGCTGGCGCCGGGCGCGTTCAGATGCTGGTGGCCGAAGCGCAGCACGTGGAAGCTGCCGAGCACGTCGATATCCATCACCGCCTTGAAGCCGTTGGACGAAAGGCCGAGCGCGGGGGCGGGGAAGTTTCCGGCGGCGCCCGAGATCAGCACGTCGAACTTGCCGAGCGCCGACGCTGCGTCCGCGAGCGCGTTTGCAACGGCTTCGGCGTCGCGCACATCAGCGGAGAACCCCGCAGCGTCCTGGCCATGGGTTTTCAGTTTTTCGACGGCGGCATTGACCTTGTCCTGGTTGCGGCTCAGCACCGCGACCTTGGCGCCGTGGCGCGCGAAGCCTTCGGCGACGCCCAGATTGATCCCCGACGTGCCGCCGGCGACGAAGACGGTCTTGCCGCTGAAATCCATATATTTGGCCATGACTTTCTCCTCCCTTGGGGTTCGGGGGAAAGAGCGTCAGGCGGTCAGGGATGTCAACCGCGCTGACAGAGCGATCCGACATCGGTCCAATTCACGTGCCGATTGTGATAGGGTCATTGGCGACCAAGTACGCATTTTGTCTTTTAGGCGCATATTCCAGCTGCCGTAGTTTGTGTTTGTTCCGCAGCTCGGCGGCCTCAGACAAGAAACAGATATATCGGAAACGGGTTTCAGTGGAACCGGCATGAAACTGATCTGGGACATCCGCTATTACGAAAACGTTGGTCGTACAATCATAGGTAAAGTTCGTCAGGATAATTTGGGATCTCTCTATCAGATCCCATATCGAACATTTTTGAATTTGGGCGAGCGTTTCTCATGCAAGCTACGCTAACTTGGGTTTCGGCTGCCGGGCTTCGACCACGTGTTCGTGGTGCTGACACCGGCCTTGCCGGATGGCGAATTGGAACTATCGCCATTCGTATCGCAAAAGAGAATGCGATATGTGGATATCGGCCAATCGCAAGTTGGTTGGGACAAGTTAGATGCTGACCAACAGCACGATCTTTTGGTCGACTTGACCGTTGCCGCATTGGGCAAGGTCTCAGGCGCAGCCTTTGCAACCATCGTCGCCGATGTCGCCGCTCAACTCAAAGCTCAGAAATCAGAAATTGAGATCACAGCAAAATCTCATGATACATCTTCGTACCTTGTACGCGTTACCTATCAGGTAACACCGAACCGAGGACCCTCCTTGGCATTTCTGTCATGTTTAGACAAGAAATCTGGAGACCACGGGCGGACGCTACTGACAGAGTTAAAAATTTCAGACCACATTTATTCTCTCTGTGGAGAGATTTCGGTGAAGAACGGCAACATTGTTGTGCGGCCAAGAAAATCTTTCAAAGCATCGATTATCTCTGAAAATTACTCAGTGCCGTTTGTTGCGCCGATTAATTCTTTGCTTTCTCATGAAAACGATTTGACGGGTTGAAACAGACGATGCGGGGCGACAACTTGCAAGCCTTCTAGGTCCCGGGTGTTCTCAGGCCATTCGCAGACTGTCTGGCTCTGACGAATTGCGCGCGATCAGCGTTCGCGGAAGCCCGATTGCAGCGTCGTGTAGATGGGCTTCAGGAGATAGGACAGCACTGATTTGGAGCCGGTGATGACCTCGGCCTGCACCGTCATGCCGGGAGTGATCGGATTGGCCTTGGGGTTGTGCCCGGCATAGACCCGGTCGAGCTTGATGATGCCCTTGTAATAAGGCCGGCCATTGTCGTCCTGGAAAGTGGTGGCGGAAACCGAGATCAGGGTACCGCGCACCGCGCCATAGCGGGCGAAATCATAGGTGTCGATCTTGATCTTGGCGCGCTGCCCGACCTGAACATGGCCGATATCGCGGGTGGTGATGCGCGATTCCACGATCAGCTTCCGGTCGACCGGAACGATTTCCATGATCGGCTGGCCGGGTTGGATGACGCCGCCTTCGGTGTTGATCTTGAGGCCTTTGACGTAGCCGTTCACTGGCGCGCGAACTTCGAGCCGCGCCACCCGGTCTTGCAGACGTTTCAGCTTCTCGCGCGTCTGGGCAAGCTCGGCGGTGATCTTTCCGCGTTCGGCGAGCGCCTCCTTGCGCAGACGCTGGTCGAGTTCCTCCAGCTTCTGGCCGGCCTCGCGCAGCTCGGCGCGGGCCTTGCGATTGCGCGCGCGAACGGCGTTGAGTTCGCCCGAGGTGCGTTCCAGATCGCGTTTGATCTCAAGGTAATCGGCGCGGGAGGTGACACCTTGGTTGAGCAGGCGCCGGCGCATCTGAAAACTTTCGCGGACGATCGCGAGCTGGCGCACGAGGCTTGTCTCGGTCTTCGACAGGATCACCAGCTCGGCCTCGCGCTGGCGGATCTGCGATTTGATCACGACGCGCTGGCTCATGCGCTCACGGCGCTGTTGGGCCAGCAGGGCGAGCTGATCGGCCACCAGATGACGGTAGCGGCTGAGCTTGCCCGTGAGCTTAAGCGGCTTCCAGCCCTTGCCGCCGGCGAAGGCTGCGAGACGGTCGGCCTGCAGGCTGAGGATGGTTTCCTTGGCCTGCTCCTGGTCGAGTTCGGCCATCGCCGCGGCGCGGTCGAAGCGGATCAGCACCTGGCCCTTCTTCACCAATGCGCCGTCCTGGACCAATATTTGGCGCACGATGCCGCCTTCCAGATGCTGGATCACCTGCACCCGGCCGGTCGGCAGGATCTGTCCGGAACCGACCGCGACCTCGTCGACTTTGGTGATCGCGGCCCAGGCGATGGCGCAGGCGACCAGGCCGCTTACCGCATACATCGCGGTGCGCAGCAGGCGCGGCGTCCCGGCTTCCTCCAGTGTCGCCGACTGGGCCAGAAAGCGCATCTGCCTGTCGCGGCTGGTGCGGGCGCGGGACGATTCAACCGGCGCGGCAGGCTCTTTCGCGCTTCGATCCGGTCGGACCTGACGCGGCTTTTGTTCGCGCGACTCGAGAATGGCGCTCCTGACGGCGGCCAGCGCACGCGTATCGGCTCGTGCCTGCGGCGGTTCTTGCTGGGCATCGGGCGCGGTATCGGGCGCAGGTTCGGGCGGCGCTGCAGCGCCGGACACGGGGGGCATGTTCCCCGATGCTCCAGAGGACGCAGCGGCCTGGGCTGGCGCTGCCGGCGCTGCCGGAGCCTGCGGTTGCGGCGTTTGCGGCCTTGGCGCGGGCGTTGCCTGCGCTTGTTTGGTGGGCGCGGGCGCTGTTTGCGCGGGCGCCTTCCGGGCTCCAGCGGCCGGTGCGGGCGCGACCCTCCCCGATGCGACCGTAACCGACGCGACCGTCACCGGTGCAGCGGCTTCGGGTGCTGCGGGTTTGGCGATCGGCGCGGGAGCGGCGGGCTTTGCCGTAGGCGCCGCCGGTGCGCGCGGAGGTGCTGTTTGCTCGCTGGGCGCGCCGGCAATGCCGCCGGCTTCGGCAGCCAGACGCTCCTGCATCTCGCCGACCGAGGGATTGGGCGCCGGGCCCGGCTTCTGGTCTTCGGGGCCGCTCATAGCGAACCTGCCGGGAGTTGCCGGAAGACGTCCTCGGGCGTGCTGTCGGCCACGACCGCGCCGCCGTCGATCACGATGAGGCGGTCGCAGACGCGCATGTGGCTCGGCCGGTGGGTCACCAGAAGCACCGTGGTATGGCCGCGCAGCTCCTCAAGCTGCCGGACGAACGCGGTATCGCCCTTGTCGTCGAGTGCGTTGGCGGGCTCGTCGAACAACAGGATCGGCGGGTTCTTGAGGTAGGCGCGCGCCAGCGACAGCCGCTGGATGAGCCCCGACGGCATCGCCTGGGCCGAGTGATCGCCGATCCAGGTATCGAAGCCTTGCGGCAGCGCATCGACATCCGCCAGCACGCCGGCCTGCTCGGCGGCGCGGCGCAAATCCTCGTCGGAGGCGGTCGGGTCGGCGAAGCGCAGATTCTGCGCGATCGTGCCATGGAAGAGCTGTGTCGTTTGGGGCACATAGCCGATCGTGTTGCGCAGCTCAATCGGGTCGACCTGACGGATATCCAGACCGTCGATCATGACCCCGCCCGCCTGCGGCCGATAGAGACCGAGAACCATCTTCAGGATCGAAGACTTGCCCGATCCGTTTGCCCCGGCGATACCGACGATCTGGCCGGGCTGAATATCGAAGGCGACGCCGATCAGCGCTGGCTCGACGTCGGCCCGGTAGCGCAGGCTGACCCGGTTGAAGGTAATGCGGCCGATGAATTCCTTGTGGGTTCTGGAGGTGGAGTTCGGCTGGCGCTCCACCGGAATGCGCATCAGACTGTTGATCGAGCGGATCCCCGAGCGCACCTGCTCGAGCTTGGTCAGCGTGAGAAAGCCGGCATTGAGCGGCGACAATACGCGCCAGATCAGCGCCATGGTCGCGATCAGCGCACCCACGGTCATATCGCCGGCGAGTACGCGAATAATGCCGAAAGCAAGCGTGGCGATGCCGGCACTCAACATCAGCACATGCGCGAAGGTCTGAACCAGGCCGGCAAGCTGTCCCATCCTGAAGCCGCTGATCGCGGCTTTCGAGGAGATGTCCTCGAAGCGCTCGCTCCATTCCGCCTCGGCGCCGCTCGATTTGATCGCCCGCATATTGGACAGCATCTCGACAAGAAAGCCCTGGCGGCGGGCGACCGACTGCGACGATGCTTCGACCGCGTCGCGAACCCTTGGAAACAAGATCCCGCCGATCACGCCGAACAGGGCCAGCATGACGATCGGGATCACCGCCAGCGGCCCCGCGAGCACCGCGATCACGATCAGGAAGATCGGCACGAATGGCAGCTCGACATAGACCAGCGCCAGCGGCCCGGTGAAGAAATCGCGGATCGCCTCGAACTGCTTGAGGCGCGCGACCTGGGCGCCGATCGTCGCGCCTTCGGTCTGCGCGGTCGGCAGGTGGAGCAGATGGTTGAACGAGCCCACGCCCACGATCATGTCGAGCCGCGCGCCGACGTAAGCCAGCATGCGGGCGCGCACGGTGCGGAAGATCATGTCGAAGCCGAGAACCAAAACCATGCCCAACGCCAAATAGATCAGCGTTGAATGCGAGCCCGCGCCGATGACCTTGTCGTAGATCACCATCGTGAAGATCGGAACCGACAGCGCGAGCAGGTTGAGTAGCAGGCTCATGGCGAGCGTCTGCGCGGCAATCTTGCGAAAACGCTGGATGACGTTCTTGAACCAGGGCGTGGCCTGCGCCGCGGTTGCGTTGGGATCGGCTTCGATCCGGGTGATGAAGTAGGCGGTGCCGGCGAGCGAGCCATCGGGTTCGGTTCGCACTTCGCCGGTGCGGCCGTCGAAGATCCGCACGCCGTTGCCATCGCGCGCCAGCGCGACACTGGCGGCGCCGTCCTCGGGCAGAAAAAAACACGGCATCAGACGCGGATCGATGCGACCCAGCGGGAGTTCCAACGGCTCGGTGTGAAAGTTCAAATTGGCGAGCGTGTTGCGCAACCCGACCAGGTCGAGCGCTTCGGCGTAGTGCGGCATCGCCTCTGCGATATCACGGGGATTTCCGCGCCAATGGAGCGCCTCGAGGAGCGGCATCAGACAAACCGCAAGATCGGTCTCCGCGCGGAAGGCGCCGAGCCGGCCTGCACTGAGCGCCGAAAGCAGCGTCTCGGGGCCGCGCTCGCGCAGTCCCTGGGCGCCGGTCATGGTGGCCGCGGCGGTGTTCATGCCGAGGCCTTCGCGGCGGTGTTCGCCGGCGCCGCGCCGTGTTGCGCCGGCGCTTTCGGTCGTGCCCGCGCGCTGCGGTGAACGAAGACGCCGTCCTTGATTTCGTACAGCTCGTCGGCGAGTTGGAGAAGTGACGGGCGGTGGCTCACCAGAACCAGCGTCGTGCGTCCCTTCAGCGTCTCAAGAAGTGCGCGCAACATCGCATCGCCCGATGCGTCGAGATAGGAATTGGCTTCGTCGAACAGCAGGACCTTCGGATCGCGGGCGATAGCGTGGGCGATCGCGATGCGCTGGCGAATGCCGCCCGGCAACGCATCGGCGCCGCTTTCGCCGACCCGGCTCTGGTAGCCATCGGGCAGGCGGGCGATCACCGAATCAAGGCCGAGTTTGACGGCGACCTCGAGCGCGGGTTCGATCGCTTCTTCGCCCCGGAACCCCGTCAAATTTTCCATGATCGTGCCCTGGAACAGCACGCTCTGCTGGGGCAGGTAGACGATTTGCTCGCGGATACTATGTGGATCGAACTTGGCCAGGTCGTGGCCGTCGAGGCAAACGCGGCCCTCGGTCGGATTGTAGAGGCGCAGTATCAGGCGCAGCAGCGTCGATTTGCCGATACCGTTGGCGCCGCGGATGCCGACCGCCGCCCCGGCCGGCACGGCAAGATCGACACCGCTGAAAATCTCCGGGCCGTCGGCGTCATAGGCGAAGCGAACGCCCTCGAGCTCCAGCGCGCCCTTGCCTGGCGGCAGGGCCGGCAAATCGGCGGACGTCTCCGCCGGTGTCGCCATCGCTTCTTCGACACGGCCGCGCGCAACCTCGACGTTCTGAAACTGCGTCCACAGCCCCATGGCGCGCAGAAGCGGTTGCAGGCTGCGCCCTGCCAGCAGCGAGCTTGCGGCGAGGCCGCCGGTGGTCAGCTCGCCGTTGATCACCCAGAGACTGCCAACCCCGGCGGTCAGCACCATGGTCAAATTGGAGAACAACGCGCCCAGCGATTGCGCCCGGCCACTCAGCTTGTTTACCTCGATACCGGAGCCGGCCGAAGATTCCTGCAGCCGCTCGTAGCGCCGTACCATCTGCGCTTCCATGCCCAGCGCCTTGACCGTGTGAATGCCGGTCAGCAGCTCGATGATGAAGTTGTAGCGTCGGTCGTCGACCTCGGAGCGGTCCTCGATCGCCGCACGCAATCGACGCCCAAGCTTCCAGGCAAGCAGCGAGAACGCCAACAGAATTGCGACCGGAACCAGGACCAGCAGACCGGCCAGATAGGCGATCAGCCCCAGGAACAAGATCGCGAAGGGCAGGTCGACCATCACCAGGATCGACTGACCGCAGTAAAAATCTCGCAGCCGGTCGATCGCCGTCATCCGGTCGAGATGGACGCCCGGCGCGGAACGCTCAAAGGCGGCAAGATCGGCCGACAGCAGCCGGCTCGCCATCGAGCAGCCGAGCCTGTGCTCGAAGCGCGCGGCCGCCCAGCCGGTGACATAGGTCCGTCCGAGCCGGAGCAGGGCGTCGAGCACAAGCGCGCCGGCGACAAAGACAACCAGCAGAAGCAGCGTCTCGTGCGAATTGTTGGGCACGATGCGGTCGTAGGTCTGCAGAATCACGATCGGCATCACCAGCGCGAGCAGGTTGAGGGTGAATGACGACGCCAATACGTCAAGGCGCGCCCAGCGGAGTCCGTCGAGCGGAAGCACGCGAAACGGTTCGCCGCCGGCCGTGAGGCTGGCAGTCGCCGTGGTCGTCGTCGTTCCTGGGCCTGGCCGAGACAGAATCCCTCCTTCTCCCTCTCGCGGAATACCGGGGAATTGCCTGAAATTTTAAGCAGATAGTCTTAATCGAGACTTAAAGGTTAAGGATTTCCGGCAGCCTGGGTAACGCATATCGGGGTATGACAATCCCAAGAATTTCAGGGCCGTACCGGTTGCCGTGACAATCGGACCCGGCCCGCTTATTAACCAGTTCCGTAAACAAAATCTTACCGACTTTTTTGCGAAAATCTTCGCTATGTGCGGCGCGGACCGTCTTCGGCCGGCCACGCCGTGGAACAGGGACTATCCAGGGCTGATTGGCGCGTGATGACCCGCGAACTTCGGTCCGATGGAGACTGTCGGAATGGCGATTGACGATAGCGGGCGCGCCAGCGCCCAGCCCGGTCCGGACGATCTCGACGATCTCAATCTCCTGATCGCCGAGGATGCCGATGCGCAGGGCACCGAAGAGGAGGTCGGCCAGGCTGCCGACCATACCGTCGGCTCGTCCGCCCGACCCGAATTCGCCACGATCCACCTGGGCAGCCGAGAGGTTGTCGACCCGCGCCTCGACGTGGAAGATCTCGAGGCGCTGCCGCCGGGCGCGCAATTCCAGCTGATCCCGGAAATACCGCCACTGCCCTCCGAAGCCGCGCTCGTCGACACGTTGGCTCCCGATCTGGAAGCGCTCGCCGCGGCGCTCGACGATGGGTTCTCTGGTCTGGACGCCAGGCTGGACGAGGAAGACAAGGTCGAGGGCCTGCCCGAGTTCGGTCATCTGGACGGACTGGCCGATGAGCAACCTGCCGTTCAGCTCGATACAGCCGTGCCCGCGGGCGCCGCCGCGGGCCCGCGCCGCGCCGGATCGGACGATGACGACATCACCGATAGCGCCGGGGGGCTTGCCCCGACCACTCCGGTCTCGGTCGACAACGAGGCGGATATGCCGTTCGTCGATGCCGTGGACGCGGCCGGCGACGAAGACACGGCGATAGCGCTCACGCTGATCGCACAACTGACCGACACCGACGGTTCGGAAACGCTGGAAATCGCCATCGAGGGCGTGCCGGTGGGTGCCGTGCTCTCAGCCGGCATCGATGAAGGCGGCGGCCGCTGGGCGATGCAGCAGGCCGATCTGGTGGGCCTCACGGTCATGCCGCCGGCCGACAGCGACGTCGATTTCGTTCTTAAGATTACCGCGACCAGCACCGAGACCGCGAGCGGTGATACCGCGACCGCCAGCCAGAGCTTCACGGTCACGGTGGATCCAGTTGCCGACGATCCGACGCTGGCCGTCACCTCCGACGTGACGGGGGACGAAGACACCGGCATCCCGCTCACGATCAACGCGGCGCTGACGGATACCGACGGGTCCGAAACACTGGAGGTGACCATCGCCGGCGTGCCCTCGGGGGCTACGCTGTCCGCGGGCACCGATCAGGGCGGCGGTGTGTGGACGCTGGCCCCGGGCGATATTCCGGGACTGACGGTCACCCCCCCGGCGGACAATGACGCCGACTTCACGTTGACCGTCACCGCGACTGCGATCGATGGCGGCGATACGGCCTCGCTCGTCGATACGATCAACGTCACGGTCGATGCGGTTGCCGACGCGCCGACACTTACGGTGGCGGATACGGCCGGTAATGAAGACACGGCCATCGCGCTCAACATTGCGTCTTCGCTGGTCGATACCGATGGCTCGGAAATCCTCGGCATAACGATCAGCGGCGTGCCCTCGGGGGCGAGCCTTTCGGCCGGCGCCGATCAGGGCGGCGGTGTCTGGACCTTGACGCCGGCTCAGCTTGCCGGGCTTGCCATCACGCCGCCGGCCAACTCGGATGTGGATATCGCGCTGACTGTGACGGCGACTTCCACCGAGGCAATTGGCGGCGACACGGCCACGACGGTCGATACGATCACCGTGACCGTCGACCCGGTCGCCGACACGCCGACGCTGACGGTCGCGGACGCGGCCGGTAATGAAGACACCGCGATCCCGCTTGCGATCGCCTCGGCGCTGACCGACACCGATGGCTCGGAGAGCCTGGCGATCACGGTCGCGGGGGTGCCTGCGGGCGCTGTGCTGTCGGCCGGCAGCGATCAGGGCGGCGGCGTCTGGACGCTGACACCGGCACAGCTCGCCGGGCTCACGGTCACCCCGCCGGCCGACTCGGACACCGATTTCACGCTGACCGTGAGCGCAACCGCGACCGACGGATCCGACACCGCGACGACGGTGGATACGATCAACGTCACCGTCGATCCGCTGGCCGATGCGCCGACGCTGACGGTGGCCGATGCCAGCGGCGACGAAGACACGGGCATCGCGCTTTCGATCGCTTCGGCGCTGACCGACACCGACGGATCGGAGAGCCTGGGGGTCACGATCTCCGGCGTGCCGGCGGGGGCGGCGCTTTCCGCGGGCAGCGACCAGGGCGGCGGCGTCTGGACCTTGACGCCGGCCCAGCTCGCCGGGCTCACGATCACGCCGCCGGCCGATTCGGACGCCGATTTCACGCTGACCGTGACCTCGACCTCGACCGAGGCAGACGGCGGCGCGACCGCGACGACGGTCGATACGATCGATGTCACGGTCGATGCGGTCGCTGACACGCCGACGCTGACGGTGACCGGCGATGTGACGGGCAATGAAGACACGGGCATCGCGCTCACGATCAATCCCGCGCTCACCGACACCGACGGCTCGGAAAGCCTGGCGATTACGGTCGCCGGCGTGCCTGCCGGAGCCAGCCTTTCGGCCGGCAGCGATCAAGGCGGCGGCGTCTGGACGCTGACCCCCGCGCAGCTTGCGGGTCTGACGGTCACGCCGCCGGCGGATAGCGACGCTGAATTCACGCTGACCGTAACGTCGACCTCGACCGAAGCCGATGGCGGCGATACGGCGAAGACCGTGGACACGATCAACGTCACGGTCGATGCGGTCGCCGACGCACCGACGCTGACGGTTGCCGATGCGACCGGCGACGAAGACACCGCCATCGCGCTTTCGATCGCTTCGGCGCTGACCGATACCGATGGCTCGGAAAACCTGGCAGTCACCATTTCCGGCGTGCCCTCCGGGGCGGCGCTTTCGGCGGGCAGCGATCAGGGCGGCGGCATCTGGACGCTGACCCCCGCGCAGCTCGCGGGTCTGACGGTCACCCCGCCGGCCGATTCGGACGCCGATTTCACATTGACGGTAACGACGACCTCGACCGAGGTGGACGGCGGCGACACGGCGACCACCGTCGACACGATCGACGTCACGGTCGATCCGGTTGCCGACGCGCCGACGCTGACCGTGGCCGATACGGGCGGTGATGAAGACACGGCAATCGCGCTCTCTATCTCTTCTGCGCTGACCGATACGGATGGCTCGGAGAGCCTGGGGGTCACGGTTTCCGGCGTGCCGTCCGGTGCGAGCCTGTCCGCCGGTTCTGATCAGGGCGGCGGCGCCTGGACCCTGACGCCGGCGCAGCTCGCTGGATTGACTATCACCCCGCCGGCCGATTCGGACGCCGATTTCACCCTCACGGTCACGGCGACGTCGACCGACGGTTCGGACACCGCCAGCACGGTCGATACCGTCGACGTCACGGTCGATGCGGTTGCCGATGCGCCGACGCTGACGGTTGCGGACGCGGCCGGTAATGAAGACACGGCAATCGCTCTTTCGATTTCCTCGGCGCTGACCGACACCGACGGCTCGGAAAGCCTCGCGGTGACGATCTCCGGCGTGCCCTCCGGAGCCAGCCTGTCCGCCGGCAGCGATCAAGGCGGCGGGGTCTGGACGCTCACGCCGGCGCAGCTTGCCGGGCTCACGATCACGCCGCCGGCCGATTCGGATGCCGACTTCACACTGACCGTGACGACGACCTCGACCGAGGCCGATGGCGGCGATACGGCGACGACCGTCGACACGATCGACGTCACGGTTGATGCGGTGGCCGACGCGCCGACGCTTACGGTGGCGGATGCGACCGGTAGTGAAGATACGGCGGTCGCTCTCTCTATATCTTCTGCGCTCACCGATACCGATGGCTCGGAGAGCCTGGGGGTCACGATCTCCGGCGTGCCTTCCGGGGCGAGCCTGTCGGCCGGTTCTGATCAGGGTGGCGGCGTTTGGACCCTGACCCCGGCGCAACTCGCCGGGCTGACGATCACGCCGCCGGCCGATAGCGATGCCGACTTCACACTGACCGTCACATCCACCGCGACCGAAGCCGATGGCGGCGACACCGCGACGACGGTCGACACGATCGATGTAACCGTGGGTGCGGTCGCCGACGCGCCGACGCTCACCGTCGCGGATGCGACCGGCGACGAAGACAATGCTATTGCGCTCTCTATCTCTTCCGCGCTCACCGACACGGATGGCTCGGAGAGCCTCGCGGTCACGATTTCCGGCGTGCCGTCCGGTGCGAGCTTGTCCGCCGGCAGCGATCAGGGCGGCGGCGTCTGGACGCTCACCCCGGCGCAGCTTGCCGGGCTGACGGTCATGCCGCCGGCGGACTCAGATGCCGATTTCACGCTGACCGTAACGTCGACCTCGACCGAGGCCGATGGCGGCGATACGGCCACGACGGTCGATACGATCGACGTCACGGTCGACGCGGTGGCCGATGCGCCGACGCTCACCGTGGCCGATGCCACCGGTAATGAAGACACGGGCATCGCGCTTTCGATTTCCTCGGCGCTGACCGAC
>Ga0209633_10003451_pt1 | contig 14595 bp, 11 predicted proteins | sample Cruoilmetagenom1_FD_187290 | JGI IMG/M metagenome (GOLD analysis project Ga0209633, IMG submission 187290) | Oil polluted marine microbial communities from Coal Oil Point, Santa Barbara, California, USA - Sample 1 (SPAdes) (version 2) | ecosystem: Environmental > Aquatic > Marine > Oil seeps ... | reverse complement strand
TCTCATAGCTTCGTCAGGCAGCTGGTCGTGCGGTGGTTGGTTCATCGGTTTTTTCATATTTTAATGTGTCGAACAAGCCGGTGCGTTTCGGTCGGTTTGCTGAAAGAGCTGTTGACTCCAGCCGCTAGGAGGCTGGCCGAGAATAGCGATCGTAGCGAGGGCTCGGCCGCAGCAGATCAGTCTTTTCTCGGACAGGCCCCAAGGAGGCTAACCAAACGCATCGAATGAGAGCACCGAAAAGAAGGCCCTCTTCAACTGCTTGGAGTGGCCTTCGGGCGAAGCCGGAACCAGCGCGTGATCCACGCAGGATGGGCGTCGGACAAGAAAAAGGAGAGCGTGATATGGACGAAGGACCAGAAGAGGAATTGCTCATAATAATAATATTCGGAGGCGGCGCGATCGCTGACTCCCATCGGCGAGAACAGCAGGAAAATGCCGAGCAGAACGAGCGAAACCACGAGGTAGCGTGTGAGTTCGCCGTGGCCCTGCTTGTAAAATTTATTAATGGGATAGAGCGACCAAAAAATGAAGTGGTAAAGCACGATGTGGTTGAGACCGATGGGCGTGAAAAGAGAGAGAATTACGAGCAACAAACCGAACAGCTCGAAGCTGCAGCTGTTTATCAGGGTAAAAAGGCTAAGCGACGGGTGCAGCCGGTTGAAACAATAAAAGAAGTAGCCATATGAAGCCAATAATCCGGCGAACAGGAGCGATGGATCGATCCAAGACAATTCCGAATAGTGGCGCAGAAGGACGGCGTATATGAAACCATTCAGGAGAACGGCGCTGCCCCGCAAAGCGCGGCGCCCGCCGTCTTCGGGTACGGACAGGGTTCGATTCCACAGGTAGACCTCATTGAAGACGTGATGGATCCCGAAATAGATCAGAAGAGAGAACTGGTTAAGATACAAAGCCGCGCCGGCCAACGTGACGCCGACCGCCGGTATCAGGGAATGGGTTTGGCTCGTCACCAGAGCCATGCGCCTCCTCGAATAGAAAAGGGCCAGTGCATAATGCACGAAGGCAAGGCTCCAGAGCAGCGACGACCACACCACATCTTTGACCTGGGTTGCGATCAGCACCGTAATCAGGACAGCGACAAATCGCAAAGAGGTATGCAAGGACATCCGAAGATCCTCCGTTACTGAGACGCTTGTATGGTGGTAGCAGGTTTCGTCAAAATCGCCACGTAACCGAGCGTTACACCGCTCAGGCGGGTGTAAGGTTCTTGGCCGGTGGAACCGCCCCGGTGCCGCCGGCGCTTCCCTTTCCATCCCGCCAGATAGATCAGCTGTGGCACTATGATAGCGAAATAGACGGCGGGATTATAGGGATGCAGCAATGGGAATCCACAGTATCGCTCCAATCTTTGCCAGAGCCGCACCCAGGGAAATTGCGCGAAGAGCAAGGCGAAGGCGGTCATTCCCCCTTTCTCCACCAGCGATTCCAGCTGCAGGCCGGCCTGCTCCGCCATATAGCGCAGGGCGAAAGGCGTATAGCGGTAGTAGTCGTACGGAATTTCATGCAATGGGTTGAAGAAAGGGGTCGTTAGAAAAATCCTCCCCCCCGTTTTCAGCACCCGGCGGAATTCCGTGAGAGCTTGGACTGGATTTGGGAGATGTTCCAAAACCTCGGTACAGAGCACGCAGTCGAAAGTATCGTCGCGAAAGGGAAGACGCTGAGCGGAAGCGATCGCATCGACCGACGCGATATCGTGCGGCGAATGGGGGGCATCGAAGCTATAGGCCGCGGAGAAATAGTCCCGGTAGACAGGGAGATAGGGCCTGGTTCCGGCCCCCGCATCCAGTAGAACGCCTCCGCAACCATTTTTGAAGTTTTCATCGAGGAAGCGGATCAGTTCATCGAGGATGATCTCGTCGATCAACAGACTATCCGGTCGCTGGCGCCGGTCGATATAAAACCGACCGTTTTTGTGTTGCACAAAACCGTTCACCCGAAGCTTACCTCTATCCTATCCGATTGCGCGCAGCGCAGCGCATCGTTTCCGCTTTGCCGGCATGGGCGAAGAGCTCGGTCCGGTGTGCTTCGCCAGGGCCACCGCCAGATAACCATCGGATGTCGTCCCGCAGTTCCCCGGCTGCGACCGGCAACAGCGGATCCGGCGGCGGAAGAGCGGATGCCGCACCAGCGAAAGCAAAGAACGAGGGCGCGGGCGAAGTCAAGGAGCGCGATGGTACCGATCGGAATGTTTCAAGAAACCGCAGCGACCCTGCTCGCCGCCGCGCAGTCGATCAGGCGGGGCACCGCCCATGGCCCACTCCCTCGGCAGACTCACCACGCCCTGTTCCAGTCCCTGTTGCACCATATAAATCTCGGCCACCCGCTCCGCCTGATCGTAGACGTGTATGCCGTCTTCGCTGAGCAGAAAAACGTTGACCCAATAGGAGCCCTTGAGCAGCGCAAGGCGCGGAAATGTCACCCGGACCTCACCGGCACCGTCGCCCAGACGCTCCGGGACCAGACCGTCATTGACGGTGGAAGCGCTGGTCACCGCCCAACCGCTGAAGCCGGTGATCGTCAAGGCGACACTGGGCGGCGGCAAAGACGGGTCCGATACGAATCCGACCATGACGGACAGGTCCGTCTGCCCGGATCGCGCACGGAGTTCCCGACCCACGACCCCGTCTGTACTGACTTCGATTGCGCTGAGTCTCGCCGGTGACTCAATGGACGGAGAACGCGCAGGGCAGCCATCGGCTTCACCGGAGCCGTCGATTCCGCTGAGGAATTCCGTGTAGGCGCTGATCACCCGGGCGGGTTCCGCATCCATGACCAGCCGGCCGTGATCGAGCCAGAGAACACGGTTGCAGATCGCTTCGACCTGATACATGGCATGGGAGCAAAACAGAATGGTTTTGCCGGCCTTCCTGTAGCCGATGATCTTCTCGAACGATTTTCTGGCGAAGGCGCCGTCCCCCACCGACAGAGTCTCATCGAGGATCAGGACTTCCGGATCGACGGCCGTTGCCACCGCAAATGCAAGACGCATGTTCATGCCGGAGGAATAGGTCTTCACCGCCTGGTCCATCACCTCTTCCAAGCCGGCGAACGCGACGATCTGCTCGTAAAGTCGATCGATGAGGGATTTGGGCAGTCCCAGGACCGAGGCGCCGAGATAAACGTTGTCGCGCCCGCTCATTTCCGGGTGGAAGCCGGCGCCCAGCTCCAACAGGGCGGCAACATGTCCGTTGACTTGGATCTCGCCTCCCGAAGGTCTGACGGTTCCGGCGATCAGTTTGAGCAAGGTGCTCTTGCCGGCGCCGTTGGTACCGATAACTCCGACCACTTGCCCATTGGGGATTTCCAGGCTCACGGGATGCAACGCAACACGCTCGTGACGCTTCTTCGTCTTGGTCAGGACTTCCCATAAACGGTCCCAGACATGCTCATAGGAGGCGTACGATTTGCAGACGTCCCGCAGGACCACCGCGATCACAGGACCTCCCGCATGTGCGGTTCCGCTCGATGAAACAATACCCACGCCGGCGCCAGCAGCAAAGCCCAGCACAACAAGGGGCGAAGCACGTTTCCCGGTGTCGCGGGCAGATCATGGAGCAGCGAGTGAATCAGAGCCATGACGTCGGCGAAGGGATTGAAAACTAGAAAGGTGCGGAAGCCGGCCGGCAGCATTTGGGGCGAATAGAGGATTGGGGTCAAGTACATGGCCATGGTGAGAAGGAAAGGAAAAACATGACGCAGCTCCTTGACGAACAGGCCGAGCACCGCCAGCAAGTAACAGGCCGGAAGCACCCAGACGAGCAGGCCGAACATGATCAACACCGCGCTTGCCGCCGCCATGGGGCCCGCCAGCACGCCGGCCACCGCCGCATAGATCGGTGTATAGATGATCCCGGACACCAGGACCGGCAGGAGGGGCAGCGCTTTCAGTGGAAAGACGGTGCGCTGGTAGAGGGCGCCAAACTCGCTCAGCACCGACAAATTGCGGCTCAGGACTTCGCTGATAAATAGCCAGGGCAGCATCCCGGTGAGGAAATAATCGACGAAGGCAACTTTTCCCGGAGTGCGGACGCGCAAAACGAAATCGAGCAGGAACCAGAATGACACCACCTGTAATGCCGGTTGCGCCAGCAGCCAGACCCAGCCCAGCAGGGCGCCGCTGGTCCGAGCGGCGATATCCCGCTTGAGTAATCGATAAAGCAGTTGCCGCTGCTGGCTGAGCACTTGAAACGGCCCGAACAGACCGGCGACGGTCAGCGTCCAGAAGCGATGGAGGGTTCCGAGTGAAAGCTGCAGGGCCATGTTAATCGTTCAGCTCCCCCATCAGGTAGGGATGGGCCGGGTGCGATCCACCCGCATGGCAACAATCAACCAGTCGTGAGCCGGGCTGAGGAACGAAGTCGAGCAGATCGCTTGCGGCGTATGAATCGTAGCGGGGCATCTCTTGTTCAGCGGGGTTCCCGGCAGCCGGTCGGTCCGCAATCGGATCACGGTTTACCTGTTTTATCCGGTTCAGCGTCCTTGGCTTTCTCTGCTTCTGCGTCCTTCGCTTCCTCCAGGGATGCGGCGTTGACCCCGTGATACCAGTCCCCATTGATAAAAGTCCAACGGTCTATGGTCGAAGGGCCGCCGACGCTTTTACCCTCGAATTCGGGTATGGTTATTTCCCGGTCTACGATAATGTACGCATTGTCGCCTTCGATCTTGACATCTCTGAACTTGTACCCAACAAGCCGTATCCGTCCACTGGGTCTCTGCAATTGATCGGGCCTCATGCGCCCCTCGACGGCCGCTGCTTCCATCTCGTAGACGGTATGGAGGTCATTGATGTGCCAAGCCTCCCAGTATGCCTCAGCCCTTTTCAGCAGCTGCTCCTGGGTCGGCTTGTTCCCTCCGCACCCTGCGCTCGCGGCCAGTATCGCCATGATCAGCCCTAAGCCAACAATCCAAAACAGTTTCTGCATGCGATTTTCCAAGTTGTTCATTCCTTTTCCGTTCATGATGGAAAGAGACCCCACGCCTTCCCCGGGACTGCGCGAAGCCGAATTACCGGCCGCGTGTTCCCGAGAGCGGGCGCGGCCGCGAAGTTTTTTCCTCCTACACGCTTCCCCGCCGGCATCTCTGATCGACCCGGCGGCCCAACCCGATCACCTTCGAGAACATCAGGCGGCAACACCCTTCAGGGAAAGACACCGTTCGGGAAAAGCGGCTTCAACTCTACCTGGACGATTTCGATCTTGGTGGTTTTGGCAAGCTCCTTCACATAGGCATCACGCTGCTTTGCCTGGACCTCGGCCCGCATGCGCCGTATCACCTTGTTGCGCACGTTGGCGTATGGGGCAATCAGCGCCTCGCGCACAACCGTCACCATCAGGATCTCATAGCCCACGGGAGACTCGATCACTTTCGTGTGCTCACCCACTTTCAGCCCTTCAATGGCCCCTTTCAGCCACGGGTCCCTTTCCCGCGGCAGGAAGCCGATATCCCCCTTCGGGGGTTTGGCCTGCGGATTTTCGGTCAGTTCGCCGGCCAGCTTGGCGAAGGGTTCACCCGCTTCGAGCAGCTTCAGAGCGGCTTCGGCCCGCTTCTTCGCCGCGGCTTTCTGTTCTTCGCTGGCCCCTTCCGGAAACCGGAACTGAATCTGGCTAATACGCACCATCTCGGGAATGCCGTAATCCTGCCGGTGATCGAGATAAAACTGATACGCTTCGTCCTCATCCGGCGGCGGCGGCAGAGGGAAATACTGTTCGGCCAGCTTCTCGTAGGCCTTTCCAAGCTCGGCCACGGTGGGCTTTTCCGAGTCCGGTAGCAACCCCTTTTGCTTGAGATCTTCCCGCAACAATACGTTTGCGATGACCGCCCGCACCGCCTCCGCCTTGCCCTCCGGCGACGACATGGACCTCTGCACATAGGTCTGGTTGCGCTGCAGGAAGTTGACGTAATCCTGCACTGTAATCTCCTCGCCATTGATCCGCAGCATGACCACGCGCGGAGGCTTGGCGGCGGGAACCGTGCCGTCGGCCGCTCTTCCCGGAGAGGGTGACGACTCCCTTGCGGGCACCGCTTCAACGGCAGCGGCGCCATCGGCCACGCACACCAGGGTCAGGAAAGCCCAAAATACAAGAACGAAATGCCTGAATTCAACCATGTTTACTCCTTAGCTTAATGTAATACGAACTGTTTGTCCGCGAGCTCATCGAAATGCTCCCACAAGGGGCCGTATACGATCCAGGCGCCGTTGTCCCCCATACCGCGCCCCAGTATCCCGTCGAGCAAGCCATCACCGTCGATGTCTTGCAGCAGGAGGGCCTGGCTGCCCTCGTTGCGGGCCATCGGCACGGAACGCATCGGAACCGGCGCATGGCCGTCCCATGATGCGGGGAAGCGATACAGCGCCACTGCGCCGTAGCCGACTGCCAGCAGGTAATTGACCCCGTCCTGGTCCCGGCCCACGGCGACGCGCCGTATACCCATCGTGGTCGGGAAGGAGAGCGGAGAAGCGGCCGCGAAGGTCCCGTGGCCGTCGTTCATGAGGATATTGATCTGAAAGGGTGTCGATTGATTCGGGACGATCAGATCCTGTGCGCCGTCACCGTTGAGATCGGCCGCCGCCACCTGGTCGGGGGCGCCCGCCGGGAATTTGTGGATCAGGACCGGCGTAATCGATTCCTCCGCGCCGGGATAGCGGAGCATCCACAACTCCTGCATAACGGAGCTGGCGAACAATAATTCGTCCACGCCGTCGCCGTCGATGTCGACCGGCGTCACCCGCCCCGCCCGCCGCAGCGAGCGCGGCTGCGAGCTCAGCGCCACCGGAACGCGGGACGCAGCCCGCCCGCTCTGCGGATCGACGTCTCGCAGCAGGACCAAGCGATTGTTGCGAAAGGGGGTGACGGCCAGGCTGGCGCCCCATTCCGGCCAGCGGAAACTCGCGACATGGCGCGGGGTCTGCTCGGCCAGGCGGCTCACCTCCCGGAAACCGCCGTCGGGCCCCGGCTCCAGCACCAGCAATTGGTTTACGCCCTCGGCAGCCACCAGATAAAAGGGCTGCTCGGACGGCCAGCGGATGATATCGCCAGGGTGAAAGCCGACGTCGGGGACCCGCGGACCCGCTGCAAAGACGCGATGTTCCTTTTGAAAAAACACTTGGGCGTAATTGTCGCCGTGGGACACCAGAGCGATATCGGGGCGGCCGTTGCCATCGACGTCGTCGACCAGGATGTCGAACGGTGGGTCTTGAAACGGCAGGGATTCCTGAAAAGAGGGCGGTTCAGCGTCGGGAACAGCGGTGCGCGACGCCGGCTCGCAGGCGAGCAGCATGAGCACAGACAGGGCGACCCCTGAAAGACGAAGCGTAAGCATGGAAGGATGAATCTATATTGTGTGGTGATTGGCGGACGAAGCAGGCGCCGACGCACGAACACGACCCCTGCACCCCGGGAAAACCGCCGTGCGTAACGACAGGAATTTCGAATCCGAAATTCCTTGCCGCAAAAAGCTGTCTGCAAAAAGAAGGATGGCGCGGGTCACCCCACGCCACCCCGCGAGGGCGGCAGGCTAAAAAAGCCCGCCGCCGGCCGCTTTTTCGCCCCTTACTACGGTGCGACGTTGAACATACCGCGATCGTGGCCCAGGGCCGTCGCGAATGGAATCAGACTAAAGTCCGTCAAGACCGGTCCGGCCCCAATGTCCTCCAGCGTGACGAAATATTGCAGCGGAATGCTGAACATCGCCGCCGACGACTCGGGCTGAAAAACACCGTTGTCCACCGGTTCCGGCAAATACAGCTTCATGAAGCCGCCCGACAACAATCTCTCGAGGTTTTCACCGGGATCAGCGCCTGCCGGCGGCACGCAGAATGTCCGGTCGATCCCGAACCTTTCGATGAATCTCGGGATCGGAAATGCCGGGATGCCAGGTAAATTACCGGCCGTTACATCCGTCTGCACCCAGACCAGGTTGAGCTCATTCGGAAGCGCGATGCTGGTCGAGCAGTTCTCTTCTCGATCGTTGTAGACTTCCACGCCCACTGCGTTCCAGGCGGCGGCGTTCCGGTCGTTCCACACCACCATCAACGTCGGAACCTGCAAGATGTTGACAACGCCGGCGATCGGAATCGAGCGGTTACCCAGCGTCAGATCGACCACCTTGATGTCGGACGGGTTGCCATCCGACCAGTTCGTGCGGATGCCGGTGACAAGAGGGGAAGCGTTCACGTTGAGATTCACTCCGATCTCAATCACGTTGTTAGCGAGAGACGGCACCTCATTGCCCGTTGGCACTTGGTCAGCAGCGTCGTTCATCGCCAGCGTCGGGATCAGAGCATCGACCAGGCCGACCACCCCGCCGGTGTTGGGGGGCCCCGCCGGCCCATCGAGACCGATAAACATCCAGGCCTCCGCGAAAAAGCCGAAGTCAGCGTCATTCCCTCTGGCTCCCTCTTCTGTCGTCAGCACCAGATATCCGGGCACGCCGTCGAGGCTTCCTTGCTGGCCGTTCTGCCGGACGGTGGCGCCCCAATCGATCACCGCGACATCCTCTGGCGTCACCGGGATACGACCGTTCAGCAAATGTAGGCTATTTTGATCCAGGAAGAACCAGTGTATCTGGTTGCCCGGCAGCAAATCCGCGTCCGCCGGATGCTCGCAGCCCGCTACCGCAGGATTGCCGGGAGGGGTGCAGCTCGGATCGTTCGTCGGCGAGGTGTGCGTCGCCGTGAAGGAGTTGGGAATCACATCGTTGCCGTCGGCTTTCGGCACCGTGATCTTGACGGCCGTATTGATGCCGAGAAAGCCCAATGGTGCGGCAATGCCACCTGTTGGACATTGAGCACTGGGTGGTGCCCCGGGAAAGATACAAATAGGTGTGGAGTCCCACAGGACGAACGGCACCAGCTGCGCTTCGCCCACCTCACTTATGCGCATCGCCTGCGCCGACATGCTACCGAGAGTTAACGCAGCGAGCGCACCCCCGACAACGGCTTGCTTGAATTTCGTATTCGCTTTCGTATTCATAACAAATCTCCCTCTATATAAGAGTATAGTCCAAAATTAACCCAAAAAATGAAGCCACTAAAGCCATCCCGAACCGTTGCACCGTCCCGGCGGGTCCGCCACCCCTAACCTCTTGGCTACGACCCGCACGCGTTTGGATTTGGCTGAGATCGAATCAGCTTGGACAACCCGGCCTATTCCGGTCGCCGCATCGAATGTTGCTGTGAAGCGACACAACCGCCAGGCTATCCCTGCAGCCTCATGGGATAATACATTAAGCCGATAATAAGAATTTGTCAAATTTTTTTTGAGGCTTACGTCATATTCTTCATCTTTTTTTTCGATGGCTATGCGGCCGTGACACAAAATCTCGATGTCGCGTTCCAGCCACTTGCCGCGAACCATCAAGCGGGCTGCCTCCTTATATCGCATCGGTCGGGCCTCCGGCGCGAACCAGTGCGAACCGGGGGCCCCAGCAGCCGCCCCCGGCGAAGGCCCAATTTTTGGCTCTATACAGTTGCATTGCTCGTAATCGGTCAAGCAGTTCGGTGGACTGTTGTTTTTTGGAAAAAAGCAACAAAGCCTATTCAGAAACCACCGCGGCGACATCGATCCGGTCATTCGAACCGACGCGCCAACGAACACGGCTCCCCGTCTCGGTCACTCATCAGCCGGCCCGCTGTGCCTGCCCCGCGGCGGACCACGCTGGAGACCGATCAGGCGCGGCATCGCTCCCGCCAGGCGCGATACAGCGGTCGCCAGCCGGCGGTCATGGCAGCGGTCGCAGTCTCGTCCTGCCGGCGCACCAGCCGGCGGCGCCGGCGCAGCATCCGCGGCAGGCCGCCGAGGGCATCCCGCTGGGCGCGCAGCACCACCCGGCCCTGGCCGTTCCGCAGGACCGTCACCAGCAGCAACAGGTTGAACAGCAGATGGGCGGGCAGATGGCGCCACAGGACGGCGCCTGGCATGTTCTTCCACCAGCACCAGATCAGGTTGCGGCAGCCGTGATAGACGGCGAAATCGCTGCGGCGGCCGGTGGTCGCCGACCCCACGTGGCGCACAATCGCGTCGGGCAGATAGAAGCAGCGCTTGCCGGCCAAGCGGAGGCGGAACCCCAGATCCACGTCCTCGAAATAACAGAAAAAATCCTCGTCGAATCCTCCTACCGCCAGGACATCCTCGCGCCGGTACAGGGCCGCCGCGGCGCAGGGGGTGAAGATCTCCCCCGGCTGCAAATGGGCCTCGTCCTCCACCACCCCATAATCACGCCGCCAGCCCCAGCCGCAGGGATGGTAGCAGTCGCCGGTGCCGTCCAGGTAACGGGGATCGTCGTAGCGGCGCATACGGCAGCCGTAGGCGCTGCAGCCGGGATGGGCGCAGACCCCTTGCCACAGCCGTTCGATCCAGTCCGGCTCCGGCACCGCGTCGGGATTGAGGAGGGCCGCCCAGGGGGTCTCCACCTCCTCCCGCAGGGCCAGGTTGTTGGCCGCGGCAAACCCCAAATTCTCCCCAGATAGCCGCAACCGCACGGCGGGAAAGGCCCGCGCCACCATCTCCGCGGAGCCGTCGGTGCTGCCGTTGTCCACCACGACCACCCGTGCCGGCCTGCGGCTCTGCCCCTGCAGGGCCTCCAGCACCCGAAGCAGGAAGCGCCCGCCGTTCCAGTTGACGATGACGACGCTGATGGGGGGCGTCCTGTAGTCTGCCGGCTCAGCCATGCCGGGCCCTGACCGGGAAACCGTGGGTGGGCAGGAAGATTTCGTTCCCTTGGCGTGCTTCCACCAGCGACCGGATGAACTCCTCGCCTGCCGACGTCGGTGGGATCATTTTATATAGTTGGACATGACGTCAAGATAAAAATCCACAAGTCTATCCATGCTGAAACGCGCAGCCGCCTTGCCCGCCCGCTGCTTGGCAAGCATCATAGTGTTCTCATCTGTTGCCAGTTCCACCAGAGCCTGCACCATTTCGTCGACAAGCGCTTCGTCGCTCTGATTTCCGCTGACAACGCAGCCCGCCATCTCGCCCTCGATCATAACCATATTCGGGATTTCGCCGATGTCAGTCGCCACGACAGGCAGACCGCTTTGAAGGCATTCCAAAATGAACAGTGGGAATGACTCTCCTGAGAATGAACTCGGAAAAATGCCGATGTCGCACTCTTTGATGACTGGACCGGGATTATCCAACCGCCCAAGGAAGCGCACGAATTCTTTGCCCGCATTGGCGGCTCGGATTGCCTGGAAATCGGGCCCGTCGCCGATCAGCAGCAGCCGGCAATCGCGCCCGGTCGCCTCCCGCACTCTTCGTGTCGCCTCGATTGCCCGCTGCCAACCCTTGTCGTGCAGCGCGCGGGAAGCGAGAACCAATAGAAGAGCGTCGTCACCAAGGTTCAATTGTTTGCGGATGTCGAGTTCCCATCCTGCATTGGCAGGACGCAGGGAAGGTGCGTTGAATGACTTGGTAAAGCGTGCATCGTCCAGCCCCCGCTTCATCAGAGGCACGATGTTCTTGTCGGCCAAATAGAGCCATTCATCGACATTTTTCTTGACGTAGTTCGTCAGGCCTTCTGTCAGCAGTTCCTCCTCGGTTTGCTCATACCCGCCGTGGAGTGAAGCGATGTAGGGGATATCGATGTCACTGCCCGCACGATAAAGATAATACTCAATGCCGAAATTATGGGAGTTGAAAATCTCGATGCCGAATTCATCCAGAAACGCCTGAAACCGACGCCTGACGTCATCCCAGAAGACAACAGGAATATCGCTGCGCAAGCGGTACCGGAGCAGCGGTGAATCATCCTCGAAATTCTTTTCCAGCACCAGGAATGTGATTTGATGTCCACGCGCTCTCAGCGCGTTTGCAAGGTCGATCGGAACGACTTCCCCGCCGCCCACGATAAATCCATAGCTCGCTATGCAAATCTTCAAGCTGCGTTGTCTGCCTGCTTGCACCTTGAGCGACTCCGAGAGATCCTCAGGCGAGAGGTCCGGCAGTCGATGTTTGAGCACTCCCCACAAGGCTCTCACATGGTCGCGGATCGCCGCTTCCCCGATGCCATACAACTCGTGCAGGTCCTGAAGAATCATTTGATGCTCTCGAACATGTTTGGCGGAAAAGAATGCCTGCTGCGACGTACTGCTGCGGTTGAGGCGGAAATAAGACTTGGCTTCCTTGCAAAAAGCAATGGCGCCGCCTCTGGCCACCAGGGGATAAAAATACCAGTCGCCGGCGAACGTGTATGAAGTCAGTCGCTCAATCTCTTCTCCGCTGAGATGGGGCTTTCTGAACACCGCACCCGAGACATTGGGAATGATGTTTTTGACCGCGAAGGCGCCGGTGAGGGCCCGGTAGGCGGAAACGACATGGGAATGTTTCCAACTCAGGCCATTCAGGCCCTCGACCTCATCGTAATAGTGATCCAGGCCAGGATGTGGCGTATCATCGGGGTTGATGTAGCTGATCTCGCCATAGGCCAGCAGAACATCTTCGCGATCGAACTGAGGCAGAATATTCGCCAGAAAATCGAGCCCGGCCGAATCGTCGCTTTCGGCAATCCAGATCAAATCGCCGGTCGCATGCTCTATTCCCTTTAGCCATTGTTTGAATACGCTGCCGGAATTGATCTCATTTTCTAGAATAGTAAACTTGATACTTGATTTTCCGAGGATATCGCGTGCAATTGCGATGCTATCATCCGAAGACGCGTCGTCAAGAAAGATAATTTCGTCCGGTTTTTGCGACTGATGAATGATGGAACGCAACCGCCGCTCGAGAAAGCGGGCATGATTGTAATTGGGTACGACCACTGACAGCCGCGGCTTCTTGACAGCGCACGCATTCACAACCCTCTTGGTCGCCTCCAGATATCCGAAACCGTATTGATTGTCCGGCTCCAGATAAGTACCTTCGCCCCATTCGTTCCAGGCATTGATAAAGACCAACTTCTCGTGCTCAGCCAGCCTTGGGTCCGCAAGGCAGGACCGATACGCTGAAAACAACCATTGGGCATAACCGGTCAGGAAGAAATTCCAAAAGATCGTCGCATGCTTACCGCACCTGGCTGTATTGTCCCATCCCAGCATGACGCTTCGGAACAGCTTGTACTGCGGCTGCGACCGCGTGCGGAAAAAGCCGGCGAGCTGAGCGTAATCGAAAATACGGCCCCTAAAATCGCGGTCAAGATTGGGCACTTCCCGGTTCATCGAGTTCAATGGCGTAGCATTGTGCGGGGGAAACTCCACGGCCGCATCGAACTGGAACTCCCTTGGATCCTCTTGACCAAAGACCTGGCCTGAGACCAAATAAATTCCGGGCCAGCCGAGAGTCTCCGCGTGCTTGCGCCACAGTGCTTGCATGCGCGTAATATCCGGTATGAGTTCCGGTCGATAGACGACCAGCAAGGGTTTGCCGTCGATTTTAATGTATCTGTCATCACGGAAATAGGTGTTGACATGTTCCAGAAAACGCAGCGAATCGTCCTCGCTGTGATCCTGGGCGATGAGGATTTCATTTTCAAGCCCGTCCCAGCGCCGAGTCCAGTTTTCGTTTGCCCAGCACAAGCAAAACGGTTGATCGATGTGGGGGGCGGCGAGCATGTTGCGGAGGGGCTTCTCGAGCAGAGTTTTGCCGCCAAACCAATAGAAATGGAAACAAAATCCATAAATACCTGCTTTTCTTGCCAGCTTCACTTGCCGGGCATAAACTTCGATATCCTCTAAATCATAATACCCTAACTGTGCAGGCACGCGCGGCTGATAATGTCCGCCGAATAACGGCCGCCCCTTACGGACGTTGGTCCATTCAGTAAACCCCTCCCCCCACCACTGGCTGTTTTCGGGGATGGCATGAAACTGGGGAAGATAGAATGCAATGAGGTTGACCGGCGTGTGGCTGATCGGTTCCGCGGAAAGGTCGAAGAAATACTTTTCCTCAACCTCGATTGATTCGGTTTCGCTATCCCTCGCCGCTATTGATTCGGCTTCGCTATTCCCCGCCGCACCATCCTGCGACGGGCCGACGCCATCGACTGCCAACCGCCGCTTCGCCGCATTGCGTACGCTGTCGGGAATCATCAATTTGATGTGCAGCGGCACGCGGCGCCGGTAATAAGCAACCAAGGCTGCGAGTGCCCGGCTGAACTGCCCTGTACCAAGCCACCACAGCAGCATCAGCGCCCGGCGCCCATTCCGCGCGAGCCATCCGGCGCTCAGCGAAAGCCCACGCAGCGGCGCGGTGATGCGCCAACTGGTCGAGTTCCTAAGCAATTGAATGGTGTGGTCACGGCCTGCCAGCTCAGCTTCGAGCTCCACGGACCGCACCTCCTGCGCCTCGAGTCTCGACGCCGACTCCCTGGCTTCAGCCTGACTCGCCGCCAGCAGAGACTCCAATTCCCCCGCCCGCGCCTTCTGCACCTCGAGTCTCAACACCGACTCCCTGCCTTCGGCCTGACTCGCCGCCAGCAGAGCCTCCAGTTCCCCCGCCCGCGCCTTCTGCACCTCGAGTCTCAACGCCGACTCCCTGCCTTCGGCCTGACTCGACGCCAGCAGAGACTCCAATTCCCCCGCCCGCGCCGCCTGCGCCTCGAGTCTCGATGCCGACTCCCTGCCTTCGGCCTGACTCG
>Ga0209633_10003450_pt1 | contig 14597 bp, 14 predicted proteins | sample Cruoilmetagenom1_FD_187290 | JGI IMG/M metagenome (GOLD analysis project Ga0209633, IMG submission 187290) | Oil polluted marine microbial communities from Coal Oil Point, Santa Barbara, California, USA - Sample 1 (SPAdes) (version 2) | ecosystem: Environmental > Aquatic > Marine > Oil seeps ... | reverse complement strand
ACCTCCTAAGTTATGTTCATTTTCTAGTTGACCGGTCGGTTTGTCGTTTGCCAAAAAAAATATATGGCTTCCGAGCCGGCTTTCTTATGCCGTTTTCTTTATCTTTTTACGCATAATACAGAGCTGCAAGACACCTTCTCCCAGTCGACTGATGATTTCGGGGTCGTTAAACGTCTTTCCGATTAGATAAATCCCCTCGATATACGCGAGTACCGCCTGAGAGGTCGAGCGGGGATCGGTATCGCGCGGGAAATCACCTTCGTTTATCCCGTCTACAATGATTTCTTCCAGATACTTCGCCCAATCATCGAATATCTCCTTAATTTTAATTCTAATTGATTCGTCCTGCGTGCTGAGCTCCAAAGCCAAATTTCCCATAGCGCAACCGGTTACACAGCCTTTACAGTCCTTAGAAGCCACCTGGTACTCGTGAGACTTTTCAAGGAGAGTATTGAATTTCTCTTTGGCCGTAGCATCAGAGCTAAATATTGGATCGAGCATCTGGGATTTAAATACTGACCAAGTTTGATCCAGAGCTTCAATAGTAAGCTCCCTCTTTGACGGGAAAAAATGATAAAAGCTGCCCTTCTTTACGCCCGCGTGCTCGCAAAGCTCCTGCACGCCTACGGCGTTATAGCTCCTTGAGCCGATGAGCTCGATTGCGCTTTCTATTATTTTTTCCTTTGCATCACTTGTACGTCCCATTATTCACCTTATGAAAAAAAAATTACTGTCTCTGTTTTAACAATTCGCCAGTCTCTTAGTTGACCAGTCAGTTAAATAATATCACCGAAGAATTTAATGTCAAGAGGTTTTTTCAAATTTTTTATAAATAGTCCAGATACCGATAAACAGAGCATGCTCGGAGCTTGGTCTGCAAATGATTAATTGTTAGATGCATCGATCAGGCTTCTAAGTGCAGGGGCCGATTCGGAATCCCGTATTTTTTTAAGAGCTTTCTTTTCAATTTGCCGGATCCTCTCTCTGGTCAGGCCGAACTTTCTCCCGATCTCATCAAGCGTGCACGTAGCATCACTCCCGATACCAAAGCGCATCTGAACGATCTCTCTCTCTTTTTCATCCAGGATGTAGAGTGCGTCTTTTACGTATTCGGGAATTGAAACCTCATCTATCAATGAATCGACTGGAGGTGAGACCGAGTCTTCCATAAAGTCCATGAAGGTCGCCCTTTCTCCATTCCACACTGGCGAATCGAGGCAGACCATGTTGTTCCCGTTTTTAGATTCGAGTACTTGTTTAACGTTCTCAAGACTCATGCTCACTTTCTTTGAAAGTTCCCTTGGCTCAGGCTCCCTGCCGTTTTCCTCTATGAACCTCGCGCGCTCTGTCCACACTTTACCCGCCTTCTCAAGCACATATGCCGGTATCTTCACAGTTCTGGTCTGGTTAAAGACTCCCCTTGTCATAGCCTGATTTATCCACCAGCAGGCATAGGTTGAAAACCTAAAACCCTTGGTATGGTCAAACCTCTCAACGGCTTTAATAAGCCCAAGGTTCCCTTCCTGTATCAGATCTAGGAACGGTACACCGCGACCGACATATTTCTTGGCCATACTGGCTACAAGCCTGAGGTTTGATTTAACGAAACGGTTTTTGAGCCGTGCAGAAGACTTCATGTACACGTCCAACAGACCCGTCAGTCTTTTAATACGCTCCCAGTTCTCTTTCTCTAGCTCAGAGCGGGGGGAGTTTTGAGTCAGCTCCGTTAATTCATTTATCACACTCTCATTATCTAGCACCAACTCATTTACCAGAATGCGGTTTAAGGATTTAATAATATTTGTGACCTGAAGCTCACACTCTTTGATCTTTGCCGCTACAATAATCTCCTCTTTTGGTGTTAAAAGAGTCTCTGTGCCAACTTCCTTAAAATAGGCGTTTACGAGTCTTAGCTCTTGATTGATATTTTCGTATTTAACTTCAAATGATTCGTTTTTATCCGAATCTTCATCGGCAGACTCGGCGTCAAGGTAATCCTGCCCGACGATAACATCCTCTGAGACAATATTCTCGTGTAATTCCGATGGTACGGTGTCTACAGCATCATTGCTAAATTTATCAAGTATAGATTCATGAGAGCTTGTTTTTAACATTTTATGTCTCCTCTATATAGACTTAATAGTTAATCCTTCTGTATTGAGCGTTTCTCTTTTTCAGGTACTTCTGTACTATCCTCATGGGGATGATTGTATTTTGGCGCTCTCAGCCCTGCGGCGCAAAAAGCGATCAGTCTATTTATCGTCTCCTCTTCATCGCTAAGTTTGCAAACCCCTCCCGAGAGCCGCTCCAAACCTGAGTGGTTGGTCCAGGTGTGTATCATTGCGCCCATAAGAAAATGTATTCGCCACATAATCTCTTCGTCTTCTATGTGGGGTAAAGATTCGGTGAAGACCTCTTTAAATCCTGAAAATACATCCTGAAAATGAAGTAAAAAGATCTTATAAACCTCATCATCGGGGTCTGAGACAATCTGCCCTGTAACTCTGAGGAAATGAGGGCTTTCAAAATAGAGCTTAATTGCCGGCGCTAAGAGCGCATGTAGAGCAGTTTCTACCGGTACGGCCTTCTTACCGTATCTTTTGGCAGCGTTGTCCAAAAGCCTCAGTCTTTCCCGGTTAAGAGGCACAATTCTTCGCTGAACCACTTCTCTTAGGAGTCCGTCTTTGGAGCGGAAGTGGTAATTTACCGCTGCCAGGTGTGCATTTGCCTCACCTGTTATATCTCGCACCGAGGTATGTTTTAACCCCTTCTTCGCGAATAACTTTTCAGCGGAATCTAATATCCTCTCTTTAGTTTTAGCCTCTTTCATGATTTCTTAGCCCCCTATGGCGACATTATTTATTAATACGCACACCCGTTTCAAACAGTTGTTCGTATTTCTAATGTAAGCCCGTAACACTTCTTGTCAATACCTAGCCACAAAGAGGCTGGATATGAGCATGATCGGGGTTCTATTAAGGTACTACGGTCGTACCGAGCAAGATGGATTTACTGCTGAAGAATAAGCCCGCTATACAGGCCGTCATTAGGGTTGCCAAAGTAGATGCCACAAGCGCCCTCAGTCCTACCGCCGCAACATCTTTTTTACGAGAAGGGGCGAGAGCGGCAACTCCACCAACGAATATGGCCATTGAGGCCACATGAGCAAAGCCGCAAAGAGCGTAGGCCGCTATAACAGGGGAGCGCGGGTCCTTGACCAGCCCCTGTTCCATTACGCGCGCCAGGTCCTGGTAAGACACAACTTCTGTCAATATTGTACGTTCTCCTATTATTTTGGAAATTGTATAAGCGTCCTGGTACGGCACGCCTATTACAATGGTTACAGGGTAGAAAAGATACCCAAGAAGACCTTTCAGTGACCAGTCGATATCTATGCCAATAAACTGGTTTACGTGCCCGCCGAGACCACCTACTAAAAGGTCCAGAAGCGCCACCAGCCCCAGAACCGCGATCAGGAGCGCTACGATACCGATAAGGAGCTTCACACCGTTCTCTGAGCCGTTTATTACGGCCTCGAACAAACTGCCTTCCTTCTCATAATGGGGGTTAACATTAGTCCCAAGCGTCTCCGGTACCGAGTCTTCGGGAAGTAGGATTTTTGACATAACCACCGCAGCAGGCGCTGAGAGTATAGAGGCCGAGATCAAATGCGCCGCTATAGTAGGGAACTGCCCCTGTAAGCTGAACACATATAGAGCCAGGATGTTCGATGACACCGTTGCCATACCCGCGGTAAGCACCGTACAGAGCTCAGAGCGGGTCATTTTATCAAGATAGGGCTTAATCGTGAGCGTAGACTCAATACCGACAAAGATATTACTTGCAGCGGAGAGCGATTCTGCCCCAGATATCCTCATTGAGCGCGTAAAAACGTACGCGAAGCCTTTTATCACCCGCTGCATGACATTGTAGTAATAGAGTATGGAGACTAGAGCAGAAAAGAAGATGATCGTAGGAAAAGCCTGAAATGCGAGAAAAAACCCGAGGGACTCTTCCCCTTGTTCATTGCTCACCCCTGGGGGAAGAGCAAGTCTACCGAAGACAAATTCCGCACCCGCAGAGGCGGAATTGAGTACAATCACAACAATATCGTTTAAATACAAAAAGAATTTTGCGCCCGCCGGGAGAAGAAAAACAAATGCGCCAAAAATGAGCTGAAGCCCGATTCCCCAGACTATTACTCTAAAGTTGATATTCCTCTTATTGGACGATAAAAGCCATGCAGCCGCGAGCAGCACGAATATCCCCAGGAAGCTTACAAGGTTATGAACACTCATAAAAATTTCTCATATTTATCAAAAAGAGCTTAATATATAAGAGGTCATTATACGCAATTGTGTGTGTGATTAACAAGCCGGCAGCCTAAATATTATGATTAAGATTTATGTAACAATACACGGCTTGAATTGAGTAAAATCAAATTTTTATTGCAACGACCGGAGGTTAAAATCGCCAGACTCTTTCACTAATCTCAAATTCGTATACAATACATTAGGATTATATTTAAGGAGGAATGGAATGTTTAGTAATTGGATACATATTAGCGTAATCCTAATTTTCCTCGTATTTTTGGGCTGTACGCCCACAAACGTGAATGTTTACCAGGCGCCCGAAGTAAGAGCCGAGAGCTATCAGGTGGTCGTTATTCCTGATTTCAGGAAGACCGATCTTGAGTGGGTACCATATGATTCGGGCAGTGAGATAGCCAGCATGGTTGCTGAGGAGCTTAGAAAAGACAATCAGTTCAAGGTTATAAGCAGAGGCGCGTTAGATAGCGCTGAGCTAGATGAAAGAGTGTTGATTGTCAGGGGTACAGTAAGCGGCTATGTTCGCGGATGTAAATATTGCGAGTATGCATTTAGAGGAATTAAAGACAAGGGAAAGATGTCTGTTCAGGTTTGGGTTACTCTGATTGACAGCACTACAGGAGAAATCCTGGCCGACGTAGGTATAGATGGAAGGGCAAAAGAGCCCGGACACGGCAGGAGTAAATATACAAGAGTTGTGGACGAGATAGTAAAAGTAATTGAGATCGTAAACAGCGGGCAGTCTTAGGGGCTGTTTACAAAAAATACTCTCTATCTCTCTTGCCGGTTCAAGTTAATTAGATTTAACTAAGTCCGGATGATGAAGGCACTCTTAGTCGAGTTTTTCATAGAATACTGAATAGACAATTTTCATATCATTGTGAAAACTTGGGCTTTTACATATATTTATTTTTGCCGGACCAACGCAAGAGGGGCAGGGATCGAGGTGAGGTAGATTATGATATTAAAGATTATATTTTTCGTGCTAGGCGCGCTAGCGGCTTTTGCAATCGCGCACTCTGAGTACAGTTTGGTAGTTTCTGCAATAGCAGGCCTGGTTTTCGGCGCAGTCACCATAGGGCTTGCATGGGGAGTCGAGGGTTTATTAAAGAGAACAAGCGCCAAGGGTTTTCAGGGCGCAGCAATAGGTATAGCTTCGGCTTCAATAGTATTCTTTGCTCTAAATAGCATTCTATCGGGGCTTTCCATTCCCGAGAGCGCACTCCCGTTTGTATCTGCAGCATTCTTCTTTGTACTCCTCAATATAGGCATAACTCTGGGATTTAAAAAAGGCAAAGAAGCCGTGCAGTCAGGAGGCCGCAGTAGACCGGAATCTAAACATACGGGTGAGACAAAGATACTCGATACGAGCGTTATTATCGATGGCAGGATTGCTGATGTGGCGGAGGCCGGATTTATTAACGGCACCATGATTGTCCCCAAGTTTATTATTAAGGAGCTCCAGCATATCGCGGATTCTTCAGAGCCGATTAAACGCGTACGCGGAAGACGGGGGCTGGATGTACTGAAGAGGATGCAGCAAGATATCCCGAATGTTTCGATCAAAATCACAAACCATGATTACCCCAATATAAAAGAAGCAGACCTAAAGCTCGTTGAGCTAGCTAGTAAGCTAAAGGGCATCATTATCACAAATGATTTTAATTTAAATAAGGTCGCCGGGCTCCAAAACGTAAAAGTCATGAACCTGAACCAGCTCTCAAACGCGCTTAAGCCTGTGGTGCTTCCGGGCGAGACAATGACCATACACGTAGTAAAGGAAGGGAAGGAAAATAATCAGGGAGTCGGATATCTGGAAGACGGTACTATGGTCGTAGTGGATGAGGCAAAGAGACACATGGGAGATGAGATACAGGTCTCCGTAACCAGTGTTCTTCAGACTCCGACGGGAAGAATGATCTTCTCCAAGGTCAAGGAAACAGGTAGAAAACACGCAGTTTCCGATATCCGTGGCTAACATTCAATCGGCTGTAATAATCACGGCAGCAGGTTCGGGAAAGAGGTTTGGTGAAAGCGGGGGCGGGATACCCAAGCAGTTCACGCCCCTAAACGGCGAGCCGCTATTAGCCCATACGATCAGAAGCTTCTCAGGCTGCAAATCTATTACAGAGATAGTAGTTGTGGTTCCTCATGGCCAGCTTGAATATACTCAGAGTGAGGTTGTGGACAAGTATGGGTTTGAGAAAGTGAGCAAGCTTGTTCCGGGCGGTGAAGAGAGACAGAACTCAGTCGAAAACGGTTTCAGATCACTCATAGATAAGCCTGATATAGTGTTAGTCCATGACGGCGTGCGTCCATTCGTCAGACAAGAGACAATAGATAGGGTAATTGCCGCGGCCATGGAATCAGGCGCAGCGATTTGCGCGGCTCCGGCCACCGATACGGTAAAGCAGTCTTCCTCTGAGCGCTACATTGAAAACACCTTGCCAAGAGAGAACATATGGCTCGCACAGACTCCTCAGGGATTTAAGTATGAAATATTAGATGAGGCTTTCCGCTGCGCCGGGGAAGACGGCTACATAGGTACGGATGAATCTATTCTGGTAGAAAGGACCGGTGTGAAAGTAAAACTCGTTCAGGGATCACGGTACAATATAAAAATCACAACCAAAGACGATATAATTCTGGGAGAGTTATTACTTAAAGAGGGGATTATTTAAAATCATGCACCGCATTGGATTCGGGTTTGACGCGCACAGATTTACTGAAGACAGGAAGCTTATTATAGGCGGGGTGGAGATTCCGTACGAGCTGGGTTTAAGCGGTCACTCGGACGCCGATGTGCTGACCCACGCGATATGCGACGCCCTTCTCGGAGCTCTTGGGATTGGGGATATCGGCAGTCATTTTCCTGATTCCGATCCCAAGTGGAAAGACGTATCCAGCCTGGCGCTACTCGATAAAACTATTGACATGTTAAGGAATGCAAATTTCGAGATAGAAAATATAGACAGCACTATCGTATGTGAGAAACCCAGGATTGCCCCACACATAAAATCAATTAAAGAAAAGCTCTCAAATATCACGGGGCTTGAGCCCGGACGTCTGGGAATTAAAGCTACCACCACTGACGGTATGGGCTTTACCGGAAGAGGAGAGGGCATAGCAGCCTACGCAGTTGTAATTATCAAAAGCTCTAGCTCTTAAACAAAACCTCAGTTTTGTAAAGAAAGAATTGTAAACCCACTTTTATAAATTCCTCCAAACAGTTTTTGTTAAATCACGCATTTCTACTATAATTCTTAAAGAGTAATGAAATTAACGACTGACCGGATCGGTCTATTTTTATACAAATACAGCATTCTCCCCCCGCTCTTGGGCTTTGCTCTGGGCATCATACTTAACGAGTACGTAGAGGGGGTATGGTTTGTGGTATTAGCGATGGGTGTGATCTTCGGCATTATAGCTATATTTTTCGTAAACCTGAGGTTCCTTCTTTTAATCCCGATTGGTTTTCTGTTTGCATCAAGTCTCATCCTCGACCAGGGGACCGAGATCGTGAATTTTATCGATATAAAAGTGAGCATTGAAGGTAAGCTCTACAAATCTCCTGAGCAGAGGGAATACGGCAGCAGACTATTCCTCGATACAGAGACTGTAATAACGGAAGAACAGCCAGAATCCGCTAAAGGGAAAGTGATAATTACGACCGGGGACTTTATTGATGGGCTTGCCTACGGAGATAGGGTTCGTGTGCTTGACGTCGAGCTTAGAGAGATAAGAAATTTCCTTAACCCCGGAGGGTTTGATGTTAAGAGCTTCTACAATAGACAGGGAATTCATGCTTCTGGTTTCGTAGAGGGGGAGGAGCAGATAATTTCTTTTGGAAGAGACCACTCATCGAACCCCGTGCTTCATTACATAGACAGGGTCAGAATAAAATTCGCCTCTTATGTAAACAATAATTTTCAATTCCCACAAAGCAGTGTTTTAAATGCAATTACGGTTGGGTACAAAGGGGGCATCCCTCAAGAGCTAAGGACTGAATTTTCAAGGGCGGGAGTGGCACACATACTGGCAATATCCGGGGTACATGTCGGAGCCGTTGCGGTTTTCTTCTATTTTTTATTTAAATTTGCCCTATCCCGCTCAGAGTATTTGCTGCTCCGTTTTCAAATGCCGAGAGTCGTAGCCGGGCTAACAATAATCCCTGTATTTCTATATACGGCCGTTGCCGGCTTCTCCACGTCTGCCGTCAGGGCTTTCATAATGATCTCACTGTATCTGATATCAATTGTAATCGGGAGGGACGAAAATAAGATAAATACTCTGGGCGCTGCGGCCCTAATCATCTTAATCTGGCACCCGTGGTCGCTCTTTGAGCTTTCCTTTCGTCTCTCGTTCTCGGCAGTGTTTGGAATACTTTTGGTTCACAAATTTTATCCCTTTAAGTTTGCTACACTAAGAGACAAGCTTCACTCTTTGGTAAAGTCGGCTGTCGCTGCCGGGTTTGCGACTTTACCGCTTGTTGTAAACACATTCGGCATCCTGCCGCTCGTATCCATACCGGCAAACGTAATCCTCATTCCTTTTGTAGAATTCCTGATCATACCGCTTGGGCTAATATCTTTACTTGCCTTCCTAATTTCCCCAGTACTGGCAGAGCCTATTATTTCTTTTAACTTGATACTAATCGATATGGTGGTTTTCGGTATCGGGAAGCTGACTGATCTCCCCTATTCTTACATAACCATGCCCAAGCTCGGAGCAGTCAGCTGGGCACTATTCATTGCAAGCGGTATCGCGCTCTTGCTCACAGGAACATTCAGGAGGCTCAAGTACGTTTTGCCCCTTCTTATTATAGGCTTCGTTGTAAGCGCTATTATAGCAGCCTCGGACAATTCACCTCAGGGCAAGGTTCAAGTGAATATACTGGACGCAGGCGCCAACAGAAGCGCCGTGTTTATTTCACTCCCGGAGGGTAAAAACATGCTGATTGACGGAGGTTACAAAAGATACGGCAGAAGCGGATATACGGAGAGGGGTGTCATTGCTCAGTACCTACTTAGCAGGGGTGTAAGAAGTATTGACTACCTGATTCTGACTTCAACCGATAAAGACCATTTAAGAGGGGTTAAATATTTACTTGAGAATTTTTCGATAAAAAACTTTTGGACAAACGGAGATAAGCTTGAGGGAGGGGTCTGGGAAATAATTTACGAGAGGGGGATAGAATGGCAGGACATTCTCGAAGTAGCAGACCTGCCCGAAACTACCGAGTATAAGCTCGAGATTATTAAGCCTGCTAGCGATTTTATAATTAAGGACACATCGCTACCCTATCCGATCGTATTAAAATTAACAGGACCGGATATGAGCTTTCTAACCGGCGAGGGATTTCACCTGGAAAATGTACAAGAAAGTCTCCTTTCTCAGGAATCTTCAATATTAAAAAGCAGTGTGCTCTACATGCCTCTCATAAAGACAAACGATTCACTGGAATTTTTTCTTAATACGGTATCACCAGAGGTATTGGTAACTAATACGGTCGATGACTTGGAATTACCGCCTCTTGAAAGACTGATGACCGTAATTCAAACAAGTGAAGAGGGTACAGTGACTATAGAACGGGAAAATAACGATCTCGAAATAAAAACTTTTAGCGGTGATTAGTAGATATTGGCAGTAAACTTTTATATTATGAGATACGTAATTCCCGCTGTCATTCTCGGTGTGCTTCTAATCTACTTCATCTTTACAGGTGGGGACGACGATCCCAGTGAAATCGAAGCCGTGTTTAACGAGATTATTGAATCTGTACGTGAAAAAGATGAAGATGGGGTATTGGAGCACTTCTCAATTCATTACCAGGACGAGCAGGGATATAACTATCTGGTCATCAAAAAAATTGTCGGGGACGTATTTTCCAAGTTTGATAGTTTAGACGCGAGCTTCGGCAACATTTCGGTATCCCTGAGCGAAGATGAAAACGAGGATAAGCTCGCATATACAAAAGTAGGGGTCAAGGCAGAAGGAGTTAGAGGAGGAATACCCGAAACCCTGCTGGGATCGGATGGCTCGTTTGACGATATTATGGTCACGCTTAAGAAATCAACACTCGGCGGGTGGAAGATTATAGAGATAGAGGGGGTCAACAAATACGGGGAAACAGGTGTTTACTGAGTAATAGAATACAACTCAGATGAATCTAGTCCTCACCGTCCATCCTGCCCTCTATAAAATTTTTCAGTACTTCAATATCGGTATTTTGGGCCTCTTCTACTGTTCCGGTGAATACGATCTTACCTTCGTGTAAGAACGCCAGTCTATCCGATATCTCAAAAGCACTTGCTACATCGTGAGTAATTATGACGCCGGTAATACCGAACTGGGCCTGCATGTCTCTTATGAGCTGGTTGATCCTGCTTATATTCGGAGGATCCAAGCCGGTGGTCGGCTCGTCGTAAAGGAGGATTTTCGGGTTCATGGCGAGTGCTCTTGCAAGCCCCACACGTTTTTTCATACCCCCGCTCAGATCAGCCGGCATCTTATCTTCTATACCGGGAAGGCCTACGTTTTGCAGATTTTTAGCTACGACTTCAGTAATTTTATCCTCAGGGAAATCGGTATTTTCACGAAGCGGATATGCGATGTTTTCATAAACCGAGAGTGAATCGAACAAGGCCGCGCCCTGAAACAGCATACCCATCTTCTTTCTCACGTTTACAAGCTCCGCTTCACTCATATGCACTATATTCTCACCCTCGACTATTACATCCCCCGAGTCAGGTTTCAGAAGCCCGGTAATCTCCTTAAGAAGTACGCTTTTACCGGAGCCGCTACCACCAAGGACGGTTATATTCTCACCCTTTTTTATGGAAAGAGTGACTCCCATATGCACGTCTTTTTCACCAAAGGACTTATAAACGTCCTTTATATCTACTATTATTCCGTTTTCCATTTTCTCAGTGTCTGCTTATATGATAAATACAAGCTTAAGAGTCTTTGAAGAAGACCTATGCATTCTAAATATACAACTACAATTTGTCAAAATTTTGGGTAGCACCCTTGAAACTTATATAAATTGAAATATTCTCTAACTATTGCGTACGAAGATGGAACGTTTATTCTTAACGCAGAATTAATTGACTTTTATTTTGTACGGATGTATTAATATTTTCTAGAATAATTTAGACATGCTGAAACGAAGCTTCTTAATCAAGCGTTTTGTTGCGGCTGGAATACAGTCATATGAAGAGAACGAACTCAGAGAATATAACGGATTTGGAACATAGTATTAAATTTGTAACCCAATTTATTACTCACCCGACAAAAACAGGTGCGATACTCCCTTCGAGCAATAAGCTATGCGAGCTGATGACGGACATTGCGGAGCTTAATAAAGTTTCAACAGTGATTGAGTTCGGCCCCGGTACTGGGGTAATAACGGAAAAGGTGATGCAGAAGAAAGCGCCCGATACGACTTTCTTTGCACTTGAGATAAATGAGGCTTTTGTAGAGGCTACAAAAACAAGGTGCCCCGATGCGATTGTGTATCAATCACCTGCGCAAAACGCAAGAAAACATCTCGAAATGCATGGCGAGAGTGGTTGTGACAGGATATTGAGCAGCCTGCCGTGGCTAACATTTGACGGAGACACACAGCAAGAGCTTATTGATACGATTTACGATGTGCTTCATCCTGGCGGAAAGTTCTTTACATACGCCTATGTACCGGGACTCATATTCCCCGCTGCCTGGCGTTTCAGGAAGAAGCTGAACGCGCGCTTTGATAAGGTAACGCAAAGTAAGATCATCTGGAGCAACGTACCACCCGCATTCGTGTATCAGGGCGAAAAAGCCTGATTAATACTCAGTATCAACAACCAAAGACCTAGACTCCCTATTAATACTTAAATCTCCCAAGCGCTTGACTTAATCCTAAATTTGTAGAAGAATAGATAGTGTAGTCAATTGACCTTTCTTCAAGTTTGATATGGAGGATCGGAGGGTGATTGTGAAGTCCTCCTTATCTTTCTTTATAGTATTGTGACAATCAATAAATAAGTTACTAAGGCCGGGACAGAACCCCCGGCCTTTTTTATTTGTATAGCAGTGCTGTCAGATACCGATTTCCAAAGGGAGGTCTATAATTAAGCCCGAGCCTCTCATAAACCGTAACCGGAATACCTATATCTGCCAGGAACAAGTCGCCTGAAATCTGAGGCAAGAGCCCTGTTTTTGGTAGTGCCAGCGTCATAGTGCTCTCTGCATTAATAAATTCCCCAGGCGACTGACCCGAAGTGGAGTCGATTCCCGAAGGTATATCCAAAGAAAGTACCGAGGCCCCTGAGCCATTAGCCCAGTTAATCATTTCAAGCACGGGACCGTGAGGAGCTGAACTCAGACTGTAGCCTACTATTGCATCTATAATAAGCCTTGGTGGATCATCTCCCAACTCAGATAGTTTTAGAGCACGATTACCTGTGTTTTTATAAATCGCATACTGAAACGAAGGAACATCCCCTAGTCGTTCTACATTCGAGACTACAAGTTTCACATCTGCCCCTCTGTTAGCTAAATGACGCGCCGCGCATATACCTCCCCCTCCGTTTCCTCCCGTACCTGCAAGAACAACAATAGAGGTACTTGCCCATTTCTCACCGAGCATATCAATTGCCCTGAGTGCGAGGTTTCTGCCGGCGTTCTCCATCATCTGATATAGATTGGGGCCGGTCTCTTCAATTGCAATCCTGTCCACTTCGCGCATTTGTGCCTCTGTGACTGATGGCACCTCGATACCCGTATCCGTAAAATAACGATTATTCGGGGTTTCTTTTTCAGCGTTCAAAATTTAACCTCCACATAAAGCTTGGTGTAAAAACACTTGAAACGGCTTACAGAGTCATATTAAAATAGTAAAGGGTTGAATTCAATCACCAAAATTAGAATTTAAGGAGATAGGGTTATGACTATTATCACAAGAAGATTAATAGTTGGTTTGTTTTTAGTGGCAATTGCTTTAAGCTCGTTTGCAATTGGTAATAAGACACAGGCAGAGGACCTTCCTGGGCCTCAGCTGGTAACGGACACGTGGATGTTCATAGCGGCTTACAAAGCCGACCCCGAGACACTTAAAGCCATGCTTCCCGAGGGGCTCGAGCCAAACCCAGAGGGGCAGGTCGTAATAAATATGTATACAGTTCCTGAAGCGATTCAGACTTCGGGGTTCGGAGCATACACGCTCACGTACCTGACTGTAGAGCTTGCAGATCAGAACTCATATGTAATGGGCTCGGATATTACTTATCCAGGCAGGTATTTTGTTCAGTACTTCAACAGCTCGCCAACGATGCGTGAGTTTACTGAGAAGATAGGTATACCGGTTGATGAGAGCACAAACGTTCTGACTACAACAGAAGTAAAGGACGGGAAACTGACAGCAACTCTTACTGTCGACGGGAAACCCTTCATCGTATCCACTGCCGATGTTGGATCGGAGCTCGGCAATTTTGGAGGTGGTCACTTAAACTACTTTGGCCTGATTCAAACTGAAGAAGAGGGCAAAACGACAAATAAAGTAGTTAAGTATCCGATACCCTGGAACGGCGGCGTAGTCGAAACCACAAACGCTAAAGTAGAGATCAAAGCCCCCGAAGGGCACACCTTAAATAAGCTTAAGCCACTTGCTGATCCAACATGGGCAATCTGGACAAAGGGGAGCTTCGTATATCCCCAGTATCAGGTCATTAACGAGTACACCACGGAAGCAGCTAAGAAATAAAAACGAAAAAACCGGGGCTGCATAACTTTACACACCAATCAAAATGCGGCCCCTATTTAAACTCCTTGGCATTATCTACTAAGAGCTGATATAACCCCTTATAATGAAAACAAATTTGATTAAATGCAATACATTGTGTATTGTGTCAGTGTAGTTGCGGATGTTATTGGAACTAAGGTACGCCAATAATGGTAGCCAATCTGAACTTAGCCCTTCCTGAGTATTACCAGATCGGATCTACTGCTTTCGCAGTGTGAGGAGATATATGCGAAAACTCAGGGTCGGCGTAGTAGACTTTATTACGAAATCACCTAATCGTTCTATGTGGTCTCGCGTAATGCACGCCAACATGGCGGGTATTATGCCTCAGGTCATAGCCACGTGGTGTGAACAAGAAGGCCATGACGTAGACTATTTCATATACACGGGTTTTGAGAACCTTGTTACCGATGTTCCAAAAGATGTTGATATAGTATTTATAAGCTCGTTCACACAATCGGCTATCCAGGCTTATGCCCTTAGCG
>Ga0209633_10003449_pt1 | contig 14597 bp, 13 predicted proteins | sample Cruoilmetagenom1_FD_187290 | JGI IMG/M metagenome (GOLD analysis project Ga0209633, IMG submission 187290) | Oil polluted marine microbial communities from Coal Oil Point, Santa Barbara, California, USA - Sample 1 (SPAdes) (version 2) | ecosystem: Environmental > Aquatic > Marine > Oil seeps ... | reverse complement strand
TGTCGTTGAAGATCGTTAGTTTAGTCCTCATCCTCACACTTTGGCTCAGTGCAGCAGAGCATGAGTACACGCTTGAAAACAGTAACTTCACCCTCTCTGCTATACCCTTTGACAGCGACGATAGAATACTCTACAACTACAACAGACTCAGACTAAACTACAAAGTAAAAAATGAGAACTGGTACCTAAGTTTCATTGGTGACATTGATAACTACTATAGTGAAAGGTACATTAATAGTAATGAATATGTGTTTTTACGCTCCATCAAAGTAGACACCCCCTTTAACATAGAAACTAACGCAAAAGACTATGGTAACGGTGAAGTCTTTGGGCGTGTACATCGTTTGAATGTAGGCTACGCAGATGAGAAACACCACATGGTCTTTGGCTTGCAGAAGATAAGCATGGGTGTAGGTCGCATCTGGACACCTACTGACCTCTTTAACCCCAGAAATCCCCTCGCCCTAGAGCCTGACCAGATCTATGGTACCTTTGCACTCTCTTATACCTATGCTTTAGGTAACTTGAGTGAAGTGATGGGAGTGGTCGCCAAACGTCAAGATGACAGTTACAAGTACGCAGCTCGCATCAAAGGCAACGTAGCCTTTGGAGATATCGCACTTGACCTCTTCTCAAGTAACGACGCACAAATGATAGCCTACGAGATAGAAGGTAACCTCTTTGACACAGGCATAGAGTGGCGAAGTGAAGGCGGGTACTTTAAAGACAAACTTTTAGACAAAGAATTTTACCAAACCATACTGGGACTGGACTATGGTTTTGTCAATGGCCTCACCGTCATGGCAGAGTGGATACACTCCACCAAAACCTACACGGCTAACGAGATACTCACCTTCCAAGAGAGTTCACTAAGTAACAACCGTTTCCTCTCAAAGGATTACCTAGGAGCCTCAGCCTACTACGACTTCAACCTACTCTATAATGGTGCCATAACCATGATATACAATGTAGATGACCAAAGCAGCTTCATAGCCCCCGTACTTACTTACAGCATCTCAGATGATGCTTCCTTAGCACTTGGTGCTTTGATCTATGCAGGAGACAACGCAAGTGAATTTGGAAGAGTTGATAACAGGTATTATTTGAATTTAAAAGTGACGTATTAATATTTACAAATATATACTAGTATGCCCCCTATAATGTTTAAACAAGACCTAAATCAGCTAAAACCGTTCTAACTTTTGGTGAAACGTCACTAAGTCTAGCCATAAGTGCTTCCCATGCCTTATCTTCTGCGTACCACTCTTCAATACGTTTCATGGAATCACTTTTCTCTTCTTGGCTCAATGCATCTGATTTATCGATATTATCTTTAATCGTTTCTAAATGTTTTAAATTACTTTTACTCATTGTTATTCTCCTTAATAGTTATCATATTTTCCAGCATCAATTTCAGACTTTAATCCATCCATTGCTTTTTGCATCACTTCAATGATAAGTTGTGCAGACTTCTTATCATCATTTTCGGGAATATCCCAATCAAATATTTTCATATTTGTCTTAAACACTGCTCTTAACTCTGCTGTGATTTCACCTTGCATTTTTTCTATCTCTTGTTCTTGAGGGCTCAAACTGTATCCTTTGTTTTTATTGATAGGTACTGATGATATATTATACTCTTTTTTGTACTTTTGCGTAACTCCATGCGCCTATACTTAAAACAGCATAAAGACCGGCGATAAAGAATAATTGCTCAGGCTGTGTTTTGAATTCATAATAGAGAATGAGTGTTACCCCTATCAATAAACCTACAATAGCAATAACAGTAAAAACAGTAGATGAGTTTGTTTGTTTTCTTATCTTAAAATTGGCAATAGCCATCAACAGAGAAACCAGCAAGAATGTAATACTTCCAAACTCCAAAATAAGGCGCAAATCTCCCTCAAGGATCAAAAGTGTTGCTGTGGCTACCATAGCTATAATGGCATAGGTGGGAATATGTTCCTTTCGTTTGCTAAGGATATTTGGAAGATAGCCATCATCAGCGATGCGAGCCATTTGACGAGATGAACCGAACATAGTGCCACTGATAGCTGAACTCGTAGCAAGTACTGCACCAATAATAACCAGATCTCTTCCCCAATGCCCCATAATAGCTTCAGCTCCGGAAGCCAGTGCATACTCTTTGTTTTTGATGAGATCTTCAGCAGGTATTGCCATTACTGCTCCCAGAGCAATAATAAAATAAATGAGTGCTACCAAAATTACAGCCGTATAGATAGCTTTGGGGATATTTTTTTCTGGATTATCCATCTCATTGACTGCATTGATCACCAGTTGAAAGCCTTCATAGGCAACAAAAGTAAGAGAAGCAACGATAATGATATTCATCGTACTGCTTTGTTCAAAGTCTTTTGAAAATGTCTGTGTAAAAGTATGAAAATCCGTTTTCCCATTGTAAATAAGTGCTATGGAGATGATAAATAAAATGACAAGCTTGGTATAGACCATCAGGTCTTCAAGTTTACCCATGCCTCTCACACTCCAAAGATTGATAACTGCAAAGAGCCAGATAATGGCTATGGCAACGGCTTTACGTATGATCTCATTGTCTGCAAATTCAAAGCCACTGATACCATAAGAAGAGAAAGTGTAGGCATAAAGAGCCAAGGTACTGATGTAGCCGAATATCGTATACCATCCTATAAATGATGCTGCCATATGCGAGTCAGGATAGGTACGTTTATAAAATGCATAGGTGGCTCCTTCATCTTTATAATATACACCTAACTTCACATAGGAATAGGCCGCAAAAAAAGCTATAACACCACCAAGTGCAATGGCAACTGGTGCCAAAAACCCTACAATAGAAACAGAAATCCCAAGTATAGTAAAGATCCCACCACCCACCATACCACCTATGGCAATGGCAACTAATTCTTTAAATCCTAGACTTTTGTTCTCTGGCATTTTAAACTTTCTGCTTTTATGGCATGTAATTTATTTAAAATATGTTCAAGGTCTGCAATATGTCCGTTATATTGTTTCATTAAAACTTCTTTTTTCTCTTCCATCATCTTTATTTGTTTACTTATGTCTTCTGGTTTTGCGTGACAGTTTTTTGCTGCATCTGCCTCTTTTTCCAAAATCCAATCCATTGCTTTTTTTATAAATTCTACCATTTTAAATCCTAATAATTTTTATTTTAAGAAATTATAACAAAAACAGTTAAACGATTTATTATCTGTGAAAACCTTTACCATAACGTACTACTTGTCACAATAAACCTCTTTACCCCAAAAACGTATCAGCAGTGAAAAGAGCAGTGGCACAGTAATAGCGGTAAAAGATGATGCAGCTACCAGTGCTGTAAAAAGTTTCAAGTCAATGATCGACGCACTGAAAAGTAGCTGGGCAACAATGATCTCTGTCGTCAGTCTGGCATCTAGTCCAACTCCAATGATAATGGCTTCTTTCAGACGTAGTTTTTTCATCGGTACCATCAGTAAAACACCCAAAAGCTTTCCAAATGTTCCCGCCAAGTAAAGTACTATGGCCAAAAGAGGTTCTTGCAAAAATCCTTCCATATCAGCATTAAATCCAACCCAAAAGAAGAAGAGAACACCAAAAAAACCATAACTTAAGGTCTGTGTTGTACTGGAAAGCAACTCCCCTTTTTGCTCTTCCTTTTCAAACAGAGGCCGCATAATGACCCCTGCTATAATGGCACCCACTACCATACCAAGTTCTACATATTCTCCAAAGCCTCCAAAACCAAAAAGGATCACAAGTGAAAAGATCATCAGTGCACTTAAGTTTTCAGGCTTCCACTTTTGCATAATTCGAGGCATCCATCGGTAAAATATCCAGGAAATCAACATAAAGGAAAAGATACCAACCAAAAGACCTGTCACTCCTCCATGACTCTCACCTGTCCTGGATCCTATCCAGATGGAGACAATTCCGACCAAAATGACTTCAATAATATCATCAAGTACCCCCGCACCAATGATAAATGTACCTACTCTTGTCTTGATCATCTTAAATTCATCGAGAATCGGTACGATCACCGCTTCAGCTGTTGGCATACGGGTCATCCCTATGACAAGGGCAATTGCCCAACCATAACCATATAAAAGCATCACAACAACCCCAAAGACGAATGGAATCATTGTATTCAAAACAGTGAGCCATATAATATCTGAGCTTGATTTTTTCATTTCATCGAGTTCGATTTGCAGTCCTATATAAAACAGAAGAAAAAGTACACCCAAGCTGGAAAGAAAAGAAAACATATTTTCAAAGACAGCAGAAGAATGAATAAATACAGAAAAAGGTGTATAACTCAATGCTATACCGACAAATAATGCTGCTAAAATACTAGGTATACGAACCTTTGAGAGAAGATGTCCAAGGATATAGGTTAAAGCGAAAACCAAAGAGAGAGACAGAAGCAGTTCACCGAGTTCAATTTCATTCATATCAATTTCCATCTTTCATATTTTTTCAAAATCAGACTTGTTTGATTATAACGTAAAATACAGATATATTATGGATATGTGCTACAATATTTAAATGATAAAAAAGTCATCTCTATAGTAATATATATTAAATGAATTTTTTTAACACCTGAATAAAGGAATATCATTATGCCAAACCATTCAACCATTACCGTCGATGGCAATGAAGCCGTTGCACTCGTAGCCCATAAGATCAATGAAGTCATGGCTATCTACCCCATCACTCCCTCTTCTCCTATGGGAGAATTCAGTGACATCTACAGTGCTAAAAAACAAAAAAATATTTTCGGTACGATTCCAGAAGTCTATGAGATGCAAAGTGAGGGAGGAGCCAGTGGTGCTGTACATGGTGCCTTACAGGCAGGTGCACTTACCACCACATTTACAGCGTCACAGGGTCTACTGCTCATGATACCCAATATGTATAAAATAGCCGGAGAGCTCACCTCGACTGTCTTTCATGTTGCCTCTCGCTCCCTTGCAGCCCAAGGGCTTTCCATTTTTGGCGACCATCAGGATGTCATGGGAGTGAGACAAACAGGGTTTGCTTTCTTGTGCTCAAATTCAGTACAGGAAGCACATGATTTTGCGCTGATTTCTCAAGCCGCAACGTTGCATGCACGTATTCCATTTTTACATTTTTTTGACGGATTTCGAACTTCTCATGAAGTAAGCAGGATCGAAAACCTATCAGATGATGTACTCAAAGCGATGATCAACCTTGAGCTGGTCGAAGCACACCGAAAACGAGGCCTAACCCCTGATACTCCAGTACTCCGAGGTACAGCACAAAACCCTGATGTCTATTTCCAAGGGCGTGAAAGTGTCAATCAATATTATCAGGCACTGCCGAAGATCTTACAAGAGCAAATGGATACCTTTGCCAAGTTGACAGGAAGAGCCTACTACCTTTTTGACTATATCGGTGCAGAGAATGCAGAGCGTGTCATTGTGATAATGGGCTCAGGTGCGGAAGCGGTGGAAGAAAGTGTAGGCTATCTAAACGCTCAAGGTGAAAAGGTAGGGCTAGTAAAAGTGCGACTCGCCTTGCCCTTTGATATGGACTCTTTTATAAGTGCACTTCCAAGATCAGTGAAATCCATTGCTGTACTTGATCGTACCAAGGAGTCAGGAAGCCTTGGGGAACCGCTATATCATGATGTGCTTACCGCACTGTTTGAACAGCGCCCTAACCTGCCTTTTGAAATGCCAAATATTATCGGAGGACGTTACGGTCTTTCCTCCAAAGAGTTTACTCCGGCTATGATCATTACTATTTACAAAGAACTAGGAAAAGCATCTCCTAAAAATCACTTTACCATCGGTATCGATGATGATGTCACCTTTACTTCACTGACCTATGATCATGATTTCATTTTAGAAAACCCTAGTCAGTTTGAAGCTCTATTTTATGGATTGGGTTCAGATGGTACAGTAGGTGCGAACAAAAACACGATCAAGATCATAGGGACAGAGACAGATCACTATGCACAAGGATATTTTGTCTATGACTCAAAAAAGTCTGGTTCTATGACCACTTCACATCTTCGTTTTGGTACGGAGCCGATTCATTCAACCTATCTCATACAGAAAGCCGATTTTATAGGAGTGCATCAAGCTATATTTCTTGATAAACTTGACTTACTTAAGGTAGCTAAACCAGGTGCCGTTTTTTTACTCAATTCCCCTCATCCAAAAGAGGAAGTATGGAAACATCTGCCTCGCGTGACACAAGAGCAGATTATAGCTAAAGGCCTGAAATTTTACGCTATAGATGCCTATAGTGTGGCAAAAGAAAACAATATGAAATCTCGTATCAATACGATCATGCAGACCTGTTTTTTCGCTATCAGTGGGATTTTACCTAAAGATGATGCAATTGAAAAGATCAAAAAATCAATTCAGAAAACCTACGGGAAAAAAGGAGATGTGATAGTAGAGATGAATTTCAAGGCTGTCGATAATACGCTTGAAAACCTCTACGAAGTGCCTGTGCCTGCACAAGCTGAAAGTACACAGGAACTGCAACCAGTTCTTAAAGGAGTATTGACCCCATTCATTTCCGAAGTAATTGGAAAGATCACCGCTCACAAGGGAGATGAACTTTCCGTATCTCAAATACCTGATGATGGGACATGGCCAACAGGAACAACCCAGTACGAAAAACGAAACATTGCACATGAGGTGCCTGTTTGGGATGCAGATACCTGCATCCAATGTAATAAATGTGTCTCAGCCTGTCCCCACTCAGTCATACGCTCCAATGTCTTTGACCTCTCCTTTATGGACAATGCCCCTGAAGGGTTTGCTTCCAAGTTGGCTAAAGGAAAGAAATTTGGTGAAAATGATCATTTCAATATCACCGTAGCAGTCGAGGACTGTACAGGGTGTGCACTCTGTGTGGAAGTCTGCCCTGCCAAAAACAAATCGCAGACCAACCTCAAAGCTATCAACATGATACCGCTTGCCCCCATCAAAGAGAAGGGAATCGAACAATGGGATTATTTCCTCTCCTTGCCAAAGATTGATCGCTCAAAACTTGATCATGATGATTTGAAAGAGTCACAATTCCTTGAGCCTCTTTTTGAGTTTTCTGGTGCATGTGCTGGCTGTGGGGAGACGCCTTATATCAAACTTGCTTCACAGCTTTTTGGTGACAGGATGGTCATCGCAAACGCTACGGGATGTAGCTCTATTTACGGCGGGAACCTTCCTACCACACCATGGAAGAAAAATGACGAAGGGCGTGGCCCTGCATGGTCAAATTCACTCTTTGAAGACAATGCGGAATTCGGGCTTGGATTCCGTCTAGCCATAGACACCCGTACAGACAATGCCAAAAGTCTGCTCGAAGGTCTCAAAACTAGTCTTGACAGCACGCTTGTAGATGCGATACTCGATGCTCCTCAAGATGATGAAATAGAAATTAACGCACAAAGAGAACGGATTAAAAACCTTAAATCTGCTCTATCAAACCTTGAAAGCAGCGAAGCAAAAAGTTTGTCAAAAATGACAGATTACCTTGTGAAGAAATCTGTCTGGTGCATCGGTGGGGATGGCTGGGCATATGATATCGGATATGGCGGACTTGATCATGTACTAGCCAGCGGTAAAAATGTCAATATTTTGGTGCTTGACACTCAAGTCTACTCCAATACCGGTGGGCAGCAGTCCAAAGCAACCTTTACAGGTGCTGTAGCAAAATTTGCAGCAGAAGGAAAGGCAGGCATGCCAAAAGATCTAGCTTCCATGGCCATCAATTACGAAAATGTGTATGTGGCAAAAGTATCATTGGGTGCAAATGACAAGGCAACAGTAAAAGCATTTGTGGAAGCTGAACGTTATGATGGTCCTTCCATCATTATCGCCTATTCCCAGTGCGTGGCACATGGCTATGACCTCAAATATGGTTTTGATCAGCAAAAACGAGCGGTTGACAGTGGCTTATGGCCAATTTTCCGTTTCAATCCAGATAAGATCAAAGAGGGAGAGAATCCTATGACGCTTGATTATAAAGGCCCAAAGATAGATGTAAAAGATTTTATGTATCGTGAGACCCGTTTTAAAATGGTTGAAAAGATGAATGTTGTCGCTGCAGGAGATTATCTCAAAACAGCATCCCACACAGCACAATCACTCTACGAACGATATCAAAACCTGCATGAACGTTATCAGCCATCACAAGAGGAGAACTAACCATGGAACTTACGACTACTTTTTTAGGACTCGAATTAAAAAATCCCCTTATAGCCAGTGCTTCACCGTTAACTGCGTCACTAGATAGCATCAAAAAGCTTGAAGAAAGCGGCATAGCTGCAGTGATCATGCATTCACTGTTTGAAGAAGAGATCAATCATGAGATTCGTCAGATAGACCACTTTTTACATAGTCACAGTAATGCCAATGCTGAAGCGACCTCTTATCTACCCTCTGAAGTGGATTTTGAGAACCTGGACTCTGAGCATTATTTAGAAGAGATCAAAAAGGTCAAAGAAGCCATCCAGATCCCAGTCATCGCCAGTCTCAATGGCGTATCTGCAGGAGGATGGGTGAAATATGCAAAAAAACTTCAAGAAGCAGGCGCGGATGCTTTGGAACTTAACATCACTTTTATTCCTACATCCATTGATATGGAAGGTCACGCAGTAGAACAAATGTATATCGATACCGTTGCACAGGTGAAAGAACATATTTCCATCCCCCTCAACGTCAAAATGAACGCCATTTTTTCAAGCCCTGCAAATATGGCTAAACGCTTTGTCGAAGCAGGCGCCAATGGGCTAACTATTTTTGATAATCCAACACGTGTGGATGTAGATCTTGAACTTTTAACCCCATTGCAGCGTGCCAATATTACCAGTGCTTCAAATCTCAGTGAAACGTTGCGCTGGTGTGCCATTCTTTATAAAAAACTCCCCTGCTCACTCTGTGCCAATACAGGTATACACTCTGCGGAAGATGTGCTAAAATCCATCATGAGCGGAGCAGATGCTGTGGCACTAGCTTCAGTACTTTTGATAAAAGGTGAATCAGAAGTGACTGCCATACTGGGTGAGATCACTGAGTGGATGGAAAAGTACGAATACGACTCTATCTCTCAAATGAAAGGGAGTATATCTCTAGCCCATACCGACAACCCCGCTGCTTATGAGCGTAATTCATATATGTATGCTTTGCAGGAGTATCGTCGCTAAAAAACTATAAACAGCAACAGAGACGATCTCTGTTGCTACACAAACACATTACTTTTCAAAGTGTTTACGCAGTGCTTCTAACTTTTCCTGATACTCCTCTTCGTCACCATACTGTAAAAAGTCCTTGTAGTGCTCATGTTCATACACTACCTTTTTTGCATGTTTGATCGGACAAAAATAAAGTTCCGTTCTACTTGCTATCGCTGAGGCATACTGCATCAAACCATTAAAATAAGAACAATACATACAGTTAAGCTTTTCAACTATATTTAAATACCCAAGATATTGACGGTCGAAGCGTATATAGTCACTGCGTTTAATAAACTTAAACTTGAATATCCTAAAGACTACTTGTTGATAAATAAAGAGTAAGACATCAAAAAGTATAGCAGGTACGATCATGCTATAGACCAGAGGGGAAGCAAGAAGATGTAAAAGAGGTATGTCGCCAAACCAGGCAACAAGATTTTTCATATTCTCTCTTTGCTTGTCTAAAATCTCCTTTTCAAACTTCACATAACCATTTTGAATCTCATAACTTATATGTTTTTCATGTTCGGCTATCTCTTCAGATAACTTTTGCTTGATATCTTCTATCTCTTCTAACATTTCTTTAATTCTATCATTCATGGAGACTCCCTTTTATGGTTAGTACCTATATGCCTTGCACATAGTAACATAAATGATTAAAATTAGTTATGGTGTGTTTAGCTTAAAAGTTTAAAGTATATCTCTTAAAACCATAGCATAATGCAATACCACAAGATTTAATAGAAATATCCCCATAGAAGAACCCTTGGAGAAGAGTTTTTGCATGGGTGTTTTTACTTTATGAAGTGTGATCATCGAGATGGTCATATGTATCACGGTCAATACAAAAATAACTGCCACAAGTTGAAGTTTAATACGTAGTGCATCCATGACTTCATTGGTGACATTTGAAAAGAGAATGTCTATCAGGCCATTGTTGCTTATCATCGTATAACCGGTAAAAAGCAAGATGATCAATGCACCCGTTTCAAAGTAACCATAGATAGGACCGATGCGTGGATACACAGCATCCTGGTCCTCTTTTTTTCTTAGACTCACACCCAGCAAAAACATAAAAAATGCACCACCTATCCACGCAATGGCAGCGACAAGGTGTAAATGTATCGCCCAACCCACTATTTGTCTTCTTTGTTGTGGTGCCCTAAAGAGCAGTAATCTTTAGCATTATCAGCATCAAGTAAAAGCAGTCCATCTGGCTTGATACGGTTCCATGTTTGGGCCTCTTTTACTAAATACACTTCTACACCCATCTCTAAAAGATTTAAAAGTGTTTTATAACCCAACTCTTTAATGTAAAGTGTGTCAATATTTAACGTTTTAAAATACTCAAAAAAAACGGGAGACTTTGATGTTTTATGCGGATTTTCCTGCACAATGATCTGTCCTTCATCTAAAAAAGCAAATGAATGCGCTTTTCTAAAACGCCCAGCAATGGTTTTTTTGTCTTCTTCGACAGGGATGAGTGTCATTAGCTATCCAGCTTCAATACAGCCATAAATGCTTCTTGAGGTACTTGAACAGAACCAATAGACTTCATACGCTTTTTACCTGCTTTTTGTTTCTCTAAAAGCTTTCTTTTACGTGTGATGTCTCCACCGTAACATTTAGCAGTCACGTTTTTACCCATAGACTTCACGTTCGAACGTGCGATGACATTGTTACCCACACTCGCTTGGATAGCTACTTCAAACAGCTGTCTAGGGATAAGCTCTTTAAGTTGTGCAACAAAAGCAAGCCCTTTAGTACGTGCTCTGTCATCAGGCACGATGATAGAAAGTGAATCTACCACGTCCCCAGCCACACGAATGTCAAGTTTTACAAGGTTACCCTCTCTAAACCCTATAGGTTCATAGTCAAAACTCGCATACCCTTTGGTGATAGATTTTAACTTGTCATAAAAATCCATCACTATCTCATTCATAGGAATGTCATACTCCAAAAGTACACGTGTTTCATTCAGATAATCCATCTTTATCTGTATACCACGACGGTCGTTCAGCAATTTAATGAGGTTTCCTACGTACTCTTGTGGTGTTAAAATAGTCGCTTTAACATAAGGTTCAAAAATCTTGTCTATTTTTTGTGGTTCTGGAAGCTCTGAAGGGTTTTGTATCTCTATCTCATCACCATTGGTTTGTTCTACTTTATAGACAACCGTAGGTGCCGTTGCAATGAGTTCAAGGTTAAACTCACGTTCTAAACGCTCTTTGACCACTTCCATATGCAGCATACCAAGAAAACCGGTTCTAAAACCAGACCCTAATGCCATAGAACTCTCAGGCTCAAAGCTTAGAGATGAGTCATTGAGTTTGAGTTTGTTGAGTGCATCACGCAACTCTTCAAACTTATCTGTCTCTATGGGATAAATACCTGCAAATACAAAAGGTTTTGCAGGTTCAAATCCATGTATAGGCTCTGCTGTAGGATTTTTGGCATCCGTAATAGTATCACCCACTTTAAGTGAGTCAACGGTTTTAAGTCCCATCACTACGATACCTATCTCACCAGTACGTATCTCATCAGTTTTGACAGGTGCTACAGGGTTTGGATACATCAGGCTAAGTACTTGATGGTCATCTTTTGTACCCATCACTTTAGCAAGCTGTCCTTTAGATATACTTCCATCAAAGACACGTACAAGTGCCAGTGCTCCTAAGTAGTTGTCAAACCAAGAATCATAAATAAGTGCTTTGAGTGGTGCATCTGCATCACCTACTGGCGCAGGAATACGCTCGACAATGCTGTCAACAAGCTCTGCTACACCTACACCTGTTTTAGCAGAGACAAGGTTATGCTCAGTCGCATCGATACCTATGGCTTCTTCAAGCTCTGAAAGTACTCTGTCAGGATCTGATGCAGGAAGGTCTATCTTGTTAACCACAGGAAGAAGCTCAAGATCATTTTCTATAGCGATGTAAACATTAGCAATGGTCTGTGCTTCAACACCCTGTGCCGCATCTACAATGAGTAATGCACCGTCGCTTGAAGCCAAAGAGCGACTCACTTCATAAGAGAAGTCTACGTGACCAGGTGTGTCAATGAGGTTAAGAATGTACGGCTCACCATCTTTTTCATAGTCTAATCTTACAGACTGTGCCTTAATGGTAATACCACGTTCTTTTTCGATGTCCATGGTGTCCATCACCTGTGAAGACATCTGTCTGTCACTCACCGCCCCACACTCTTGTATGATACGATCAGCCAGTGTAGACTTCCCATGGTCAATGTGTGCAATGATAGAGAAGTTACGGATGTTCTTTTGTGGTACTACTTTTGCCAAGTGAGATTCCTATGTATTTGATTCAAAAAGTGAATTGACACTCTCGTTGTTATGTACTCTTCTTATGACTTCACCAAGCATAGATGCAGTTGAAAGCATTTTTATTTTCTTAGATGCTTTTTTCATAGGAATGGTATTTGCTACTACAAGTTCATCCAGATCACCCTCTTCTATGCGTTCATACGCCGGTCCAGAAAGTACAGGGTGTGTACAACATGCCATGACTGAAGTCGCACCAAGATTTTTAAGTGCTGAAGCAGCTTTAACCATCGTTCCTGCTGTGTCAACCATGTCATCTATAAGGATGACATCTTTACCCTCAACATTACCGATGATGTTCATCACTTCAGATTCATTGGCTTTTTCACGTCTTTTATCTACGATGACCATATCTAAGCCTAGTTTGTTCGCAAAGTATCTAGCTCTTGCCACACCACCGATGTCTGGAGACGCGATGATAGGGTTTTTAAAGTTTTTTGCTTTAATGTAATCCATAAACAAGATAGCCCCATAAAGGTTATCCACAGGGATGTCAAAGAAACCTTGTATCTGAGAAGCATGAAGATCGACCGTAACCATACGCGTGATACCTGCTGTCTCCATAAGGTTGGCTACAAGCTTTGCAGAGATAGGTACTCTAGGTGCAGCTTTTCTATCTTGTCTCGCATACCCATAGTAAGGTACAACGGCAGTAATGGATCTCGCAGATGAACGCTTAAGCGCGTCAGTCATGATGAGAAGTTCCATCAAGTTAGAGTTTGCCGGTGCAGAGGTAGGTTGTACGATAAATACATCTTTACCGCGTACAGACTCTGACACTTGTATGGATATCTCTCCATCAGAAAAACGTTTGATGGTTGCCTGTGAAAGGGGCTGTTCTAAGTATTTTGCTATCTCTTCAGAGAGTTCAGGGTTGGATGTTCCAGAAAATATCATATATCCACTCATGGAAGTGTACCTTTTTTAGGGAATTTAATACGCGTATTTTACCCCAAACATCATAAAAAGGGGATTTAAAGCGATGTAGTATTACACTAAGAAAGATAATAATTATAACCTATGGATTACAATGATAAGAGAATTTTTTAGAAGAAAAGCATCTGGAAAAGGTAAAATAGACACCTTTTTAGACAAATATAATCTACCAAGAGCCTACTTTAACATCAATAGAAAAATGATAACAAGAGGTGTCTTTATAGGACTTTTTTGGGCTTTTGTACCTATGCCTATGCAGATGCTAGCAGTAGTAGCGATGACACCATTTTTTCGTTTTAATGTGCCCCTTGCCATCACTATGGTATGGCTTTCTAACCCACTCACTATGCCCCCAATGTACTATATGGAATACCTTACGGGAAATTTCATCTTAGGTAGAGAGGGTATTCCAGATATAGAACTTACCATTGACTGGTTTACACAAAATATGGGAGATATCTTTGTACCACTTTATGTGGGTACTGCTTTTTATTCCATAGTTGTCTCAGGTATCATCACCTTTGCAGTAAACTGGCTTTGGATACACTCTGTACATGAAGAAAAATCTAAAAAAGATGAGAAAAGAAAGAAGAGAGATTCTAAAAAATAACGCTTCTTCATTATCACAAAAGTTGTCATAATGAAAAAGAGGTGAGGCTACACTAGAGGCTATCTTCTAGTGTAGTCTCCGTAATGTCTTGTTTTGTTGTTTGTCCAGTCGTCACCTGCACATCATTGATGAATCCTAAGATATTTTCAAATACACCCAAACTATCATAAGCAACTACCACTAGATCAAAGGTACCAACACTTAACCATGGTAACACATAACTTCCATCTGTAGCATCTGTACTGAGTATAGCATTTGAAAAATTGTTTGTGGCATTTGACTCATTATCATCATAAGTATCATCTGGGTATGCATAAACGATGACTTTTGAACCATTTGTATCTATTGTCACATTCCCATCGATCTGTCCTACTTCAACATTGTCGATGATCTTGATTGTAGGGTTGAGTTTATATCTTCCATTTCCTGTCACTGTCAATGACTTTCTAAGATCAAAGTCTGCAGTGACATTCACTGTACCTCCAGCAGGTATGGTAAATCCACCT
>Ga0209633_10003447_pt1 | contig 14600 bp, 18 predicted proteins | sample Cruoilmetagenom1_FD_187290 | JGI IMG/M metagenome (GOLD analysis project Ga0209633, IMG submission 187290) | Oil polluted marine microbial communities from Coal Oil Point, Santa Barbara, California, USA - Sample 1 (SPAdes) (version 2) | ecosystem: Environmental > Aquatic > Marine > Oil seeps ... | reverse complement strand
GTGAACCTGGAAGTCGATATAATTGCCCGCTACCTGGAACGCCTGTTACTGGGTGACAAGGCCGCCGAGCCGGATGCCAGGGGTATCAGCAGGGAAATCCTGGCCGAACATGGCTTTATGAAATAGATTGTTGTAGTGAGTTAAGAGCCGATTATGGAACTGAATAATATTAAAGAGATTGTCGAAGACATCCGTCAGGGCAAAATGGTCATCCTGATGGATGATGAAGATCGTGAAAACGAAGGCGATCTCATCATGGCCGCCGAGCTGGTGCGGGCCGATGATATTAACTTTATGGCCACCTATGGCCGCGGCCTGATTTGTCTGACCCTGACCCAGGATCGTTGTGAACAATTGAGCCTACCCCTGATGGTCAAGAACAATAATGACCTGCACTCAACCAACTTCACGCTCTCGATTGAAGCCGCCAAAGGCGTGACCACCGGCATCTCGGCCGCTGATCGGGCGGTGACGGTGCGTGCCGCCGTGGCCGTGGATGCCAGGCCCAGTGATATCGTCCAGCCGGGTCACGTCTTTCCCTTGAAGGCCCAGCCCGGTGGTGTGCTGACCCGGGCCGGTCATACCGAGGCCGGTTGTGATCTGGCCCGAATGGCTAACCTCGAACCGGCATCCGTGATTGTCGAGATCCTCAATGAGGACGGCAGCATGGCCCGCCGAGCGGACCTGGAAAAGTTTGCCCAACAGCATAATCTCAAAATTGGTACCGTGGCGGACCTGATTCACTATCGTATGCAAAACGAAAAGACCGTCGAACTGGTGGCCAGTTCCGATCTGCCCACTGAATGTGGCAATTTTCGATTGCATGCTTATAAAAATGTTATTGATGGACAGGTGCACCTGGCCCTGGTGATGGGGGACATAACATCTGAAGAACCCGCCCTGGTGCGTGTGCATGTCGAGAATACCTTATGCGATATGCTGGGCAGTCTGCGCGAAGACTGCGGCTGGCCATTGCGTGACGCCATGTGTCGTATCGCCAAAGAGGGCAAGGGGATCGTGATTATCCTGCGGCTGTCAGAAGAATCCGATATGCTGGCCCAGCAGATCAATAATTATGAAAAGAAGGATCGGGGTGAAGAGATCATAAGCAATAACAATGCTGAAGACCTGCGGACCTTTGGTATCGGTGCGCAGATCCTGAGTGACCTGGGAGTCAAACAAATGCGGGTCCTCAGTGCGCCGAAGAAAATGCATGCGCTGTCCGGTTTTGATCTGGAAGTGGTTGAATACGTCCAGGATTAAAACTAACTAAAAGTGCGCTGACGGCGTTAAAAATGGCCTCAAAATGCTCATTTACATGTGTAATTCGCTCTCGCCCATCCTTGGGCTACGCGAAATAAGTACATCCATGTACAAAACGGCGTTTTTTGACCATTTTTGCCTTGTCATCATCACTTTTATTTAGTTTTAATAATAGTGAAATATTTTGAATTTGAAAATGAAGGAAGTTTGTTATGTCGATTAAAACGATTGAAGGCGAATTAACGATCAAAGGCGCACGTTTTGGCCTGGCCGTGGCCCGCTTTAACAGTTTTGTGGTTGAGCATCTGTTGGAAGGCGCGATTGATACACTGAAGAGGCACGGTTGCGATGAGACCGACCTGGAAATCGTGCGTGTACCCGGCGCCTTTGAATTGCCCCTGGCCGTGCAACGTATGGCCGGCAGCAAAAAATATGATGCGATTATTGCGTTGGGTGCCGTGATTCGCGGCGGCACGCCGCATTTTGAATATGTGGCCGGTGAATGTGTGAAGGGTATTGCGACCACCATGATGCAAAAAGAGATTCCGGTGTCATTCGGTGTGTTGACGGTCGATACCATTGAGCAGGCCATCGAACGTTCCGGTACCAAGGCCGGTAACAAGGGTGGCGAAGCCGCCGTATCGGCCATTGAGATGGTTAATCTGTTGCGCAACTTCGATTAAGGTTGAATTTAATTATTATGAGTAAAGCCCGCAATCGTGCGCGCCGCCTCGCGGTACAGGCCCTGTATGAATGGCAAATGACCGGTACCAGTGAGGCAGAGATCAAAACACGCTTTCTGGAAGACAAGAAAGACAAAACTGTCGACAAGGAATATTTTCAGGAATTGATTTCGGATGTGATCGACAAAGCGGCAGAATTGGATAAGATCATTGAGCCCTTTTTGAAAAGACCGTTGACTGAAATCGATTTGGTTGAGCACGCCATCCTGCGCCTGTCGACCTATGAGTTAATGCATCGGCACGATATTCCCTATCGTGTCGTCATCAATGAAGGCGTCGAACTGGCCAAGACCTTCGGCGCGGAACAGGGCCACAAGTTTATCAACGGTATTCTGGACAAGCTGGCCAATAGTTTGCGGTCAGTAGAGGCAGGCTCAGCAAGAAAAACATAAATGGATGACGGCTGCATGCCTCAATCTGAATTTGACATTATCGACGACTATTTTACCCGGCAAAGGGTAAAGCGTGATGATGTCACACTGGGAATTGGCGATGATGCCGCCATCATCTCTGTTCCCCGCCATCAACAACTCCTTATCGCAATAGATACCCTCGTTACCGGAGTCCACTTTCCCAACGACACTTCCCCCGAAGATATTGGCTACAAGGCCCTGGCAGTCAATCTGAGTGATCTGGCCGCGATGGGCGCGGAACCCGCCTGGTTTACCCTGGCTCTGACATTACCCAATGCTGACAAAGACTGGTTAAATAATTTTGCCAAAGGTCTGTTCAGCCTTGCCGAGCAATATAATCTGCAACTGATCGGTGGTGATACCACACAAGGGCCGTTGACAGTTTCGATCCAGATAGCCGGTTACGCTCCCTCTGGCACTGCACTGGCGCGTCGAGGTGCAAAGGCAGGTGATAGTATTTATGTAACTGGTACTTTGGGCGATGCGGCGTTGGGGCTGCGTTGTCGGCAACGGCCTGATCAGTATAAACCTGACACAGCCGCAATCGACAAACTCAATCGGCCACAGCCGCGTGTGGCTATCGGCTTGGCCATACGTGATATGGCCTCTGCCTGCATTGATATCTCTGATGGCCTACTGGCTGATTTGGGACATATTTTGGAGGTTAGTCAAGCAGGCGCAACTGTGGATCGTAAAATGATTCCTTTATCGAATAGCATGAGGTTCCTCTGTGACGAAAATGAAAGTCATTATGCGATGGCGCTTGCCGGTGGTGATGATTATGAACTTTGTTTTTGTATTTCACCTGAAAACGAATCAGGGTTAGAGGCCATTGCGGGTGACTGTGGAATTCGTTTAACACGAATTGGGCAGATTGAACAACAAACCGGCTTACGATTAACGGATGGCGATAAACCCTGTGATGCGAATTATCAACAGGGTTTTGAACATTTTACTGGATAACAACATGAACCAGAACAGAAATAATCTCTTGGCGTTAAAATTGTTGCGAAATCCCATTCACTTTTTAAGCTTTGGCTTTGGTAGTGGTTATATGTTCGTTGCGCCGGGGACTTTCGGCACGCTTGCCGCCATCCCGATCTTTTTATTGCTGTCACAGTTTGGTACATTGAATTATGTTGTCATCGTGAGTGTCATGTTTTTAGCAGGGGTTTGGTTTTGCGGTTATACCAGCCGGGCTCTGGGGGTACATGATCACAAGGCGATTGTCTGGGATGAGGTGGTCGGTTATTTGATTACCATGCTGATGGTGCCGCCGACATTTTTGAATATCTGTGCAGGCTTTGCGTTGTTCCGCCTGTTTGATATCTGGAAACCCTGGCCAATCAATCTGCTGGACAAAAACGTCCATGGTGGTCTGGGCATTATGCTGGATGATGTCCTTGCGGGGGTTTTTGCCCTGGTCGTTTTGCATCTTGCCCTGAATCTACTGATGTAAAGTTTAAACAATATGCTGAAAATTGAGGGGTGTTGCGTATGCTATTGCGAACTATAATCATTTCATTAGGCTTCAGTTTAAGCTCCTCGCTTGCACAGGCCGGTGATGTCAGTATCAAGGCGGTCGAGTTTTCACGAGCTTCGGGCGACTGGACCGTCAACGTGACGCTTGAACACGCCGATACCGGCTGGAAACATTATGCCGATGGCTGGCGGGTAGTTGATTCAACTGGAAATGTTTTGGGGATGCGCACCTTGTATCATCCTCACGTAAATGAGCAGCCTTTTACCCGTAGTCTTTCAAGCGTCGCTATCCCGGCAAAGGTGACAAAAGTCATTGTTGAAGCCCATGACAAGGTGCACGGCTGGAGCAAAGACAGGGTGATGGTTGATTTGACTAAAAGCAAAGGCAAACGTTTCAAGGTAAGACGCTAGCACTTCAGGATAATGGTATCGAAGCTGACACATCTCTTGACCAGGTTTTCCAGTCTATTACTGGTGAGTCTATTTGTTTGTCTGCCTGTTAATGTTATTGCGGGTAACATACTGGTCCTGGGTCTCTTCAAGGACATGGTGATCATTAAAGTCGATGATGCGCAACATAAACTACGCATTGGAGAAACCAGTCCGGAAGGGGTGAAGTTGATCTCATCCAATAGCAATGAAGCCATCCTGGAAATTAATGGAATACAGCAATCGTACAGCCTTGGTTCACACCAGAGCGCACAGCCATTTCAATCGACAAAAACTATTTCTGAAGCCAGGATATGGGCCAACCGTGGCATGTATCCTACCAGCGGTTCTATAAATGGTTTACCGGTCAGTTTTTTGGTGGATACCGGGGCGAGTTCGGTGGCCATGAATACGGCACACGCCAAGCGGCTGGGAATTAATTACCGCTATACCGGCAAAAGAAGTGTCGCCAGGACGGCCAGTGGGGTGGTAAACACCTGGCTGATAAAACTCAAAACTGTCAAGGTGGGGAATATCGAATTGCGTAATGTGGAAGGCGCCGTAGTTGAGGGACAGGGGCCCTCAACCATCCTGCTCGGGATGTCTTTTCTAAAGCATGTCAAAATGCAGCGAGAAGGTAATCTGTTGCAATTGCAACAGAAACATTGATTGCAGCAGCTTACTTCACTTCATCTTCAAACTTGTTCTTCTCAATCAGGGCATAGGCCGAATGATTATGAATGGACTCGAAGTTTTCAGATTCAACGGTGTAGGCAGAAATACGTTCATCCTTGTTTAATACCGCCGCCACATCACGCACCATGTCTTCGACAAACTTGGGATTGTCATAAGCCCGTTCAGTGACATTTTTTTCATCAGGTCGTTTTAATAAGCCATACAGTTCGCAGGAAGCTTCCTGTTCAACCATATCGATGATTTCCTCGATCCAGATAAAATCGATAGCACGAGCCTTTACCGTGACATGTGAACGCTGGTTATGGGCGCCGTAGTCAGAAATTTTCTTTGAGCAGGGGCAGAGGCTGGTCACCGGGATCACGACCTTGATGTTCATCTGGTGCTGACCCTTGATGATCTCGCCAATGAAGGTCACGTCATAATCCATCAGGCTTTGCACACCGGACACGGGCGCGGTCTTGTTAACAAAATAGGGGAAGGACATTTCGATATGCCCCGACTCGGCTTCCAGGCGTTCGGTCATTTCTTCCATCATATCCTTGAAGGACTTGACCGAGATCTCGCGTTCGTGATTATTGAGGATCTCGACAAAGCGGGACATGTGGGTCCCCTTGAAGTTGTGCGGCAGGTTGACGTACATGTTGAACGAGGCAATGGTGTTTTGCTCGCCGCCGCTACGGTCACGGACCTTTACAGGGTGGCGAATATCCTTGATACCAACCTTGTTGATGGGGATGCGGCGGGTATCTTCTCTGTTCTGTACGTCTTCAATCACTTCTTCGATTACCTGGCTCATTTTGATTACTCATGTTCAGTATACTTCACACAGGCCCGCTCGGTTTCCCAGATGGTGACAGCGGAGACCTGTGCCCGTTCATCATTCAGATTTGCGGCCAATGTCTTGTAAATATGGGCCGCAATGTTTTCTGCCGTTGGGTTGATCTGGTCAAACGGTGGCAGGTCGTTGAGGTTACGGTGATCCATCTTGCCGATAACCTCACGGGTATTTGCCTTGATGTCTTTGAAGTCTAGCCCCATGCCCACTTCATCCAGGGCCCGGGCGGCGATCTCAACCTCAACTTTCCAGTTATGGCCATGCAAGCGACTGCATTCCCCTGCATAGCCACGCAATAAATGAGCGGCAGCAAAATCCGTAATGACCTTAATCGTGTAAAGAGCGCTCATGATAATACCTGACTGCGAAGGTGGGACTTTATGCGAGTGTTACATGTTTGGCAAGGGGTTGTTGTCTAAATTCTTCAATTCGCGCCATTATATCACCTGTGGTCAAGCCTGCGTCAGCTAATAATTCGTTACGACTGCCGTGTTCCAGGAAGGTATCGGGCAATCCCATGTTTATTGTATGCGTATCGAGGTTATTTGCCAAGATGACTTCATTAACTGCGCTACCGGCGCCGCCTAACACGGCGTTGTCTTCGAGGGTGAGCAGCAGATCATGGCTGTTTGCCAGCGTGATGATCAGTTCTTCATCCAGGGGTTTGATAAAGCGCATATTGGCCACGGTCGCATTAAGCTGTTGGCCAACATCCAGGGCCATTGCCAGCATACTGCCAAAGGAAAGCAGGGCGATGGATTTACCTTCTCGCCGGATTTCACCCTTACCAATGGGCAAGGCGGTCATTTTGTTGATGATATTAACGCCAGTGCCTTGTCCACGAGGGTAACGCACGGCACTGGGGCCCTGGTGTTCAAAGCCGGTATAGAGCATTTGCCGACATTCATTTTCATCGGCCGGGGCCATGATCATCATGTTGGGAATACAACGCAAGTAACTGAGATCGAAACTGCCTGCATGGGTGGCGCCGTCAGGGCCGACCACGCCAGCCCGATCAATGGCGAACAGGACGGGTAGATTCTGGATAGCGATGTCGTGTATGAGTTGGTCATAGGCCCGTTGCAGGAAGGTCGAATAAATGGCCACGACAGGTTTCAGACCTTCACAGGCCAGACCGCCGGCCAGGGTGACGGCATGTTGTTCGGCAATGCCGACATCATAGTAGCGATCAGGAAATTGTTCTGAGAATTTTACCAGCCCCGAGCCTTCACGCATGGCGGGGGTGATCCCCACCAGACGTTGATCCAGTCTGGCCATATCACATAACCAGTTGCCAAATACCTCGGTGTAACTGGGGCTGGCACCGGTAGCCTTTTCCTGTTTGCCCGACTCGGGATGGAAGGGACTGACAGCATGATAGGTGCAGGGATTGTCTTCGGCCGGCTTAAAACCTTTGCCCTTTCTGGTCACCACATGCAGGAAGCGCGGACCCTTGAGTTTGCGCAGGTTCTGCAGGGTCTTGACCAGGGTATCCATGTCATGACCATCGATAGGGCCGATGTAGTTAAAGCCCAGTTCCTCAAACAGGGTGCCGGGCACTACCATACCCTTGACGTGTTCTTCGGTACGCTTCGCCAGTTCCCAGACCGAGGGGATAGTGCTCAGGACCTTTTTACTGCCTTCACGCATGGAGGCATAGAATTTACCCGAGAGCAGACGGGCCAGATGGTTGGACAAGCCTCCGACATTTTGTGAGATCGACATATCATTGTCATTCAGGATGACCAGCAGGTTGGCATCCAGATCACCGGCATGATTGAGGGCCTCGAAGGCCATCCCGGCAGTCATCGCGCCATCGCCGATGACGGCAATGACATTGCGATCTTCATTTTTTTGTTTGCTGGCCAGGGCCATGCCAAGGGCGGCACTGATAGAGGTACTTGAATGGCCAACACCGAAGGTATCGTAGGGGCTCTCGCTGCGACGTGGGAAACCGGCCAGTCCGTCTTTTTGACGTAGAGAACCCATTTGTTTCCGACGGCCGGTGAGAATCTTGTGAGGATAACTTTGGTGGCCTACATCCCAGACCAGTCGGTCATCGGGTGTGTTGAAGACATAGTGCAGGGCAACCGTAAGCTCAACCGTGCCGAGTCCAGCAGCCAGATGCCCTCCGGTATGACTGACGGTCTGGATCAGAAACTCCCGTAATTCATCCGACAAGGATTGAAGCTGATTTTCCTTCAGCTTGCGCAGCTGGATGGGGTCATCAACCGATTCAAGTAGCGCAAATTTGGGGTCTTGAGGCATCGTGTTCGTCAGTCCATATCTATTTGTATATCATGTAACCATCTGTCGAAACATGCAAGCCATTGCCGATGCTGGGCTTGTTCGACCTAGTTTTCCCGTTCGACGATATATTGGGCCAGCCAGCGTAACGGATCGGCTTTATGGTCGAAATCAGCCAGGCTCTGGATCGCGTCATCATACAGATCCATGGCCATTTTCCTGGCTTCTTCAAGTCCAAGCAGGGATGGGTACGTCGGTTTGTTCAGCGCCTTGTCAGCCCCCTGGGGTTTACCCAATGTCTCGGTGTCGGCAATTTCATCCAGAATGTCATCCTGGATTTGAAAGGCGAGGCCAATGCATTTGGCATAGTGATCCAGTTTTTGTAACAGTTTGGAATCGATATCCGGTCGGCACATGGCCCCCATTTTGACGCTGGCCCGGATCAATGCACCGGTCTTGTGGATGTGCATATTTTCCAGTTCGGCGATGGTCAGCTGCTTGCCAACTGAGGCGAGATCTATGGCCTGGCCTCCCGCCATACCCCGTGAGCCACTTGCTACTGCGAGCAAGTCGAGCATGTCAATACGTTGTTCCGCCGCGATGCTTGTGGGTAGATGACGGGCTAGAAGGTGGAAGGTCAGGGCCTGCAGGGCGTCGCCCGCCAGGATCGCCGTGGCTTCATTGAAGGCGCGATGGCAGGTGGGTTTGCCGCGTCGCAGGTCATCGTCGTCCATGGCTGGCAAATCATCATGAATTAAGGAGTAGGCGTGAATCAGTTCCACAGCACAGGCCGTGGCATCCAGGGCCGAGTCATCCGCCTGGACGGCCTCACCCGTGGCATAGACCAGAAAAGGGCGGACCCGCTTGCCGCCATTCATAACGGAATAGCGCATGGCCTGATGCAGGTCGGCAGGCGTGGTTTTTTCATTTGGTAGCCAATGGACAAGCGCGTCGTTAACACGTTGTTGCCAGGCCTGCATGAGGGTTTGTAATGACACGGTAAGCAAGGAATTCGTAAACTACGGTTAGTTGTCGGCATCAAAGGGGGCAAGTTGCCCTTTATCGCTCTGGTCCATGAGGATCTGGACTTTTTGTTCGGCGGCCTTGAGGGTTTCCTGACAGGAACGGGAAAGTTCAATACCGCGCTGAAAATCAGCCAGGGCCTGTTCCAGAGACAATTCGCCTTTTTCCATTTTTTCGACCAGGCCTTCCAGTTCATTGAGGGCCTTTTCAAAGTCGGCGGGAGCAGCTTTGCTGGCAGATTTTTTGCTCGATTTTTTTGGCATAACTTGATTTTATTACTGGTAATGGATTTTAAAGGCGGCTAAGTTAGCTTACTTTAGTCGAGAGGGTCAAATTTAACTAAATAACGATATAAATCAATCAAATAGGTGATATTCTCGGGTAAATTGTCAGTGATTTTAGAATAAGTCTTGACACGCATATTGGCTTGCTCTATCTTCTCTCTACGAGTTTAGAATTAGTCTAAATTTTAACCGCTCGAAAGGGCAGATTATACACAATTAGACGGAGGAACTGTTATGGCAGATCTAAAAGGCAGTAAAACTGAACAGAGTCTGAAGGATGCGTTTGCGGGTGAATCTCAGGCTAACCGTCGTTATCTCTACTTCGCAGCCAAGGCTGACGTAGAAGGTTATAACGATGTCGCAGCGGTATTCCGCTCAACGGCTGAGGGTGAAACCGGCCACGCCCATGGTCACCTGGAATATCTCGAAGAAGTTGGTGATCCGGCCACTGGCCTGCCGATTGGCGCCACGGGAGACAATCTGAAGGCCTCCATTGCCGGTGAAACCCACGAATACACCGACATGTACCCGGGTATGGCCAAATCGGCTCGCGATGAAGGTTTTGACGAAATCGCGGACTGGTTCGAAACACTGGCCAAGGCTGAGCGTTCACACGCCAACCGTTTCCAGAAAGCACTGGACAATCTGGACAGCTAATCCTGGTCAGGTTTTAAGGCCGAGGTGTTCACCCCGGCCTTACTATCTCCTAATTTTTAATTGATTTAAGCACAGGGTCATTATCATGAGCGTCAGAGAAGGCAGTCTGGGGGCGCCAACACGTCATCCGCTGGATTGGAAGAGTGAGGATTTCTATAACGAAGAATCCCTGTTCAAGGAACTGGAACGTGTATATGACATCTGTCATGGCTGCCGCCGCTGTGTCAGTCTGTGCCAGTCCTTTCCGAGCCTGTTTGATCTGGTAGATGAATCGGACACCATGGAAGTGGACGGTGTCGCCAAAGAAGACTATTGGAAGGTGGTCGACCACTGTTATCTGTGTGACCTTTGCTACATGACCAAGTGTCCCTATGTACCGCCCCATGAGTGGAACCTCGATTTCCCTCATCTGATGTTACGCGCCAAGGCCTTCAAGTTTAAAAAGCAGGGGGCCAGTACCCGCGACAAGATACTGACCTCCACTGATACCATTGGCAAACTGGCCGGTATCCCGGTGGTGGCCCAAACCGTCAATGCCGCCAACCGCATTAAACCGGTCCGTAAGGTTCTCGAAGCCACCCTTGGTGTGCATGCCGATGCCAAGTTGCCGAAATATCACAGTTCAAGCTTGCGCAAGCGCCTGGCCAATCATGCGTCAAACATTGAAGCCCAGCCCGGTGAAACCACGCGTGGCAAGGTGGCCTTGTTTGCTACTTGCTATGGCAACTATAACGAACCCCATCTGGGTGAAGACCTGACGGCCGTGTTTGAACACAATGGTATTCCTGTGACCCTGGCCGAAAAGGAACAGTGTTGCGGCATGCCAAAACTGGAACTGGGTGATCTCGAAGCCGTGCAAAAGGCCAAGGAGGCCAATATTCCGGTGCTTGCCAAACTGGTTGACGAAGGCTGGGATATTGTTGCACCGGTGCCATCCTGTGCCTTGATGTTCAAACAGGAACTGCCCTTGATGTTTCCGGATGATAAGGATGTCCAGAAAGTCAAAACAGCCATGTATGATCCCTTTGAATACCTGATGCTGCGTCACAAGGAAGGCAAACTGAATACCAAATTTAAAAACCCATTGGGCAAAGTGTCCTACCATGTGGCCTGTCACCAACGGGTACAGAATATCGGCCTGAAGACCCGTGATGTGTTGCAGCTGATACCCGATACCACGGTTGAACCCATTGAACGTTGTTCCGGTCATGACGGCACCTACGCGGTGAAAAAAGAATTTCACGCGGCCTCGATGAAAATTGCCCGACCCGTGGTCAGCAAGGTGAAACAGACTGAGGCCGATCACTATGGCAGTGACTGCCCCATGGCGGGACACCAGATTGAGAACGGCCTGCGCGATGGCAGACAACCGGAACATCCGCTAAGTTTGCTTCGCAAGGCTTACGGTATTTAACAAACGAATTTACAGGTAAAGTATAATGGCCAAGTTAACTCGCGACGATTTGTTCAGTCTGGAAGAGTATGCCGAGAAGCGCACCGCGTTTCGCACCAAGGTTATGGAGCATAAAAAAACCCGTCAGGTTCACCTCGGTGAGCATGCCACGCTCTATTTCGAAAACCAGCTGACCATGCAGTACCAGATCCAGGAAATGCTGCGTATCGAAAAGATTTTCGAAAAAGACGGCATCCAGGAAGAGCTGGATACCTACAATCCACTGATACCCGATGGCAGTAACCTTAAGGCCACCTTCATGGTCGAATATGAAGATGTGGAGGAGCGTCAGGATGCCTTGGCGAAATTAATTGGTATTGAGGACAAGGTCTGGGTACAAGTGAAGGGTTTCGACAAGGCCTATGCCATTGCCGATGAAGACCTGGAGCGGGATACAGAAGAAAAGACCTCCTCAGTCCATTTCATGCGCTTTGAGCTGACCGATGACATGGTCAAGGCGGCAAAATCGGGTGAAGACATCTCTATCGGTGTTGAGCATGAAAATTATTCCTTCGCTGCTGACCCTGTGGCCAAACCAATTCGGGATTCCCTGGCCGCTGACTTCGACTAAGGCTTCTTGTCCCTAATTACTTCATTTAATTATTAATAATCAAGAGCTTAGTGGTGTCGTAGTATTTGACACCTTTTTTGTTAGTTAAGCAACTGACTTATAAGGGAATATTATTAAAATCCCATACTATTGTCTTGATAACACCGTTCGGAAGTGTCGAAATATTTTACAATCTGGCATCAGTTAATTGCCAGACGTAATAAAATCAATAAGTTAAATATTGGCAAGGTACTTGCTCACATTTTGACTAACTGTTGTAAAAACGTAGGAGCAGTTAGATGTTTTTGAATGAAGGTCAATTAGAACATAGTGGTGCAGAATGGGCTGTCGAGAGTCCCGCAGTAACTTTAGCCGGCGCGTCGATAGTACAGGCTGAGAAAGATGCTTTCGAAGCACTGTTAAATACAGTTGATGCTGCCAGAGCCGGCTTGGCCTCTGATGAGCATGACTTCGATTATATTGAAGAAGAAGTCATTTAGTTCAAATAACGCTTGCCGGTATGGCAAGCGTTGGCCACCAGAATATTGCCGGCGTTCGGATTATCCCTAATCCGCCACGGCATATTGATTGCAATCATCAGCCCTGAATCCCCTATTTGATGATGTATAGTCGATCTCGACAATCGCTGAAAACCCTTTAGCCATCAATTATTTCACCTAACGTGATGAAAATTTGGATCTGTACTGTCCTAATTTGTTATCTTGACCAAGAAGGCACGCATTTAGGCCAACTATAAAAATTAATTAGCTCAGGATGATTCAGTTATGAATATGCCGCTACGATTTATTCTTGTCTTAACATGCATTTTGTTTGGCGCTACAAGCAATCTGCAGGCTGCTACATTTGGTTCTTATGACCCGAGATCTCTGGCCATGGGCGGGACGGGCGTATCCCATGCCAATATTGATCATGCCGCCTATTTCAATCCCGCCTTGTTATCGGTCGCCCAGGAAGATGACGATTACAGTTTGTTAATTCCAACGATCGGTGTGCAAGCCTATGACCCGGACGAACTGGTGGATGCCCTTGAGGCCCACCAGGATGGCAATTATGAAACTGCTTTATCAGATTCGATTGATCAGTTTAATACTGCTGCGCCTGCGGACAAACCAGCATTGGAGCAAGTGGTGGTTAATAATGCACAACGCCTCAAGGACAGCTATGTCAATATATCTGGCAAGGCGCTGGATATTGAGATCCATGCGGGGGTGGGGATGGCTATACCCGGTAAAACTCTTGGCTTCGCCGTGTCGGCGAGTGGACGCATTATGGGTGGTGTCGTACTGAATGTTTCTCAGGCAGACATAGACCTGATGCAAAGATATATTGATCTTGATCCTACTCTCTATGATGGCTCAACAAATTTAGACAATCTAACATCAACCGCCAGCATCCGTGGCGCCCAAATTATTGAGGGTGGCTTGTCCCTGTCACATGAGTTCGAATCACTCGATAACTGGTCGATAGGCATCACGCCCAAGACTGTCCAGGTCGCCACCTATGATTACGTGGTAGCAGTCGAAAATTCAGAAGTCGATGAAGATAAAGGTAAACTCACATACGATGATACCAATATTGATATCGGTCTGGCCAAACGCATAACCGAGGGATGGAAAGTGGGCCTGGTCGTCAAGAATGCCATCAAAAAGGAGTATAAGACTGTTCTGGGAAATACTATTGTTCTGGAGCCTGTCGCAAGGGCCGGGATTTCGCACCACACTAACTGGACAACCATCGCCTTCGATGTGGATCTGACCGAAAACGACCGGACGGGGCTTACCGGTGAAAAAACCCGCTATGCCGCCATCGGCATGGAGTTTGATCTATCATTGATACAACTCCGTGTCGGGGCCCGCCATAATTTAAGTGCACAGGAAGGTCGTGAAAGCGATGTGTTGTCAGCCGGGCTTGGTGTATACATTTTCGGATTTCATGCAGATTTGGGCGTCGCTAAAAATGATGATGAGGCCGCTGCTGCCCTGCAACTTGGTTTTCAATTCTAACTACACATCTGTTTTGTTTTAGGCCTGGGTGATTTTTGTTGAACATGCCCCATTTAAAAAATATTGTTTAAGAGTTTGATTCTAGAATTGGAAACCGAGTTGCAAAGAGGCGGCTTTTTCCACGTCACTCTCGGCATAGGCGGCATCGATATGAATACCAAAGGGTGAGAAACCTACCCCGATTGATGAGACGTTTTTATCTTTACTGGTGGTGGTTGCCAGGCGGTTTTGTTTAATACCGGCACGGACTTGTAATGTATCCAGCAGGTTAATTTCTATCCCGGCCCCAATGTATTGGGTTTTTTCATCCAGCCCCAGGGGATCGTTTTGTGTGACATCCACATCGATGGCAACCGTGGTCCAATGGCCGTGATGTGATATCCCGGCACGGACCTGGGGTTTGATAACGATCTCATTGCCCAGCGCGGTGGTATAGGATTTCCGCACCAGATTTTTGCCCACGACACCCATCTTAAAACCGGCGCCAAGGTAGGTTACTGC
>Ga0209633_10003446_pt1 | contig 14600 bp, 11 predicted proteins | sample Cruoilmetagenom1_FD_187290 | JGI IMG/M metagenome (GOLD analysis project Ga0209633, IMG submission 187290) | Oil polluted marine microbial communities from Coal Oil Point, Santa Barbara, California, USA - Sample 1 (SPAdes) (version 2) | ecosystem: Environmental > Aquatic > Marine > Oil seeps ... | reverse complement strand
GCGAAGTACTTACACGACAGATGCTGGTTGTGCGATATCGACTTCAGAGTAATGATGCTTTTATCACACTGCGGACTGATATCGTGCCTGCCACAGGCGAGTCCTATGTCGTCCTGCCTGCGCGCAAGACAAAGTTGCCGGAGACCAGTGCAAAGCGTTATCAGTATGAACTGAACGTGCTTGTTAATGCTTCGCGCAGTGGGCGGATGACGCTTAGAGTACCCGCGCTAATATATAGTGAAGGGGGTAAAGACAGATACCGTTTCCATTTTGCCGAGCAGGTCATCGAGGTTAAGGCCTTGCCACCCTATTTACCACCCTATATCCCCATGGTGCCTTTGCAAATGGAATCTGCTTTTTCCACCTCATGGTCATGGTACAAGCCGTTACAAACGGGAAAGATTTACTACTGGACTATAAAATTACAAGCCGAAAAGGCGGATGAACTGTCACTGCCGGATTTGCGCCAGCAATTGTTGAGTAACGCAACGATCCAGTTTTTACCAGCTGAAATTACCAGAGAGACCCATAAAGATCATGACAGTATGATTCAGCGTGTCACCTACACCATCCCGTTTACACTCAAGAAAAGCGGCTACGTCAACTTACCTGAGATTGGCTTGCAACATTTTGACCCTGAGAGTCGACGGCTCTCCTCCAGACATTATCACGTGCAGGGTATTTTTGTACTCAATCTTTATTTGCAGTGGTTGATTGTGATTGTTTTGCTGGCGCTGTGTTTTTTATTTTTCTGGAAAACTCGTTTCTTTGCAGTCGCAGCCTATCGTAACGGTCGACAGTATTATCAGGCGAGGCATTTGCTTGCACAGGCGGCAACCGTGGCACAAATGCGTATGGCTATGAATAGTATAGGCGAGTCATGGGGCTGGTCAGCTAATTTAAGTTTAAGTCAATGGGCCTCACGCTGGCAGCATGATATCAGTCCTGATGTCAGCATGAGTCAATCACTTGCTTCACTCAGCCGCAGTCTCTATGGTCCTGAAGAGGATCAGGATAGCGTCAAGTCTGTTCGTGATGCATTAGGAGCTTCTTATTTACGCCAGTGGATGATGTGCTTGAAGGCGGCCCTTAGAAGAATCAAAGATGAAGAGCGGGAACCCATTGTCCCGGATAATGTCCTATAATTGACGTCGTTTATTACTGGCCCATATTTTACGATACAATAACTAAAATTTTCAGGAGGGTGAACATGACCAATAATCTCTACCAGACATTGCTGGTGATATGCCTGCTTCCTTTTAGCCTTTCAAACGTTATGGCTGCCGCTAGTGGTGAATCAATGAAAGTCGATGACAACCATGTCAACTCATGGAACCGGTTTTCAGATAAGGTTCTGGAGTTGCATGAACGCCAGATTGAAGGGAAACATATCGTCAAAACTGAAGTCCCTGGTGGCTACCTGTCCAATCCGGATTTTTATCGGGAGGTAACCTATAAGGACAAGAACACAGGTCGTGTCTTGAGCGTAATCCAGTGGGAAAACGCTAACCCTGACAAAGTGCATAGTATCGAAGTGTTTGTCTATAATGATGAAGGTAAGGTGGTCAGAGACTATTCCGCTTCCTATCTGCCAGGGTCAAGAAACGCGCCTGTGCAAACATTGATTAATCTGCACAATTACAATGGCGGCTTGCATGCTTTTCGCCAGTTCGATGTTACCCAGGATGTGATCTACGAATATTGCCAGGGCGAGTATAATGGCAAGCAGCATGAACTTCGTCTGTTTGAACAAGACCTGGTAGCGGCAGATTATGACTCCCGGCAATTATTAAAATCACCGGTCTACAAAGCCTGCTTTAATGGCCTGCAAGCGCATCTCGGCAAGTATATAAAGCCGCAGTAGATTGACAGGAAGCTAGAGCGGAATATTTCTGCGAAGACAGGCTGCTTCCAGGGTGTTTTGCATGAGAGTGGCGACAGTCATCGGACCCACTCCACCCGGTACCGGTGTGATCCAGCCAGCCCGTTCGCGTGCACTGTCAAACTCGACATCGCCGACGAGTTTGCCGTCTTCAGTACGATGAATACCGACATCGATCACCGTCGCTCCGGGTTTGATCCACTCACCTTTGACCAGTCCAGGCTTACCGGCTGCGACGATAACGATCTCTGAGCGGGCAACCCAGGCATCCAGGTCCCGGGTGAAACGATGACAAGTCGTGACCGTGCAACCAGCCAATAATAATTCCAGTCCCATCGGGCGACCAACATGGTTGGATGCACCGACAACCAGTGCTTCACGGCCGTAAAATTCCTCTCCAATATTTTCGAGTAATTTAATAACACCGTAAGGGGTACAGGACCGCAGTGTCGGCTGGCGTACAGCCAGTCGACCGATATTATAAGGATGAAATCCATCGACATCCTTATCCGCCCTGATGCGCTCAATCACTGTTTCTGTGTTGATCTGCTCAGGTAATGGGAACTGGACGAGAATACCGTCAATGTCATTATCATCATTCAGTTGGTCAATCAGATTCAATAGTTCCTGTTCGGATGTCGAGGCAGGCAGGTCATATGCCTGGGAAGATATGCCGACTTCTTCGCAGGCAGCACGTTTATTCCTGACATACACCTCTGAAGCCGGGTCAGTTCCCACCATAATGACTGCCAGTCCCGGATTAAAATGATGTGACTGACCCCATTCAGCAATTTTTACTGCGATCTCGGATCGCAATCCGGCAGCTATCTTTTTGCCGTCAATTAATTTTGCGCTCATGAATTCTGCTAATTCCTCTAAAAACAGGGCGTAGTTTCTCATGCCTGTCCGTTTTGAGAAAGAAAATTCTAAGGTGCCAACTCCGCCGGATTGAGCACAGTGCAGGTGAAGAACACAACAAATTTAAAAAAAATCCATTTTTTCAGTCATATTTTTGACTGAATATTTGACCTGAAGGAAGTCAAGTCGTATCATCGCTCTCCTTGCCAACTATGGCATGTATCGGGGTATAGCGCAGTCTGGTAGCGCGCCTGCTTTGGGAGCAGGATGTCGGGAGTTCGAATCTCTCTACCCCGACCATTTTTTGTAATCTGGGTATAATGGTACCCAGGGTAGAGAGGTTCGAACTCCCGACGTATAAAACGGCAGTTCGAAGGGAGCACGATAGTGCGACTAACATCGGCGTGAAACGACGATGGCCCTATTTCTCTTACAGCAGTCATGTTCTTGTTCAGGCAGACGAGATATGCGCCCGTAGCTCATCTGGATAGAGCATCGGCCTTCTAAGCCGAGGGTAGCAGGTTCGAGTCCTGCCGGGCGTACCATGTTTATGGTGGGCGTAGCTCAGTTGGTAGAGCTCCGGATTGTGATTCCGGCGGTCGTGGGTTCAAGCCCCATCGTCCACCCCATACACGGGTCATTAGCTCAGTTGGTAGAGCAGGAGACTCTTAATCTCTTGGTCGAGTGTTCGAGTCACTCATGACCCACCAATATTATCCAGTCACTGTGACAACTTCATTCCATTGTCTTGATGGAATGAGTGGTTACGGGTTCCAGTTTTGTATTCCTGTCTTATATAGCCGCTGTTCTCGAACAATCCCTATGTTTATGAGTACTAACAATAGCAAATACGGGTTCCGTGTAATAAGAGCCTGTACTGGCTAACCCACAGCCATCACCTGAATTTTACTCTCTGGCAGAACACCTAACCGATGTTAGATATGCAATGACATCATTGCTCCTGCTATGCCTATTATTTCGGGCTGTCAGCGCAGAGATCAGGTGGATATAACAAGTTAAAATCCAGGCGTTGTATTTTATTTAACATATGTTACTATTTAAATAACATTTAACAGTTATTTACATATTGATGTCAGGTGTGATTTGCGGGTGTCTGGCATCTAATGCATTGTTAAATAAAGAAAACATTATATTCACATAATGTTAATGCGGGGGTCATTAATCATGGTCAAGATACCAGTTTATTTCGATCTGAACGGGATACATCAGATCGCCATCTTCGAAGAAAGGGATGACGGTAGTTTTCGTCGGACGACAGAGCAGCCCATGCGACTCTTGCGCGAGAGCATAATGGGTATTGGCCCGGCAGTGGGAGAATTGGTGTCTACCCTTAATGATCGGGAAGAGCGTCAGTGGCATTCACCCACGGTGCATTTCAGGCATCGGTACAGCAGCTATTTTCGTTTCCTCAGAGAGCAATTGCACCAACACAGAATTTTTGTTTTTTCGCGCGAATCCATTAGCGCTCGGGTGACACGTTTGAATGTCCATGAGTTACAACTCATACCGACCGCATCCAGGCAAGTGCATTCACTGCTAATGAAGAAATTGATTGAGGCAGTCGATCTGGATCTGGACCGAGTGTCAGTAGAAACGAATGAGCATAACAACCATATTGCCTGAACGTGATAATGCCATTATGCAAAATTCCTGATGAGGGAATAAATACATGTCGGGCTCGGTCAGGTCAGGCAAAAAGTTTGTTAGCTATTGAATTATAATAATAATATCTAATATTTTAGAAGAGTGAACCTGCTTAAGACATAGTATCTTGATTAAAGATATATGACTGGCAGCCGATAACAACCATATTTCGAGTGCTTAATTAATGACATGCACACGGGCTGTGTAGCAAATCGATTATGGTGTTATGTACCAACTTATTCTGAACGAAAAAAGAAGCAGGGTGCGTGGGCTTCCTGATTTACCGCCATTTCCGGCAGTAGGTCAGCAGATACTACGCCAGGTGACCAGTGAGCAGGTGGATATACCGCGCCTGGCGAAAACCATTGAGCGCGATCCGGCGGTGTTTGGGCGAATTATCGGCGTTGCCAATTCTGCCTATTATGGTTGTCAGGATACGATTTATACCATTAGTCATGCCATTGTGCGTGTGCTTGGGTTGAATATGGTCAAGAGTCTGGCCCTGGGCATCGTTTTGAATGAGCCCTTCAGGCATACCGCCTGCCAGGGTTTTGATATGAAAAGACATTGGTTTCAGTCCTTGTATACAGCCATGTTGGCGCAGATGTTGGCGCGAAGGATTGATAATGACGAACATGATTTTAGTGACCAGGCCTATATTGCCGGCATGTTAAATAATTTGGGGGAGCTGGTGCTCGCCTATCTTTTTCCATCAGAGATGAGTGACGTTATGTTACGTATGCAACGCGAACCCGATAGTGATGTGATCGCCCTACAGGCAGACACGGTGGGTATCACCAGTCACGAAGCCTGTTCCATCCTGGCGAAAAAATGGCATTTGCCGGTGAGTTTGCAGACCGTGTTTCGATATCGTGACTCACCTGAGTATGAAGGCAGATATTCTCAACTCGTTCATCTGACAAGATTGAGCGATCAATTAGCGTGCAGTACAGAGATAGGTGAGATGCCTCTGCCTGCAGAGATAACCGTTCAGGCAGTAAAGCTGGGACTGGAAAACCGACAAATGGAGAAACTCGTGACAAAAATACCCGCCATCTATCAGGAAGTCAGTAACCTGGCGGCTGTGTTGTCAGAGGCATAAGGCGATGAATACCGATCAGTTGGTCAGTCTTTTTCAAAGTGTAAACCGTGGTACGGTGAGCCTGGTTGATTCGTTGTCGGTCTTGTCAGCCGTTAGTGAGTTGAACGATGTCAAAGTTGAGATAGACCTGCATTCAGGCATGCTGAGGGTCCTGCTGGAAAATCTGGACATAGAACGGGCTGCCCTGTTTCTCAGGCAAGGCGATCATCTGGAATTAGTGACTACGGCTATCTGGGGGAGCACCGACATTATTAGCCGACACAGGCAGGATGAATGGCGCGAGTATGATGTTAGTTTAAATGAAAGTGCCGTTGGTAAAGCGGCCATTTCGAAAAAAATCAGATATCAAAAATGTCCGCAATTACCCGGATTTTTTACGCCGGTTGTTAACAAAGAAGATCACAATGATGTGATCGGTATTCGTACAAAAGCTAATGCCCTGATGTATGTCCCGCTGGTGAGTCAGGATAACGTGCTGGGTGTTCTTTGCTTGCACTATAATCTGAATGAAGCCGTGCTTTCGACGCTCGACCAGTTTTTTCCATTATTTGCCAGGTTCTATGTGCAGACATTAATGAATTTTCGTTATATGCATGACTTGCAGGGGCAGGTAAAAGAAAGGACGCAACAGTTGGAAGAAGCCTTGCAAGATTCCAGGCAGCAACACGACAGTGACAACAGCGGGGTATTGGCAGACGAAGTAACCGGTCTGCCCAATCGCCGTTTTTTCTGTGCCGAATCGCTTTCAGCCCTGGCGCGTGCAGCTCGCTACAAGCGCGCATTCAGCTGCTGTGTTATCGAGATCAAAAAAGGTTACGATGTCAGCGTACTTGAGGCCTTGGCGGATATACTGAAAATGCAGGTACGCGAGAGCGATATCCTGGCGCATCTGCGCGACAGGCAGTTTATATTGTCATTACCCGAGGTGGATGCCGAAGGTGTCTATCTGTTCGCACAGCGTATTCTGGCAGTGCTTGAAGAACTCGCAGAGTCAGTAGACCTTTTCGATGCGATAGAATTGCAGATCGGTCTATCCAGCTTGAATGACGAGATGTCAGGAAGTACAGAGTCCGTCCTGGATAAGCTGATGTCCCTGGCAGGGCAGGCCATCCGCCTGGGAGCAGATCGTGGCAGGTGTATTTATCATATAGATGATAGCCGTGACCTCGATCAGGAGATGGCGCGCTTATCACTATGAGAGTATGCTGCAAGCTTGTTTATAATAACGTCAATAGCTAAATAAATATATTGTAATCAATGCCTTAAGTTTATTATTCGCCATATAGCTTATTCCCTGTTTAAGTCCATCCTGGTAAATATTTTGTATGATTAATCTATCATCGTGCAAAATTTTACATAGATACTGTATAATGCTTTGCTTACTGACAAAACAACTGTATCTTTCTGTCCTGGCATTCATTTCGTTTCCATATGAAGGTTTTGTTTTGATAAAGGCTAATAGCCTGTCAGGCTTGGTTATGTCAGTATAAAAAAGAATCTGCGAGAGTGGCGGAATTGGTAGACGCGCTGGATTTAGGTTCCTGTGGGGTAACCCGTGAGAGTTCGAGTCTCTCCTTTCGCACCAAATACTAACAGGCGATTTTTTGCCTGTTTTACCATGACTACAATTATGAATAATTGTACAGCGATATAAAGATTTGAGGTAAAACCATGCAAGTTTCAGTTGAATCTACCGGAGCCCTGGGCCGTAAGATTACAGTACAAGTACCTTCAGAGCGGATAGACGATGCCGTGGATAAAAAATTGAAGGATCTCACTCGCTCGGTAAAGCTGGACGGATTTAGGCCTGGCAAGGTGCCCCTCAAGGTCGTACAGAAGAAGTTTAGTGGCCAGGTTCGCCAGGAAGTCATCAGCGAGGTGTTGCAGTCCACCTTGTATGAAGCTATCAACCAGGAAAAACTCAAGCCCGCCGAAGGGCCCAAAGTCGAAAACATCAACGTGGAACCGGGGCAGGCGATGGAATACAGCGCCACATTTGATGTTTATCCGGAAGTAAAACTGGCATCATTGGAAGGCGTTAAAGTCGAGAAGATTGTCTCAGAAGTTGCCGATGCTGATGTCGACAAGATGTTTGAGAAATTGCAGACCCAGAAGGTTGAATGGGAAAATGTTGACCGTGCCTCTGAAGAAGCGGATCAAATCATTATTAATTTTGTTGGTCGTATTGATGGCGAAGAGTTTGAGGGTGGCAAGGCATCGAATGTCCCTCTGGTGCTAGGCTCAAACAGTATGATCTCAGGATTTGAAGAGCAGCTCGTTGGTGCTAAGGAAGGCGACAAAAAAACGATTGAGGTCACTTTTCCCGAGGATTATCAGGGTAAGGAGGTTGCCGGTAAAAAGGCAGCATTCGATATCGAAGTGATCAAGGTCAACAAACCTGTTCTGCCAGAATTAAACGATGAGTTTGCACAGGCCTTCGGTATTGCCGATGGTCTCGAAGCCTTTCGCAAGGAAGTGCGTTCCAACATGGAACGTGAGTTGGCAACCCGTTTACAGGCACAAACAAAAAATGCTGTCATGGATGCATTACTCGAGGCCAATGAGCTGGAAGTGCCACAGGCACTGGTTGATGACGAAGTTGAAAATCTGGCCAAGCAAGCGATGGGAAATAAACCCGAGGCCTTGAAAGGTATGAATTTGCCCAAAGAATTATTCCAGGAGCAGGCAAAAAAACGTGTCACTCTGGGTCTGCTGGTGGGAGAAGTTATTCAAGCTAATAATTTGCAGGTCGATAAAGAACAGGTAAAGAATAAGCTGAGTGAAATAGCAGCAACATATGAACAGCCTGATGAGGTGATCAAGGCTTACAGTCAGAATCCTAATTTGCTACAGAGCCTGGAAGGCCTGGTGCTAGAGGACCAAGTGGTGGAATTGCTGGTCAAACAGTTGGAAATGGCTGAAAAAAGCATGGCATTTGAAGAAATTATGAATGAAAATCCGTCTTAATAGTCTACAGTTTTACTAAAGGAAAGATAATAATGACCGATATTTTGGATAAGGGCGCCCTGGATGCACGTGGTGTGGGACTGGTTCCCATCGTGGTTGAACAGACACCTCGGGGTGAGCGCTCCTATGACATCTATTCTCGACTCCTCAAAGAGCGTGTTATTTTTGTTGTAGGGCAGGTTGAGGATTATATGGCGAATTTGATCGTAGCCCAGTTGCTTTTCCTCGAATCCGAGAACCCGGACAAGGATATCCATATGTATATTAATTCTCCGGGTGGATCGGTCACTGCGGGCTTGTCAATTTACGATACTATGCAGTTTATCAAGCCTAACGTAAGTACGATGTGTATTGGTCAGGCAGCCAGTATGGGTGCTGTATTACTGGCAGGTGGAGAAAAGGGCAAGCGTTATTGTTTACCCCATTCACGCGTTATGATTCACCAGCCTATGGGTGGGTTTCAGGGGCAGGCAGTCGATTTCGAGATCCATGCCAAGGAAATTCTGCATATACGCGAGCGCCTGAACAAGATCCTGGCGGATCATACGGGTCAGCCCATGGATACGATCAAGGTGGATACTGATCGTGATAATTTCATGAGTGGTGAAGAAGCAGTGGAATATGGCATGATTGACGAGGTATTAATGAGTCGACAGCCAAGCACTACAGAATAAGTGGTTAATATTCTCGTAGTATTTATCAACCCATTTTATTTATTAAACAATGGGTTAGAGGCGCAGTAATTGCATTTGACTTGAAATAAGTGCCAAGATGATGCAATGTGCTAGATAGAAAAGCCATTTGGTATGGTCTGAGGTTGAATATGAGTGATGATAAACACAATAAGGGCGATGATAGCGGTAAGTTGCTGTATTGCTCCTTTTGCGGCAAAAGCCAGCACGAAGTAAGGAAGCTGATTGCCGGTCCATCGGTATTTGTCTGCGATGAATGTGTCGAACTATGTAACGATATTATTCGCGAGGAGATGCAGGAAAAATCGACGACTGAAGAAAGCCAGCTACCAAAACCAAGTGAAATTAATGATGTACTCAATGAGTATGTGATTGGTCAGGCAAGGGCAAAAAAAATATTGTCCGTTGCTGTATACAATCACTACAAGCGACTGGAAATTTCACAGTCACAAAACGATATCGAAATCTCAAAGAGTAATATACTCCTTATCGGTCCGACCGGTTGTGGTAAGACACTGCTGGCTGAAACGCTTGCGCGGCTGCTTAATGTTCCCTTTACCATAGCCGACGCTACCACGTTAACCGAAGCCGGTTATGTGGGTGAGGATGTCGAGAACATTATTCAGAAGTTGTTGCAAAAATGTGATTACGATGTAGAAAAGGCTCAGACAGGTATTGTCTATATCGATGAAATCGACAAGATCTCGCGCAAATCAGAAAACCCATCCATTACCCGTGATGTGTCTGGAGAAGGCGTGCAACAGGCGCTGTTAAAACTGATAGAAGGTACCGTTGCCTCTGTACCACCGCAGGGTGGACGTAAACATCCCCAGCAGGAATTCCTGCAGGTCGATACCTCCAATATCCTGTTTATTGTGGGTGGTGCATTTGCTGGCCTTGAGAAGATTATACGCGGTCGTTCCGAGAAGGGCGGTATCGGATTTTCTGCCGAGGTTAAAAGTAAGGACGAGGAAATCAGTGTTGGCGAAACCTTGTATGATGTTGAGCCAGAGGACCTGGTCAAATATGGCTTGATTCCAGAGTTTGTGGGTCGCTTGCCTGTGGTTGCGACACTCGAGGAATTGAATGAAGATGCGTTGGTCAGGATCCTGACAGAACCTAAAAATGCACTGGTCAAACAATATTCAAAAATGTTTGAAATGGAAGGTTCCGAGCTGGAGTTCCGCGAGGATGGTCTGAATGCGATTGCCTTAAGGGCTATGGATAGAAAGACCGGCGCACGCGGCCTGAGAACCATTCTCGAGCATGTTCTGCTGGACACTATGTATGATCTTCCTTCCATGGAAAATGTCAGCAAGGTGGTTATCGATGAAGCCGTGATCAAGGGAGAGGCCAAGCCTTATATGATCTTTGACGGTAACGACCAGCAGCGTGTCGCATCAGACTAATACAGCTGCTCAAAAATTAACCACTCATTCTTCTTCATCAGTGGTCAGGGAAGACCATTGACTGATAAATATATCACCTACCATATTGAAATGGCCTTTTACTGGCCATATATAGTATCCAATCTATATGAAATTATATTAAAGTCCTTTAAGAGACCTTATTCCATGAGAGGGAATAATAATGGAGCATGAAGATAAAACACCCAAGGTGATTGATGGTCAGACATTGGTCATACCCGTATTACCCTTGCGAGATGTTGTGGTTTACCCGCATATGGTTATCCCATTGTTCGTAGGTCGGGAAAAATCCATCAAGGCTCTTGAGGGCGCGATGGAGAGTGATAAAAAAATATTACTGGTTTCGCAAAAAAGTGCTGATGTCGATGATCCCACGGTAGAGGATATTCATCGAGTCGGCACCTTATCCACCATCCTGCAATTATTAAAATTACCCGATGGTACCGTCAAGGTGCTGGTGGAAGGTGTTGAGCGTGCACAAGTGGTCAGTTATGTGGCCAATGATGAGCATTTTTCTGCACAGATAAAATTACTGGATCAGGAAGAAAAAGAAGATCGTGAAGTTGAAGTGCTGACACGTTCTTTAATGACGCAATTTGATCAGTATGTGAAATTAAATAAAAAAGTACCTCCCGAGATCCTGACGTCATTATCAGGTATTGATGATGCGGGTCGCCTGGTTGATACCATCGCGGCACACATGTCCCTGAAGTTGGACGAAAAGCAAAAGATTCTGGAGATGATCAATCTGCAGGAGCGTCTGGAACACTTGCTGGTTCTGGTTGAAGAGGAAATCGATATCCTCCAGGTTGAAAAACGTATTCGCTCGCGCATCAAACATCAAATGGAAAAGAGTCAGCGCGAGTATTATCTCAATGAGCAGATGAAGGCTATCCAGAAAGAGCTGGGTGACATGGATGATGTCCCCAACGAGATGGAAGACCTGGGTAAAAAGATCGAAAAAGCTCGCATGCCCAAGGAAGCCAAAGAGAAGGCTGTCGCTGAACTGAACAAGCTCAAGCAGATGTCACCGATGTCGGCCGAGGCGACTGTGGTCAGGAACTATATCGACTGGCTTGCCAATTTGCCGTGGAAAAAGAAAACCAAGGTACATCATGACCTCACAGAAGCCCAGGATGTTCTTGATGCCGATCACTACGGTCTTGAGAAGGTTAAGGAACGTATTCTTGAGTATCTTGCTGTGCAACAACGCGTGAAAAAACTGAAAGGGCCTATCTTATGTCTGGTGGGGCCTCCGGGTGTTGGTAAAACCTCTCTCGGACGTTCTATAGCGCGTGCGACCAATCGTAAGTTCTCGCGTATGTCGCTTGGTGGCGTTCGAGATGAAGCTGAAATACGTGGCCATCGACGTACCTACATTGGTTCCATGCCAGGTAAAATCATCCAGAATTTGTCGAAGATTGGTGTGCGTAATCCGCTCTTCCTGCTGGATGAGATCGATAAGATGTCGACCGATTTTCGTGGCGACCCGTCCTCTGCCTTATTGGAGGTGCTTGATCCCGAACAGAACAATACCTTCGCCGATCATTATCTCGAAGTGGATTATGATCTCTCGGACGTGATGTTTGTGGCGACGGCCAATTCATTGAATATACCGGCGCCCTTGCTTGACCGTATGGAAGTGATCCGTATTCCGGGTTATACCGAAGACGAAAAAGTAAATATTGCCATCAAGTATTTGTTGCCCAAGCAGTTGGAGAACAATGGTCTGAAGGAAGATGAATTGAGTATCTCCAAAGAAGCGATCTTCGACATAGTACGTTACTACACCCGAGAGTCGGGTGTGCGTAACCTGGAGCGAGAAGTCTCCAAGGTTTGCCGCAAAGTCGTTAAGGAAATCCTATTGAAACCGGCAACTAAAAAAATCAAGGTGACTCCCAAAAATCTGGATAAGTATCTTGGTGTCAAGCGTTTCCGTTTTGGTCTGGCAGAAGAGCAGGATCAGGTAGGGCAGGTAACTGGGCTGGCCTGGACCGAAGTGGGTGGAGAATTACTCACCATCGAGGCCGCACTGGTGCCCGGTAAAGGTAAACTGATTCACACAGGTCAATTGGGTGATGTCATGCAGGAATCCATCCAGGCGGCCATGACCATTGTCAGGAGCCGGGCTGCCAGTCTGGGTATCGAAGAAGAGTTTTATCAGAATAATGATATTCATATCCATGTTCCTGAGGGCGCTACTCCTAAAGACGGCCCGAGTGCCGGTGTCGGTATGTGCACCGCCCTGGTGTCAGCATTGACCCAGATCCCTGTCAAGGCGACTGTAGCGATGACAGGGGAGATAACCCTGCGTGGTGAAGTCCTGCCTATTGGTGGCCTCAAGGAAAAACTGTTGGCGGCCCATCGTGGTGGTATCAAGACCGTGTTGATACCCGAAGAAAATCGGCGTGATTTAACCGACATTCCTGAAAATATACAGGAGCAGCTGGATATCAAGCCGGTGCAGTGGATTGACGATGTGCTCGAGGTAGCCCTTCAGCATATGCCCGTTGCCTTGCCGGGAAAGTCTAAGAAGCCCGTAGCGGTCGATAAAGAAAAAGCATCCAAGAAAGAGGATGTCAGACCGCATTGATGTTACTCGATGCAGGTTCAGTGTTGTGGACACCATGGCTGAAGCCCCATGGTGTCTTCAATTGAAACAGGGACTGACATGCTTGTATATTTAAAAACAACAGCTTATTTAAAGCTGTTCAATTAGACTATTAGTTTTCCATAGTTCTAATAGGCCTATTATTTTAAACAAGTTGTCGTTCATCTGGTGTAATCAGTTTTACATTGGCGGATATCAGTTCTCCTAAGTTGACACCCCATAAGTGTGCTTGGTATAAAGCCGTTTCTATACTTTTGTTGTCAGGTGATTGGACTGGGTCGTCAGAAAAATGTTTGCACCGCAGTATATGATAGGACTTCAAAACAATATTAAAAAGCCGTTATTAGGAGTGTTACATGAATAAAGCAGAATTAATTGAAGCCGTCTCGGATGCCGCCGATTTATCCAAGTCTGATGCCACCAAGGCTGTCGATGGTGTCATCGACGCTATTACCAGTTCTTTAAAAAATGGCGATCAAGTGACGCTGGTTGGTTTTGGAACCTTCCTGGTTCGTGATCGTGCCGCTCGTACCGGACGTAATCCACGCACTGGCGAAGCCATCGAAATCGCTGCCGCAAAAGTTCCTGGATTTAAGGCTGGTAAAGCGCTTAAAGATGCCGTAAACTAGCGCGCTCTTTGACCGGGTGCTTAGCTCAGCTGGGAGAGCATCGCCCTTACAAGGCGAGGGTCGGGGGTTCGATCCCCTCAGCACCCACCAAAACTGGAGCGGTAGTTCAGTTGGTTAGAATACCGGCCTGTCACGCCGGGGGTCGCGGGTTCGAGTCCCGTCCGCTCCGCCAATACTAAAGGGCGCTTCTTTAATAGGAAGCGCCCTTTTTTTATTTCGGGTATCATATACCGGATGACTCACCCCGCGGTGAGAGTATTTTTTGCAAGAACGACAAATTATTAGGAAGTCAATATGTTACAGTCAATTCGTGATAAAGCCACCGGTGTGTTTGCCTGGGTTATCGTGATCCTGCTTATTATTCCATTCGCACTATGGGGCATCCAGGAGTACCTGGGGGGCGGGTCCGCCGTTAATGTTGCCACTGTAAATGACCGTGAGATTTCCCGTAATGAGTTGAATGCCCAGATGGACCGTGAACTCCAAGGTAATAAAAACAGACCCGAGGGCGCGGCCCTGGTGGCGTTCAGGCGCAACACCCTGGAGCAAATGATCCAGGAAGAGATTATGTATCAATCAGCCCTGGATCGTGGCCTGCGCATACATGAAACAGGTATCGTCGAGATGATCAAGGCCAATCCGGCGTTTCATGTGGATGGCAAATTTGATCAGCAACGCTATGAAGATCTGCTGCGCAATAATGGCCTGGACCCTTCAACCTATCAAGCCAGTCTGGGACGGGACCTGCTCATTCAGCAATTCGTTGG
>Ga0209633_10003445_pt1 | contig 14608 bp, 12 predicted proteins | sample Cruoilmetagenom1_FD_187290 | JGI IMG/M metagenome (GOLD analysis project Ga0209633, IMG submission 187290) | Oil polluted marine microbial communities from Coal Oil Point, Santa Barbara, California, USA - Sample 1 (SPAdes) (version 2) | ecosystem: Environmental > Aquatic > Marine > Oil seeps ... | reverse complement strand
GACTAGGTTTTAAAAGAGACGATTTTAATAAGCTTACAGATACCTTTTCAGGAGGATGGCGAATGCGTATTGAATTGGCTAAATTGTTATTACAAAATAATGATATCCTGTTATTAGATGAGCCTACCAACCACTTAGATATTGAATCTATCATTTGGCTTGAAGAATTCTTAAAGAAATACGCCGGAGCTATAATGTTGGTGTCACATGATAAGATGTTTTTAGACAATACTACCAATCGTACTATTGAAATATCATTGGGTAAAATTTATGACTATAAATATCCTTATTCTAAATATTTAATTCAACGTAAAGAGTTGAAAGAAAAACAGTTACAATCAAAGAAAAACCAGGAAAAGGAAATAAAACATACTGAACAATTAATAGAAAAATTCAGAGCGAAGGCTAATAAAGCTTCCATGGCTCAGTCGCTTATTAAAAAGTTGAATAAGGTTGAGCGAATTGAAGTTGACGCTGATGATAATGCTGTAATGAAGGTTCGGTTTCCTATGTCAATGCAACCCGGTAAAGTTGTAGTGGAGGCTGAAAATGTGGCAAAGAATTATGGTGATAATCAGGTGCTAAGTAATGTAAATCTCCTTATTGAAAGAAGTAGTAAAATTGCTTTTGTCGGTCAAAACGGACAAGGAAAAACTACTTTGGCTAAGATGATTGTCAATGAGATTCCGTTTGATGGAAATTTAAAGTTAGGGCATAATGTACAGATAGGCTATTTTGCACAAAATCAAGCCGAATATCTCGACGGAAATAAAACGGTTTTACAGACCATGGAGGACGCATCCACAGATGGCAATAGGGTAAAAGTAAGAGATATGCTGGGTTCTTTTTTGTTTGGTGGTGATGATGTAGATAAGAAAGTTAAGGTACTTTCTGGTGGAGAACGGAATAGATTAGCATTGTGTAAAATGTTACTATCACCTTTTAATATGTTGGTGATGGATGAGCCAACCAATCATTTAGACATTGCTTCTAAAAACGTATTGAAACAGGCATTAAATAGTTTTGAAGGCACCTTGATCATTGTTTCGCATGACCGTGATTTTTTACAAGGATTAACCAAAACAGTTTATGAATTTAAAGATGGTTATATTAAGGAATACTTAGGCGATATTGATTATTATTTAGAAGAACATAAGCTAGATGATCTACGTGAGGTTGAAAAAAGGACTAAAATAGTCAAGGTAAAAGATACTACAGCAAAAGATAGGTATCAATATAATAAGGTCAGTCAGAAAGAATTAAAAAAACTACAAAACAAATTAACGAAAATTGAGGCTGATATAGCTGATCTAGAGCGAGATATTAAGAATATAGACTCCGATTTATTAGACGGTAAAAAGTATGAAGAACTAACATCAAATCCTGACTTTTTTACCAAATACCAAGCTAAAAAAGACAACTTAGAAAAATTAATGCAAGACTGGGAAAAATTGCATGAATTATTAGAAGCTTAAACAAAATAAAAAACCGATTAAGAATTGCTTAATCGGTTTTTTTCGTTTAAGACTACATTACTATATTAAACTACGCTTTTTGATTTTTGTGCAATTTTTCTGTAACATAAATTACACAATAACATGATTTAAGTCATTAAAATCAAATATTAGAGTTTGTACTTTTGATGCCATATTTTAACAGACATACAATTAAATATTATGGAGACCTTACAAGAAGTGAAAACTAACGTATATAAATTCGGAAATAAAACTGCTGATGGAGACAGCACAATGAAAAACCTCTTAGGTGGTAAAGGAGCTAATTTAGCTGAAATGAGTGCAATAGGAATACCTGTTCCTCCTGGATTTACGATCACCACAGAAGTGTGTACTGATTATAATTTACTAGGCAAAGACGCAGTAGTTAGTATGATTACGGAAGAGGTTGAAAGTGCAATAGAAAATATTGAAAAAATAATGGGTACTACCTTTGGAGACAAAGAGAATCCGTTATTAGTATCTGTTCGTTCCGGAGCTAGAGTTTCTATGCCGGGTATGATGGATACTGTTCTAAATTTAGGTTTAAACGACGAAGTTGTTATTGGATTAGCTAAAAAAACGAATAATGAACGTTTTGCCTGGGATTCTTACCGTCGTTTTATTCAAATGTATGGTGGCGTTGTTTTAGGAATGAAGCCTGAATCAAAAGAAGATATTGATCCTTTTGAAGAAATTATGGAGGCGCTTAAACATAAACGAGGCATTGAGTTAGATACAGATTTTACTGTACAAGATTTGAAAGATCTGGTTTATGATTTTAAAGATGCAGTTAAAAAACGTACAGGACATGATTTTCCAACCAATCCTTGGGATCAATTATGGGGCTCTGTAATGGCAGTATTTGATAGTTGGAATGGGAATAGAGCAGTATACTACAGAAATATGAACGGATACCCTGCAGAGTGGGGTACTGCTGTAAATGTACAAGCAATGGTGTACGGTAATATGGGTGATAATTCTGGTACAGGGGTTTGTTTTACGCGTGATGCCGGTACAGGAGAGAACGTTTTTAATGGTGAATATTTAATTGATGCTCAAGGAGAAGATGTAGTTGCAGGTACTAGAACACCACAACAAATCACAAAATTAGGTTCTTTACGTTGGGCTGAATTAGCTAAAGTTGAAGAAGCAGACAGAGTTGAGAATTATCCATCATTAGAAGAGCTAATGCCATCTATTTATAATGAATTAAATGAATATCAAGACAAGCTTGAAAAACATTATCGCGATATGCAGGATTTGGAGTTTACAATACAAGATGGTAAACTTTGGATGCTACAAACTCGGAACGGTAAACGAACAGGAGCCGCCATGGTTAAAATTGCGATTGATGCTTTAAAAGAAGGGTTAATTGATGAAAAAAAATCTTTATTGAGCATTGAACCAAATAAATTAGATGAATTATTACATCCGGTATTTGACCCTAAAGCTTTAAAAAATGCACACGTTATTGCACAAGGTTTACCAGCTTCTCCAGGAGCCGCAACAGGTCAAATAGTTTTCTTTGCAGATGAAGCTGATAAGTATAAAAACACCATCTTAACTCGTATAGAAACTTCTCCTGAAGATCTTGAAGGAATGAATATAGCCAAAGGTATTTTAACCGCTCGTGGTGGTATGACTTCACACGCCGCGGTTGTAGCTAGAGGAATGGGTAAATGTTGTGTTTCTGGCGCCGGAGCTTTAAAAATAAATTATAAAACACGTACGTTAACTGTTGATGGTAAAGAATATCATGAAGGAGATTGGATCTCATTAAACGGTTCTACAGGTAATATTATTGAAGGTAAAGTAGCCACTATTGAACCTGAGTTAAGTGGTGAATTCTCTGAAATAATGGACCTTTCCGATAAGTTTGCTACAATGAAGGTGAGAACGAATGCCGATTCTCCTAAAGATGCTAAAGTAGCGCGTAGTTTTGGTGCTCAAGGTATCGGATTAACGAGAACAGAACATATGTTCTTTGAAGTTGATCGAATAAGAGCGATGCGTGAAATGATCTTGGCCGATACCGTTAAAGGTAGAAAACAAGCCTTACTCGACTTATTACCTATGCAACGTGAAGACTTTGAAGGTATATTTGAAGCCATGGCCGGATTACCGGTAACTATCAGATTATTAGATCCACCATTACACGAATTTGTTCCTCATCAATTAGCACAACAAAAAGAACTTGCTGAAGATATGCATATTTCATTAGAGGCGGTCAAAAGTAAAGTAGCCGAGTTGGAAGAATTTAATCCAATGTTAGGGCATAGAGGTTGTAGATTAGGGAATACATATCCCGAAATAACCGAAATGCAAACCAGAGCTATAATTGAAGCGGCGTTAAATTTAAAAACTAAGGGAGTTGAAGCTATACCAGAAATTATGGTGCCTTTAATTGGAACGTTAGCTGAGTTTGTTGAACAAGAAAACCTTATCAGAGCAACCGCAAATCAAGTATTTGAAGAAAGAAATGATACAATTGAGTATTTAGTAGGGACAATGATTGAAATTCCACGTGCTGCATTAACAGCAGATTTAATTGCAGAACGCGCTGAATTCTTCTCATTTGGAACCAATGATCTAACACAAATGGCATTTGGTTACTCACGTGATGATGCCGGTAAATTCTTACCAATTTATATTGAAAAAGGAATATTAAAAGTTGACCCTTTTGAAGTATTAGATCAAGAAGGTGTTGGGCAATTAGTAAAAATGGGTACAGAAAAAGGCAGAAGTACTAAACCAAACTTAAAAGTTGGTATTTGTGGTGAACACGGTGGCGAACCAAGCTCGGTAGAATTTTGCTATAATACTGGTATGAACTATGTTAGTTGTTCACCATATAGAGTTCCTATTGCAAGAATAGCATCAGCTCAAGCGGCCATAAAAAACCTAGTTTAATTATATTTTAGTTGTTAGTTAGTTTAAGTAGAAAAACCCAAAGTAAGCGTTTCTTACTTTGGGTTTTTCAAATTAAAACAGAACTATAATTTTATTCTATAATTGGCGGATATTCTGCCATTATTTCTGAAACAAATTCTTTGATGCGAGCTTCTTTTTTGGTTATATCTTTCGAAGTAGTGAGTGCACCAGTTCCCATACCTTGCCATGCTAATTCCTTTTTATTGGCATCAATTAGGTCAATAAATAAGGTGCCTTCTGTAGATTTTGAAACATTATTATATGCCCCATATCCAAATCCGTAGTGTCCATATCCACCAAAGCGTCCATATCCACCATAATAGTAGGGATACCATCCGTGATAGCTATTATTATAGATATTAATTTTTTCTCTAGATTTAGTAAATATATTTACTAATAAATCAGGATTTTCTGATTTAGTAAAGCCTTTAGCGAGTAAATTTGCTTCAATAGAACGTAATATTCTACGCTTATCTAAATCAGATATTTCAACTTTGTCTATTCCTTTTTTATAGAAAGCAAATGTTTTGTACTGTTTGAAGTCTGTTTTTTTATCATAATCTGAAGAAACTCTAACAGAAACACAAGAAGTTGCTATAAATAACAACAACAATGGGAGTAGTTTTAAAATTTTCATAGTTTTAAGCTTTAAAAATATTTTCTAATAGTTTGTCATTTACCATGTTAGGAAGTGTTACAGTTAAATTTGGCTCAGCTTCCATTGCACGTTTAATTGCGAAAATTGCTTCGTCATTTCTAGCCCAACTACGTCTTGCTATTCCGTTATTTACATCCCAAAACAGCATTGATTTTAAACGTTGTTCGGCTTCTTTAGTACCATCAAGAACCATGCCGAATCCCCCGTTTATAACCTCTCCCCATCCAACTCCACCACCATTATGAATAGAGACCCATGTAGCCCCTCTAAAGCTATCTCCAATTACATTATGGATAGCCATATCTGCTGTAAATTGTGATCCATCATAAATATTTGCAGTTTCTCTATAAGGAGAATCAGTTCCTGAAACATCATGATGGTCTCGCCCTAATACAACCGGAGCCAAAATTTTACCATCGGCAATGGCTTTATTAAATGCTTGTGCAATTTTGATACGCCCTTCTGCATCAGCATATAAAATTCTTGCCTGGGAACCAACTACCAACTTATTTTCTTGAGCACCTTTTATCCATTGAATATTATCGCTCATTTGTTGCTTGATCTCTATTGGGGAATCTTTCATCATTTTTTCCAGAATTTCGCAGGCAATTGAATCAGTTTTTACTAAATCTGCCGGGTCTGCTGAAGTACAGACCCAACGGAAAGGACCGAAGCCATAATCGAAACACATAGGTCCCATAATATCTTGTACATAACTGGCATATTTAAAATCAATTCCATTATCAGCCATGATATCTGCGCCTGCTCGAGATGCTTCTAATAAAAACGCATTGCCATAGTCAAAAAAATACGTTCCTTTTGAGGTGTGTTTATTAATCGCTTCCGCTTGACGGCGTAAACTAGCCTGAACTTTCTCTTTAAATACTTCGGGTTGATCAACCATCATATTATTAGCATCTTCATATGAAATATCAACAGGGTAATATCCACCGGCCCAAGGATTATGTAGTGAAGTTTGATCACTACCCAAATCGACAAAAATATTTTCTGTATCAAATTTTTCCCAAACAGAAACAATATTGCCGTGATAAGCAATCGATACAGTTTCTTTTGTTTCTTTAGCTTTTTGTACTCTTATAACCAATTCATCCAAATCAGAAATAACTTCATCAACCCAACCTTGCGAATGCCGAGTTTGTACAGCTTTCAAATTGACTTCGGCACAGACAGTAATACAACCTGCAATATTACCAGCTTTGGGTTGCGCACCACTCATACCACCTAATCCCGAAGTTAGAAAAAGTTTCCCGCTCAAATTTTCATTGTGTTTAGCTATTTTTCTGCCCGCATTCAACACGGTAATTGTAGTTCCATGAACTATTCCCTGTGGACCTATATACATATAGCTTCCAGCGGTCATTTGTCCGTATTGTGTGACGCCAAGTGCATTGAATTTTTCCCAATCATCTTGTTTAGAATAATTAGGGATCATCATACCGTTGGTAACTACTACTCTTGGTGCATTTTTGTTTGAAGGAAATATCCCTAACGGATGACCGGAATACATTATCAAGGTCTGTTCATCTGTCATTTCGGCCAAATATTTCATCACCAAAAGATACTGTGCCCAGTTTTGAAAAACTGCGCCATTACCACCGTAGGTAATTAGCTCATGCGGATGTTGCGCAACTACAGGATTCAAATTATTTTGAATCATATGCATAATTGACTTTGTTTGCAAAGAAGTACCGGGATATTCATCAATAGGTCGCGCATACATATCGTAATCTGGGCGAAAACGATACATATAGATTCTTCCATAAGTTTCTAATTCGCTTTTAAATTCCGGCAACAATACCGCATGATGTTTAGCGTCAAAATACCGCAACGCGTTTTTTAATGCTAATTTCTTTTCATCTTCAGATAAGATATCCTTTCTTTTAGGTGCGTGATTGATCTTAGTATTATAGGCTTGCGTATTTGGTAAAACATCCGGAATACCCTGGATTATTTGTTGTTGGAAGTTATTCATCATATACATTTTTGAGAAAGGTCATAAACCCTTATATCTTTCTCTTTTATTAGTTCTTTTTAATCGAATTTGTTTTCTTATCATACCCATAAGGACAGTGACGACATCCGCTAAGACAGCAATACCCTCTTTTTAACAGATATTTTTCTGTAAAGACCTTATAACCTTCTTCGGTAAGGTAAAAATCATCAGGTCCTAACTCGGTATTTTCATCAAGCATTTGGTATATTTATAAGCTGTAAATTTAATATAATTTACCGTTATGATTGTCATAGATAAATTTTTCTATATTCGTAAACTAATATGATAATTGATTTGCAAAGTCCGAATGAAATTGTTAGGTTCTCCTCAATTAAAGATGTAGAGCTGTTTATTAAACGTGAAGACAAATTACACCCTCATATTTCGGGTAATAAGTATAGAAAGTTAAAATATAACTTAAGTGCTGCCAAAGAACAAAAAAAGGACACCTTACTTACTTTTGGCGGTGCATATTCAAATCATATTGCCGCCACTGCCGCCGCCGGAATGGAATTCGGATTTAAAACCATAGGAATTATTAGAGGAGAGGAGCTTATTGATAAAATATCAGAGAATGCAACCTTATCATTTGCCCAACAATGCGGAATGCAATTCAAATTTGTAGCTCGTTCAGCATATCGAGATAAGAATTCCCCTTCATTTTTAACAGCATTAGAGAATGAATTTGGCAATTTTTATAAATTGCCCGAGGGCGGAACAAATAATTTGGCAATAAAAGGATGCGAAGAAATTTTAACTGAAGAGGATAAAATATTTGATTATGTATGTGTAGCCGTTGGCACAGGAGGGACCATTACCGGGTTGATAAATACCGCTAAATCACATCAAAAAGTATTGGGTTTTCCTGCCTTAAAGGGCGATTTTTTGCGAGAAGAAATAAGATCATTTACAACTAAGGCTTACTGGCAATTAATATTAGATTATCATTTTGGGGGTTATGGTAAAATAAATAGCGACTTAATTACGTTTATCAATCAGTTTAAAGAAGAAACTGGTATTCCTCTTGACCCCATTTATACAGGTAAATTACTTTTTGGTCTTGTTGATTTAATAAGTAATAATTATTTTATAAAAGGAAGTAAAATTTTAGCTATTCATACCGGTGGTCTTCAAGGTATACAAGGGATGAATATGAAATTGCAACGAAAAGGGTTGCCAATAATAATTGAATAAATGAAGTATCTTAAAATAATAAGATTTGTAGTGATTATTAGTTTTTTTATAAGTTGCGGATCTCATAAGAAAACTATTAGCAAAAGAACTAGTTCAACTAAATCTACCGAAGTTGTTAAAAGATTACCAGCTGTGGTGAAAGTTCAAAAGGTTGAAGCAGCAGATATTGTTTTGAATGATGTGAAACGCAGAAAACCCAATTTAAGCGAAAATACTTTCAATTATATTGAAGAGTATAATGATATTGCAATTTTAGAAATGATATCGTATAAAATACCGGCGAGTATTACATTGGCACAAGGAATATTAGAGTCGAGTAGTGGTAGAAGTAGGTTGACGGTAAGAGGTAATAATCATTTTGGTGTAAAATGTCATCGTAGTTGGAAAGGGAAACGGATTTATCATGATGATGATGCTAGGCAAGAATGTTTTAGAAAATATGAACATCCGTTTACATCTTTTAGAGATCATTCTTTGTTTTTATATGGTCGTGATCGTTATGCCGCATTATTTATTTTAGATAAAGATGACTATAAAGGTTGGGCTAAAGGATTAAAGAAAGCAGGTTACGCCACAGATCCTAAATATCCTAAAAAATTAATTCAATTAATTGAAGACTACGAGCTGTATAAGTATGATGATTTTGATAAAGATTTCCGCTATGGAGGTAAGGTTGTAAAAAAGAAAAATGTAGACGCATATAAAAAATCATTTGTCATTGTTGCAAAAGGTGACACGCTGTACTCAATTGCAAAGAGTAATAATATAACCGTTGAAAGATTAAAGTGGGCTAACGGACTAAAAAGTAACGAACTTTCAATTGGCCAAAAGTTGTATGTAAAATAGGCTTTGCCTAAAAAGTTTGTTGAATTTCTGTTCGAGTGTAAACAAGCTCATAAACTCATTTTAATTACACTCGAACAGTTGTTCAATCAATTACCCTCTTTTTTGATGCAGATGCTTATGAGCTTTAGCACGTTTATGTTTAATAGCTCTCTTTTTTATGTCATTAGCTCTATTGTCTCGCGTTGTTTTCCAAGTTTCAAACTGCTGCTCATTTAAAATATTTTTCATTTCACTTTGATGAGCAATTTGATTATCTAATCGATTGTTTTTTATTTTGAACAAATCTCCATTTCTTCGTTTTTCTCCTTTTACTCGTGATGCTTTACTCAGTTTTCGTTTTTGAGCATTTTTTTTATTGATCTCGAGAATTTGTTGTTGCTGCTTTTCAGTCAATTCTAAATGTAACGTCATCCTTTTAGTTTGCAGCTCAGCTATTTGATCAGGAGTAAGGTTTTGACGCTCTTTACTTTTTTCAAATGGTTGCGCGCTTAAGTTGAGTGCTGTTATCATAAATACAGCTATTAATAAATTTTTCATAATGATGGTTTTAGAAATTAATAATATTATAGCTAAGACCCAATTATAATTGTAAGGTTTAATAAAGCTTTCTGATTTAACAAAGCTTTAACTAAAGGAGATTATTAATAAATTAAAGTGGTTATTTCTTTCTGCTATTGATTACTTTAACAACATCAATATCTTTATATTTATGAGCAATCTCAAAATAATCGAATTGTAATCTGGCTTTTTGCTCATCTAGACTTCCAGTAGAAAAAGATCGTTGTAAAATATCTTCTACTAAAAAATCTAAAGGTTCATTTTCTGGATGATACTCGTCTTTTAGCGATAATTTAAACATATTGGCTGTAGTATTGTACCAAAATGCCTTCCATCCACTTCTATATTCTTTTACAAGGTCAAAAGCCGTTAATCCGGTTTGTCTATGCAATAGTTTTATAAGTATTCTCCCTTCTGTACGTGTCATTTTTTTGAGTTTTTCTGTAAACTCTTCTTCCATGTACTTCTGCATCTTCTTTGTATGCTTTCTACGTTTTCGTTTAGAACGGATCTTTGCCAATTGATCGTTTAACTGAATCAATCTATCAGCAGCTAATTTTGCATAAGGATAGGCATTGTGTACTTTTTTCCAATACCAATAATAATAACGTTTTTCTTTGGTGGTCTTAAAGTTAAATTTGTTCAAAACAATAACTTCGTCTAAAGGAATGGTAACCGAATCACCTCTAATGATGATCATATCATCAATAATAGTATCTTTTTCTATTTTTTGAGCATTGATAGAAAAAGACAATATTAATACTATTAGAAAAGTGAAATTACGCGTCATATTTTTATCTTATCGGAATTATTCCAAAAAGTGTTCCAAATTTATAATTTATAAGGATGCTTATGAAATTATAACGTCTTTTTTAGGATAAATTATTACTTTCGTATAAAATATTTTTGAATAATGGCTAAAAAGACAATATTAAATAAAAAATCATTAAATTTTCTAGAAAAATACTTAAATAATGCAGCTCCTACAGGCTATGAATGGGATGGGCAAAAAATTTGGATGCAGTATTTGAAACCGTATGTCGATGAGTTTGTAACAGATACTTATGGTACCGCAGTTGGTATCATTAACCCGAAAGCAAAATATAAAGTTATTATTGAAGGTCATGCAGACGAAATTTCTTGGTATGTAAATTATATTTCTGATAACGGACTTTTATATGTAATAAGAAATGGAGGTTCTGATCATCAAATTGCGCCGAGTAAAATAGTAAATATCCATACTAAAAAAGGGATTGTAAAAGGTGTATTTGGTTGGCCGGCAATTCATACAAGAAGTAAAGCAAAAGAAGAACCACCAAAACCTGATAATATTTTTATAGATGTAGGCTGTAAAAAGAAGGAAGAAGTTGAAAAAATGGGAATTCATGTGGGATGTGTAATTACATATCCTGACGAATTTCATATCCTAAATAAAAATAATTTTGTGTGTAGAGCTTTAGATAATCGTATGGGTGGATTTATGATTGCAGAGGTAGCTCGTTTACTGAAAGAAAATAAAAAGAAATTACCATTCGGATTGTATATAGTCAATGCAGTGCAAGAAGAAATAGGATTGAGAGGAGCGCAAATGATTGCCGAACGTATTCAACCGAATGTGGCTATCGTTACCGACGTTACACATGATACTACTACGCCAATGATAGATAAAAAAGTACAAGGACATTGCGAAATAGGAGATGGACCGGTAATAGGGTACGCTCCTGCCGTTCAGCAAAAATTACGTGATCTAATTACCGAAACTGCCGAAAAACATAAAATTCCTTTTCAACGTTCAGCATTGTCAAGAGCTACAGGTACAGATACTGATGCTTTTGCCTATAGTAATTCTGGTGTTGCTAGTGCTTTAATTTCATTACCATTGCGTTATATGCACACTACGGTGGAAACTGTGCATAAGGAGGATGTTGAAAATGTGATCAGATTGATTTATGAATCATTGTTGACTATAAAAAGTGGAGAAACATTTAGTTATTTTGATTAAATGATCGTGCTACGTGCTTTATTAGGTGTTGTACGACTTTTTATGTTCGCTTGTACTGCACTATCTATTTATAGTGCGTTATTATTGGTCAATTTATTTTATAAAGATGATGACCTAAAAGTTGAAAGAGGTCTTATGTATCGTCGAAGTATAATTAGAATTATTCATAAAATCTTAGGAACTAAGATTACGGTTTATGGTAAAGAATCATTACAATCAGGATTAATAGTATTTGATCATCGTAGTTATTTTGACCCAATTCTTATTTTAAAAAACAAATTGGTTTTTCCTGTTGCAAAAAATGAAGTTGAATCATGGCCGTTGATTGGCAGTGTTGCCAAAACTACGGGTGTGATTTTTGTCAATAGAGAGGATAAAGAGAGTCGCAAGGAAACATTAAAAAAAATGAAAGTTATTTTAGAAAAAGGCTACTCTATTTTAATTGCGCCAGAAGGCACTACACATATTGAACCTACCACCATAGATTTTAGACCTGGTGCTTTTGTTTTAGCTGCTCAACAAGGTATTCCGGTTATTCCTATTGCCATAGATTATAAATTGCTTTCAGATGCTTGGATAGGTAATGATACTTTTTTACCACATTTTATTCGATGTTTTGGAAAATGGAATACCGAAATTAAAGTGAGCCATTTAGAGCCTATACCTATATCTAATAACGCAGAGGAGCTCATAACACTGTCAAAAAAATGCATAGATGACGAAATGCTACGATTTAGAAAGGATTGGAATAATGAGTTATAAATCAGATTTACCTTTTTAAATCTTAATTTGGAAACAAACTTTTGTCCAAACCTGGTACAAGATGCAATGCATTTTTATAATACACTTTTTTAAGTACTTCGTCATCCAGATCTAAACCATACATTGGCCAAAAAGCATGGTATTTTTTGTGATAAGGAAAATATTCGTCATCACTTTCTAAAACCCTAAAATAAGTTGGAAATTCTTTTGGTTTCCAACTATCTTTTCCGAATAAAATGCGATCCTGGTATTTTGTAAAAAAGGCTTTTGCAAAACGAGGCTGGCGGCCTAATTCGGCAATAATAGCACCAATACCTACATGCATATTTGGCATTTCGTCTAGTAAAGATGCTAATTTGCCCAAGTCATTAGCATACCAACCCATATGTGCATTTATAAATTGAGTTTTCGGGTGATTTCTAAACATATTATGTTGCTCGGAGATGATCTGTTCCCAAGGAACCGGACTTGTAGCATCACGCTTTCTACGAGGATGTGTTTTTAATTCTAACCAACGTTCATTATCTCCATCAAATTTATCCCAAAACGATTTTGGGTCAGCAGAATGGATCAATACCGGGATACCTAATTCTGCACATTTAGCCCAAATAGGATCGAGACGTACATCGTCAATGGCTAATCTATTTCCTTGGGCATCTTTATTTCTAAGACCTAAACTTTTATATACTTTTAAACCTCGAGCTCCATTTTTAACATCTTTGACTAACTGATTCACTTTGTTATTCACCCAGTCTTTACTCTCAGCTCCTTCAAAGTTAATATTTGCAAATACAACAAATCGGTTAGGATAATGGTCTGCAATATTTTTAACAGATTTCTGCAATTCTTCACCCGAACGTCCGCTTAGATTCACCATTATACCCATATTGAGCGTATCCATTGCTGCAATTACGGGTGCTAGATCTTGTTCAGGCATTCTATATTGATGACCATGCACATCTATAAAAGGAAATTTAGCTTTTTTTATGATCTTACCGGGAATAACCAAGGTCGATTTTGGATTGTATTCCTCAAATGTGAGGTCTTGAGAAAATATTGGAAGGATAAATATATAAGACAGCCCCAAAAGAGCAATTTTTTTAAGTTTCATCTAAGTAGCTTTTTAAGCTCTTAAAGATATAAAACTGGAAATAAGTTGAGAAGATTTTAGCAAATGTTTAACACGTCTTTATTAATTTACATCAAAATATCATGCAGCAGGTTTTAAGCTTCTCACAATGAAAAATGCAACTAATATATTCGGAACCCAGCAGAGCCAGGCCACAATTTTATAGGCAGGAATAAATTCTCCTTGGTGCCATGATATTAGCAAGGGTAACCAGATTCGTAAGGTAACAGCTGCAAAACAGGCGGCATAACTGTAGATCATTAACTGCTGGTGCTTGAGAATATTTCTATTTTTAATTGCCAAAAAAGCACTTAGAGTTGTAGAGAACCAAATGATACCTAATATGATAAATCCGGACATTGCAATTGGACCTCCGGTTGCATAAAATCCTATATATATTCCGGCTATTGAACTTATCATAACCGCTATAAAATATATCAGTCCTATCCGCCTATGAAATTTGATATGCTTATTGCGTATTTTTTTATTGAATTGTATCCAACCAACAAAAAGGGCTACACCGCCTAAAAGTATGTGTGCATAAAAACCTGTATTCCATAATGTATCCGCCAGTAAAATCTCACTTTTTGAACCAAGAAGCCCAAATGTTCGTTCAATAAGGAAATATAACAAAGGGTACAGGCCTACAGATATGGCTAATAGGGCTAAAACCGCAAAACTTATTTTCTTTAACATATTTATAAGGCATTATCCATGATCTCTTGAACCACTTCAGGATTTAATAACGTAGAAGTGTCTCCTAAATTAGAAGTCTCTTTACGAGCAATCTTACGCAAAATTCTACGCATAATTTTCCCGGATCGTGTTTTTGGTAATCCGCTTGTAAATTGAATTTTATCTAACTTAGCAATTGGGCCAATATGCTCTGTAATTATTTGATTGATCTCTTTGCGTAAATTATCCGGATTACGAGATTCACCCGTTTCTTTTAAAATTACATATCCGTACAAGGCATTTCCTTTAATATCATGTGGGAATCCAACTATGGCAGATTCTG
>Ga0209633_10003444_pt1 | contig 14617 bp, 12 predicted proteins | sample Cruoilmetagenom1_FD_187290 | JGI IMG/M metagenome (GOLD analysis project Ga0209633, IMG submission 187290) | Oil polluted marine microbial communities from Coal Oil Point, Santa Barbara, California, USA - Sample 1 (SPAdes) (version 2) | ecosystem: Environmental > Aquatic > Marine > Oil seeps ... | reverse complement strand
TAAAATAGCTATTAACTATCCATAAACAATATTTTATCTAATTAAAACTGGGATGCCGTTCAATCACACCAAGGCGTGAATTTGTACTTGGTTTTATAAGTCGTAGGAAGATTATTTATTGGGCTCTTTTATTTTTTCCTTTAGGTCTATAATTCTTTGTTTATGATTTTCTTCTCCGCTTAATTCAAAAGCTTTGATAGCAAAATTTAATGCATTTTTGTAATCCTTGTTTCTTTCATAATAATCTGCCATAGAATCATAAACGTTGGCACTTTTTGGATAATATTTAATAGCAAATTCAAAATACATTTTAGATTTTTCTAATTGTTCCATATCTAAACTCATATAACCAAGTACATTTAATAAGTCTTGCGGATAGGGAGGAACGGCATAACCAAAATAATTTTCAAGTTTGTTGGCACGATTGTTAATGATGGTAAATAATTCTTCTTTTGAAGTCTCTGGAGAATTGAATTTGTCCGTGTTTTCCATCTGGTACCATTCAAAATCAAAGATTAAACCATCCATTATTGACGGAAATGAAACCGTACCGTGTAAATCAATAGGATAGAACATCCATTTGAAAGATAGTCCATTGTTTTTGTTTTGTTTTACCATATTTGAAAAAGTAATATTTGACCTTGCAAATAGTGTAAAGTCTGATGTGTCTTGCATCACATTCTCTATAGTGACTTTAGGGTTTTGCATATGCAATTGTCCACCTAAAGACATAAAGAGGGATTTTTCTTTATAATTCTGCTTTATGAGTTCTTCTTTTGCTTCGTTTAATAATTTTTGGCTATCCCAATCGAGACTTGGGTCAATTGCTAAATAATTTGAAAATAAGTGAGAATGATTAATCAGTGTATAAATTGTAAATAAACCTCCATACGAATGCCCTATTAAGGTTCTGAAATTAGTAACAGGGTATTTACTTTCTACAAATGGAATTAGTTCATTTTCTATAAATTCACTAAAATTAGATGCTTCTCCATTCTCTTGTTCAAAAGGCATTCCATACATCTCCGTTACCTTTGAAGTTGTCAAGTCACGCATCCTGTTCGTATTGTTTGAAATACCAATAATAACCATTTCAGGCATATAGCCTCCACTGTAAAAACTGTGAACATTATTAACAGTGGGCAGGAATACTTCTCCATCTAATACATATATTACAGGATATTTTTGGTTTGTAGTTGGATCGTAATTCGCAGGTAATTGCACATATATTTCCCTGTGCTCTTTTAGGGTTTTGGAATATACACTATCTAAAACACCAACGTTTTGTAAATACTGAATATTTTGGTTGGTTTGACCATTTATAAAGTTTAGAAAGAAAAAACTTAAGCCAACTAATACTATTATTTTTACTCTATTCATTATTGATTTGTGTTAAATGTCTTGTCCTGAAATATGGCTACAGGTTAAAATTGAATTTACGCTGTTTTTAAATATACCATATTCGGTGTTTCAAAATCTAAAGATAAGTGTAATCTTTTATATAGTTTAATAGCAAGTAAACCTTTATTATTTTTATACATTGTTCTCTGCTAGCTTTCCATATTTTATAGTCCTTACTTGTAGTATTTATCCACCAATCATTGCATTTAAACCATAGGATTTAAATATTTCAATAATCTCATCTTGCCTGGCTAAATCAGGTTCACCCATAATTCCTTTTTCATAATGTTGCCCTAGTTTTTCGTATTTTTTTGCTGCAATATTGTGAAATGGCAAAATGTTTACGATAGGTTTTTTACCTTCTAGAGCAGCAATAAACTTGGCAGATTCGTGAATATTTTTATCATCATCATTTACGCCTTTTACTAAAGGAATACGAATATTCATATTCACACCTGTTGCGGCAAGAACTTTAAGATTTTCTAATATTTTTTCATTTGGGACACCAGTCCATTTTTTGTGTTTTTTGGAGTCCATAATTTTTAAATCATAAAGAAAATGCTCAGTTTTTTTAGCAACTTCTAAAAGTATTTTAGTATTTGCAAAACCCGTTGTATCAATACAGCGGTGGATGCCCTCTTTTCCACAAGCGTCTAACATTTCTAACAAAAACTCATGATGCATTAATGGTTCTCCACCAGAGAAAGTAACACCTCCTTCAGATTTATCCATTAATATAGTTTCTTTTTTGATTTGCGTCATTACTTGATCTACAGTCATTACTTCACCAGTCATTTCTATTGCTTTTGTAGGGCATACTTCAGCACATTTACCACACATAGCACATAAATCAGCATTGGTCACTATCCCTTTTGGAGTTAATGTTAACGCATCATTTGGACAATGTTTGATACACTCTTTACTTCCAATGCATTTGTCAGCAGAATACATTTTTTGTTGTTGCCTTGGAATACTTTCAGGGTTATGACACCATGTACAGTTTAATGTGCACCCTTTTAAAAAGATAGTAATTCTAATTCCAGGACCATCATTAATTGCATATCGTTTTACATCAAATATTAATGTTGGCTGATTCATGTTTTATGGGTAGATTAAAAAATTTCCAATTCTACCTATTATTAACGGGTAGAATTGGACAAAATAAAATTTAACATTATCTATTTCAGAGTTCAAGCTTAGAATGATTCGTTTTCAGTTCTATCTATTACTTCTTGTTGAAGGTCAGGATTCATATCATTAAAATAATCACTATAACCAGCCATACGTACCAACAAATCTTTGTAGTCTTCAGGCGTTTCTTGTGCTGCACGCAATGTTGCTGTATCAACAATATTAAATTGAATATGATGTCCTCCTAAAGTGAAATAGCTTCTGATTAAATGCCCTAATTTGGCAATATCCTCATCTCGCTTCAACAAACTAGGTAAAAAACGTTGATTTAGCAATGTTCCTCCTGAGCGTGTATGGTCTAACTTGGTTAATGAACGAATTACTGCTGAAGGTCCTTTTACGTCACACCCATGAGATGGGGAAGTTCCATCAGAAATTGATTTATGAGCTAAACGACCATTAGGCGTTGCTCCCATAATTTTACCAAAGTAAACATGACAAGTTGTTGATAGCATATTTAAGTGATATTTACCACCTTTAACGTTTGGTTTACCATCAATTGCTTTAATTAAATCGTCATAAACTTTAAGAGCAATATCATCTGCATACTGATCATCATTACCAAAAAATGGTGTTCTGTTTACGATAGTTTGTCGTAGTATTTCTTCTCCTTTAAAATTGTTTGCAACAGCATTTAAAATCCTATCCATATCAAATGTTTTATTTTCAAAAACATGATATTTCATGGCAGATAAACTATCTGTTACAGTTCCTAAACCTGTACATTGAATGTAATTTGTATTGTATCGAGGGCCTCCATTATAATAATCTTTCCCTGTAGAAATGCAATCTTCAATTACAACAGATAAAAATGGCGCTGGAGCATATTTAGCAAACATGGTATCAATGTAATTACTTACTCTAATTTTTTGATCGATGATATAATTCATTTGTTTGTGAAATGCATTATATAAATCGTCATACGATTTGAACGTTCTTGGGTCTCCAGATTCACAACCTGCTACTTTTCCAGTTTCTGGATCAATACCATTATTTAATGTAACTTCGAAAATTTTGGGAACATTTAAGTATCCTGTTAATACATACGCTTCTTTACCAAAAGCACCTACTTCAATACAACCACTACAACCGCCTTCACGAGCATCTGTTAATGATTTACCCATGGCAATCATTTCAGTAATGTAGGTTTCTGGACTAAATACTGAAGGATAACCATGCCCTTGACGAATCACTTTACATGCTGCTTTTAAGAATTTCTCTGGTGTTTTATGGCTAATATGTACCGATGATCCTGGTTGGAGAACATGTAGTTCTTCAACAGCCTCTAATAATATATAAGAAACTTCACTTACACCATCTGATCCATCAGATTTTAATCCACCAATATTTATATTGGTAAAATCATTATAAGTTCCACTTTCTTTGGCAGTTATTCCTACCTTAGGTGGAGCAGTGTGGTTGTTCACTTTAACCCACATACAGCAAATAATCTCTTTTGCTTCATCACGTGTTAACGTTCCTTCTGCAATTTCTTTTTCGTAGAAAGGTGTTAAATGTTGATCAAAATGACCAGGATTCATAGCATCCCAACCATTTAATTCAGTAATTGTTCCTAAATGAACAAACCAATACATTTGTACTGCTTCATAAAAAGTACGAGGAGCATTGGCTGGAACCCAGCGACAAACTTCTGCTATTTTTAATAATTCTTCTTTTCTTTTTGGATCTGTTTCTGTTTTTGCTTTTTCTATAGCTAATTCAGCATGACGCTCAGCAAATACTATTGCAGCATCACAAGAAATAGCCATTGCTTTTAATTGTTCTGCTTTGTTATTAGCATCTTCATCCAACAAGTAATCTAAAGAATCAAGATGATCTTGAATTTCTTTCTTGAAATCCAACATACCTTTCTTGTATATTTTGCCGTCAAGTGCTGTATGTCCAGGCGCTCGTTGTTCCATAAACTCTGTAAACAAGCCAGCTTCATATGCACGTTTCCATTCAATAGGCACATGATTAAATATACGCTCACGTTGGGTTCTACCTTCCCAATAAGGAATTACTTCTCTTTCGTAAGTATCAATATCCTCTTGAGAAGTTGTATAGCGTTGTTGATCTCTTGTATTTAAAACATGAAAATCTTCAACACTATGGCAAGTTAATTCTGGAAATGTAGGAACTGCTTTTGGTATAGGTCCTCTTTCACCTACGATTAATTCATCATTGGCTAAGTATAAGGTTTTCTTTTGGCAGTGATCTAAAAAAGTTAAAGCTCTTAAAACAGGTATTGAATATTTTCCATAATGCTCTTTGTAAAAAGCTGTTTGATGTAATGCACGCTCTATAGATATACTTGGCTCTGCATCAAAACTTAATTTTCTAAGTCGTTGAATTCGAGGGTTCATACCAGGTCCTATTTTCTCTCCTAAAGGTTCATAAAAATTTCCTTCAGCAGATGCACTTCTTTCTGCTATTATAGTTGAATCTTCTTTTTTTAGTATTTTTTTTATTGATGGTAGTCCAGCTCCGTTAGGATCTATTCTCCCTTTTAAAGATATCGTATTTTCCATTAAAATGTAATTTTAAATAAATGAATATATCTAATCGTGATTACGAGTAGAGGTTTAATGCTAATAAATTACGGGTAATAAAGGAGAGACGATGAGTAAAACATCAAACACTCGAATAAACGGTGGTGACCTTTAATGATGTTTGTATGAGTCATAATTTAAAGTATTACTACACAAATGTACAAAAAATAGAATATTAAAATAATAGGAAAGTTGTTTAATGAACTACATCATAATTAATCCTTTTCTAACCAACGATCAATAATGTCATATATATTTTTCTGCTTTTCAGAATTAAAACTTTTGATTCGCGTTTTATGATTTCCTTCAGGTTTTACAAATTTGTATAATTCTCTGTTTACAGCATCTGTATTTAATTCAACTGCAGTAGCGCTCCAAGCATCATATTCGCCATAAATGAAAAGCATTTTCTCAGCTGAATTATCAAGAAAATATTTAATTTCTTGCATTGGTTTTAAATTATATGGCTTTGAAACACCTTCTGGAAAAGCCCAATCAAATTGGTAAACTTTTGATTCATTATTAAAGTATTTTTTAAAGGGAGCCGTTTCATAACCATAAATTCCTTGTTCTGTTAGTGCTGCCCAATAATATGCTTGTATATTATCCACAGACTTTTCTTCAAAAAAACCATAACCAGACACCTTAATAAGATGATCGTATATTTCATCTACAGATGCATTTTTCGTAGGAATATCATCAACATTATTACCCCATTGCCAAAAGGCAAATGAATACTCTAAAATGGTGTAATTAATTGCGTTTTCTATACCAAACTCCCAAGTTAATTCTTTTTCCTTAGCAACGATTTTCATTTTCGTTAAAAGTGCTTCTCTATTTTCAAAACACAATTCTTGGAAATTTTTAATTTTCTCTCTAGCTTCTTTTGTTCCAACCTCCTCAAGAAATTCATACACCCGAGGGTCTTCACGTTGATAATTCAAAGGGCCAACGTAACACACACTTGCATCGACATTCTCTGGAAAATACCTGCGGTGTGCCATTGTTGTTTGACAACCTTTAGATATTCCTGTAGATATAAATTTTGCGTTTGGATATAGCGCATTTCTAATAGCATCAATAATAGCTGCTTGATCTTTAGCCGCATTTTCAACAGTAAGCGTATTCCAATCTATTTCTTTAGGACGTGAGTCATTAAAATAACGATGCTCAATCGTTAATTGATTCGCATTGTAATGTTTTGCTAATTCTCCCGCAGTTTCTCTACCTATTCCATAGCCCCTAAGTTCTACAATAACTGGTTGCGCAGAATTTTCAAACCCTAGAAATACACGTTGTTTAAATGTACCTTTCGATAAGTTATTATAATCCATTGGTTGCTCAAACCATATTTCGTAGTTTTCATCAAAATGGCTTACAATATCTCTTTTTTCAATACTTACTACATTTTTTATTGCTGCAATTTTTTCGAAATTCGTAGTTTTAACGGTTGAATTTATTGTCGTTTGTGTTGTCTTACATCCTATAAATAATAAGACAAAAAGTGAAAAATAAAGAGAGCGAATAAGTTTCATAATGTGTTTGTTTGTATCGGTTTTATTGTTGATTAATACGTTTATTGGTTTCTTTCACAAAGTTAACTACTCGCATTCAGTTGAATCATATTTAGTAACTAAAATTTTCAATAATGCACAGTCTGACGGTCTTGGCTATGATTTCGTTGTGGAGAATGTCGGAGACTTTTCCGCTTATGAAATCAACCTAAATTTATGTTTTTATTTTCTTTTATTGTTCAATTGCAACAATGAATTATAGTCATTGTTACCTGCTGGCATTGATATCCTTAGTATTAAAAATTTACAAACGTAATAATATTAATTTGGTCTCGGTTATTTCCATTTCCTAAAAACTGATTCATATAGCCTAACTCAACTTTTACTTTCTTGTTAAACTTATATCCAAATCCGCCATACAATCTATTTCGATCAAAAATATCATCGTTCGTATTAAAGAAAAACTCTGTATAACCAGAAAGGTATAAGGTCTTATCCGTTATTTCCTTCTTATTCAAAGGAACACCAACTCCTAAAAAGTATCGCAAACGCAATTTTTGGTCATCTTCAATAAAACGTTGTTCAAATCGAAATCTATGTTGTAATGAAATTACCCCTAACTTATGTTTAGTAATGAATTGTTGAAAGATTCTATGCTCATTAACAATAAATTTTTCTTGTGAATCTTGATTGTAATTTTCACTACGAATAAAACCATAACCCAATAAAAGATTATTGTTATTCTCTTTTAAATCATAGCCAATACCAGTTCTTAGTAATAGTTGCTCTAAATCACCTACAGCATCATAATTTCTATACTGTACCTCATGGTGCCAATTCCATTTAGATTTAATTTTTTTATTTCCAATATATATCAACCAATTTCCCAATTCGCTTTCTTGACCAAAAAATTTTATAGGCAGCATTAAAAGTACTATGAATGACACCTTGGCAAATTTCATTTTATCCATAAAACACCACTTTACCACTATGAATATTATACATTGCTCCTACAATACTGATTTCCTTATTTTCTTGCATTTCAGCCAAAACGGGGCTCTCGTTTACAATCCTAGCAATAGTTAATTCAACATTCTTTTTAGCAACAGCATCTACAAAATCTATATTTTTTGAATTTCTTAAACTTTCATCTTGTGGCTCAGAAACTCCATTTACTGCAGGATTTATTTTCTCTAACATATATGTTAGATTTCCTAATTCTGCATGATCGCATGCGCCTTTAACAGCACCACAACTTGTATGTCCTAAAACAACTATAATCTTTGTCCCTGCAAGTTTACACGCAAATTCCATACTTCCCAAAATGTCCTTGTTTACAAAATTTCCTGCTATACGGACACTAAAAACATCTCCCAGCCCTTGATCAAAAATTAATTCCGAAGAAACTCTAGAATCAATACAACTCAAGATTGTTGCGAATGGAAATTGCCCTTCACCTGTATCCTTAACTTGCTCAAGTAAATCTCTATTTGCTCTTAGATTATTCTGAAATCTTGTGTTTCCTTCTTTTAAATATTGTAACGATGTTTCTGGTGTCATTAAAGACTGCGCTTCTTTTGTCTGTGCTTTCATTGTTTTAAGTTTTTAAGTGTTATTTTATTTTTATGCTGATTTTGGTCTTAATTTAAAAAACTCTATATAACTAGGAGGGTTTTCAACTGTACCTCGTTCAGAAATTAAATTAATTGTTATATTTCTTTCTTGTGCTTTGAATGCAAAATCTTCTAAAATCTCTATAATATCATTATCTAAATATCTCGTTTTGCTTACATCTAAATCCAAATAAGAATCTTTTGGTAATCTATCTAGTTCTTTTAAAATTGCACCTTTATTAAAGAAAGTAACTTCTTCAGCTAAAGTCATTTTAATCTTGCCATCATCAATATCTTCAACTTCTTTATGCAAGAAATAAGAATTTTGGTAACTTTTTATAAGAATTACAATAATACCAACTCCTAACCCAAGTCCTATTCCATATAATAAGTCTATAAAAACAATTCCCAAAACAGTTACTGTGAATGGTATAAATTGTTTCCAACCCAAGTCATACATTTTTTTAAACAAGGCTGGTTTTGCCAATTTGTATCCAACAATTAATAAAACCGCAGCTAAAACAGATAAAGGAATCATATTTAATAATTTTGGAATAATCATAACAGAAATCAATAATAAAAATCCATGAATTATAGCCGATATTTTACTTTTACCACCTGACTGAATATTAGCAGAACTTCTTACAATCACTTGTGTTATTGGCAATCCACCAATCATTCCTGAAATTATATTTCCCGTTCCTTGAGCCAATAATTCTCTATTTGTTGGAGTTACATTCTTATTTGGATCCAATTTATCTGTAGCCTCAACACATAGTAATGTCTCTAAACTTGCAACAAGAGCTATCGTAAACGCTACAACCCATACTTCGGGTCTTGTTATAACACTGAAATTTGGAAAGCTAAATTGTCCTAAAAATGACGTAATATCTTCTGGAATTGGTACACTTACTAAATGAGATTGAGATATTCCTAGCGTTGTATTAGATTTGGTTATTGTGTAGAATATAATCCCTGCTACCACTGCTACTAAAGGCCCTTGAATAATTTGAAATATTTTACCTTTTTTGGATAAAACTTTATCCCAAAGTAATAGAATTGATAAAGCAATTATTCCAATTAAAGCAGAACCTAATTTAATGTAATTAAGCGATTTAAAAATTTCTGAAAAAGTATTTTCTCCGTCAACTTGGAAGAATGCAAAATTCCCTTCGGGAACTACATCATAACCAAAGAAATGAGGTATTTGCTTTAATATTATTATAATTCCAATTCCCGTTAACATTCCTTTAATTACAGAAGATGGAAAATAATAACCAATTATACCTGCCTTTAATATTCCAAAAACAAGTTGAATAATTCCACCCAAAACAACAGCTACCAAAAAATTTTGATAACCTCCTAAAGTTCCAATGGATGTTAATACAATCGCAGCTAATCCAGCAGCCGGACCACTTACACCAATTTTAGAGCCGCTTAAAGCTCCTACTATAATACCACCAACAATACCCGCTATTAACCCTGAAAATAGTGGAGCGCCACTTGCTAATGCAATACCAAGACAAAGTGGAAGCGCAACAAAAAAGACAACAACACTTGCTGGCAAATCACTCTTAATAGTTGAAAATAAATTGTTATTCATAGATTTTAATTTTCATTAATATAATTATTTCGATTGCAAATATAATAATACTTTACTAAATGATAGTATTGCTATCATAAAAAGATGTTAAACTTTCGTATGTTTGCAAAACTTAGTTTATTTCTTAAAATTATTAAACATAAAACCAAATAAGGACAGGAAGTATGAGCATTGAAATCAAGATATCTTTAAACGAAGGTTTATACTTAAAAGAGCCTCAAGATTCAACTCTTGGAAGAAAAATTATTAAATTTAGTATTATCTTAATTGAAGAATACGGCTTTGAAAACTTTACTTTTAAAAAATTAGCAAAAAAAATAAATTCAACTGAAGCATCTATATATAGATATTTTGAAAACAAACATCTATTACTTCTTTTTTTAGTGAGTTGGTATTGGGAATGGGTAATGTATTTAATTACAATTAATACGATGAATGTAAATGACCCCAAATCTAAACTTAGAATTATAATACATTCTTTTGTTTTTGCCTATAAAGAAAATCCTAGTGTAGAATACGTCAATGAAAGTAAATTACACAACATTGTTATATCTGAAGGTATGAAAGCGTATCATACAAAAGAAGTAGATGAAGAAAATTCTAAAGGATTTTTTAAAAGTTATAAGAATTTGACAAATTCTGTTTCTCAAGTCATTTCTGAAGTAAATCCAGATTTTAAATATCCTTATGCGCTAGCCACAAATTTATTTGAAATGTCTAACAATAGTATCTATTTTGCTCAACATCTACCTAGACTTACGGACATTTCTGTAAACGAAAACGATGTTAAAGAGGTAGAGAAAATGTTAAATTATTTCGTTGATAAATTATTAGAAGAGTAGTTTAAAATTTTCATTTGCTTGCAGGTAACGGTCTCGTATAACCATCAGTTACGGGTTAATATGCGTTAATTATCGGTTTAGCACAGACTTTAGCAATTCCGAGTGGATTCGGACGTAGTCGAATCCGCCGTAATTGCGGTTATACATTGTTGTAGTGCGTTTTTTATTCTCCAAGAGCTATTAAAATTCTATAAAATTCCTCTCCATTTTTGAAACTAAAGTAGCCATCTTGTCCACCAAGTTTGTCCATAATGAATGTATATTTAATTCTTTCTACCTTTTCTTTTTCTTTTTTGTCAATTATTTCGGCTTTTCCAGCTTTTAATAATTCCAAAAACTTTAATTCATATTCGGTGAATTTTAATTTTCCTTTCCATTCTTTTTCTGGAAAAATCAAGTCAGATTTTAATGAATTCAGTTCGTCAATTTTGCTTTTAAGGCTTTGGTCATAAAAATCCGCTAAATCATTTTGAAAAAGAGTAATCAATTCATTCTTGTCAAATAGAATAAGTACCTTTTCGTTTTCCGTTCCGACTTTTATAGATTTTTCGTCTATTCCGTTCAGCTTTATATTCTTATTTTTCGTTCGAGCGATAAAAGAACTGGAACAGCTTGTTAATCCAAAAATTAAAGTCAGTAATAAAGTTCCAATTTTTCTATTCATTTCGTTTTTCTCAAATGCACTACAACGTGTTTGTGTATGATTTCGTTGCGTGGTTTAAGCACTAAAGTTAGCAAATAAATCACAGATAGAAAGTCCGCGAGGACTTTCGTAAGTAGGCTATAACTAGCAATGAATTATACACGGTGTTGCCAATAGTTTTTTATTCCGAGTTTTCTTTTATCTCTCTTTTGTAAAATGAATTCCAAAAAGTTTTATCATATTCCACTCGATTTAATACTGTTTGTTTCTTTTCACGCCATTCGTACTCAATTTCTTCAACGTTCTTTAATTCAAAGTCGAATAAGTACGAATCTCTCTCGAAAACTCCATAATTTTTATTGTTGTCTTTGTCTAGGGTTTCGTTATAGCGACGATTAAAATATCTTGTAGCATAAAATTTGCCATTACTTTTAATGTCTGAATAATAACAAATGTTTTCTTCTTTGATAGTGGTTGAAACTATATTTTTATAACCTTCATATCCTTTAAAGTGTTTTTCAATTTCATCTTTGTTTAAGCTAGTTTCCCAGTTTTCAATAACTTTTACTATTGCAAAATTTTCTTTATCAATATAAACTCTGCCAGAATATTCTGTTGGATAGCCTTTGTTAGTATAATTCCATTTATTTCTTTCTGTTTGAAAAGCTATTATATATAATCCATCCTCAATTGGATTATCCGATTTTACAAAGTTTAGTTTAAATTTCTTGTACTTTCTCTTGTGCAGAATATTAGCATAACGAATGGCATTTTGTCTGTAAGAAAAAAATTGAGAAGAATATTTATGCCTTTTTGGATTTGAGTTCTTATTCCATTTTATCTGTTCAACTCTTTGTGTTATTACAAAAGGTGACAAATATCCATCGTCGTGGTCTTTTGTTATTAACTCTAAATCTAATTCGGTAAGGTCATTTTTATTTACCAAAACATTGCCATATCTGTAAAAATTAAAAGGTTCAGTAGGATGATTTAGTTTTTTGTTGGATATCGCTTTTTTTAATACTGTCTTTGGCGATAAATAACCAGTAATTACAACTTCGTCTAATTCTTCAAATCTTGATTTTAAATATGTTTTATCGTTTAGTACTTTTAGTGAAATTGTTTTAGTTTCAAAACCCATTGACGAAATTTCCATCGTTGCATTTTCTAGTATTGTTTTCTTAATTGGTAATTCGTAAAAACCATTTTCATCTGCTACTCTGTAGATTTCTTCTTTTCTTAAGATTAAGGTAGCAAATGGAATAGGTTCATCATTTTCTGTATTTAGCAATTGTCCTTTGAGAATAACATTTTCACCTATTTCTATTTGCTTAATTTTTTTACCTAAAGCTACTTGTTTACTAGTTAAGTGTATGCTGTCTTTTATTGTCTCTAATTTTGGTAATGTTGCATTTTGAAAAAAGATATATCCATCGTGTAATTCGTCTAATCTTGCATTTGTGAAATCGACAAAGTTTAAGAGTCTTGTTTCTTTTATAGATTTTATTTGCTCTTGGTTTGATGTTACAAATAGGTAAGGTTTGTTTAAGCTATTCAATTCGTACTCGAATGAATTGTTTTTAATAGGTGTTAAATGCCATTTTTTTGTGCCATTATCAAAAAGTGAATCGTTTGCGTGTATTGTTGCTAAACTATATGATTTATCTTTTAAGTCTTGATGAATGTAAGAACCCATTGAAATAAAGTCTTTTGCAATTGGTTTTGAAATACTTGAGTTATCGTTTATAAAATGAACATTATCTGCCCAACAAATAATTTTTTCATTTGGATTTCTTTTGATGTAACTCAATAGATTATCAGCCATTTGTTTATCTCTGATATTGTCATTTTTATTACCAAAATCTGTGGTAAGGATTTCTTTTTTATTGTGATATGCGTCTTGCGAAGAAGCTAAAAGACTTTTAGTAAATTGTTTCCAATAATAATTGGTTTCATTAGAATCTAAATTTTCAATTTGCTTAATAATTCTATTAATCTCTTTTTCGTAAACTTTATACTTTATATCATCTTCCTCGATTGTTACATTTTCCAAAACTCCTTCTATGATAATTCCTAAATCATCTTCGTCTAATTTTAAAGTAATATTCTGACTTTCTAAATAATCATAAAAATCTTCTACAAATTGAGAAGTGTTAATGACTTGTGAGTCAAAGCCAATAACTTTTAAATTGTTTTTTTCTATATAGTTTACGACTCTTTGAAATTCTAATGTACTAGACCAAACTCCCCAAATTGCGTTATTAAATTCTTTGGGATTAAAACCATTTTTGTTCATTTTCCAAATGTCATACATTGAAGATTCCATTGCAATTGTTGTAAATCCTAACTCTTGATGAAGGTATTCCAAAACTCGTGCTTTCATCTCAAATATATTTCCATACATATGAGTTTGTTCTCCAAGCATTACAAGTTGTTTTCCTTGTAATTCATTTTTTAGAAATGCTAAATCTTTGTATTCTTTTGATTCTGGGGGAAGAAGTTCAATCGTTTTTAATTCTTGTGATTGAGATATTGTCAAAAACAGGCAAGAAATTAGAGTAAAAATTATTTTCATTTATTGTAAACTATCTTAATGTTTTAATTCTTGTTCGTCGGTTGGTCGAAATTATTGGCAACTCGTTATATCCATACAAATATACACGTTTATAATAAGTATTTGCCGGATAACATTAGCTTTTGGTGGCTTTTATCAAAAATATAATCCACTATTAAAAAGCCCATTTTAACCTTATAAATAATGCACTACCACTATTGGGTAATGGGTCGCCTTCATTATCTTCTACCTCATCCATTGAATAATATTGTCCGATTACTGCCAACTCCATATCATCAGACATTGAATAAGTAAGTGTTGGTCCAACATACACAAAATTACCTTCTGGTCCGTACATTCCTGCCAGCATAAGATAAACCAAGGGGCTTATTTGATATCCTCCACTTCCAAATAGGGCAACTTTGGTTGGAAATAGGTTTTTCGGACTTAGATCCATAAAAATAACTTCTCCCAAACCTCCTTCCATATCATCGGCTCCAAAGCCATTATACAGGGTTTCAAACTGCAAATTTAAAGAATTGCTAAATGTATAATCATAATGTAAAGTTGCTGTTAATGTTCCGTTTTCATCAGAAAAATTGTCCATAGGATGGTAATAGGTCATCTCTCCACTAAAACCTCCACCAGCAATACTTCCAGACCAACCTCCACCAAAAACATAATCACTTTCAGTAAAAACTCCT
>Ga0209633_10003443_pt1 | contig 14621 bp, 11 predicted proteins | sample Cruoilmetagenom1_FD_187290 | JGI IMG/M metagenome (GOLD analysis project Ga0209633, IMG submission 187290) | Oil polluted marine microbial communities from Coal Oil Point, Santa Barbara, California, USA - Sample 1 (SPAdes) (version 2) | ecosystem: Environmental > Aquatic > Marine > Oil seeps ... | reverse complement strand
CGAGGTGTCATTGTTACCCGTTTTGTAGAGAAGAAAGGGATTAATACACTGATTGCTGCAGCATCCTTATTAAAGGATGAAAATATCATCTTTGATATTTATGGTTATGGGCCACTTGAAGAGGATTATAAAAAGCAAATTGCTGAGTTGGGGCTGGAGAATGTTAATTTAAAAGGTGCGTTACCAAACCAGCAGGCAGTTGCAAAAGCCTATCAACAAAGTGACTTTTTAATAACTCCCTGCGTGGTTGCAGAAAACGGTGATATGGATGGTTTCCCAACGGTTATCCTAGAAGCAATGGCAATGAGGTTGCCCGTGATAACCACCGATATTGCTGCGATACCAGATTACTTAACGGATGGGGTGGAGGCACTAGTTATACCTGCCGGGGATGTAAATAAAATTGCTAAGTCTGTGCTCAGACTTAAAGCTATGTCAGAGCCAAGAAAAGCTGCAATGGTTACGCGTGCTCAACAGTTCCTGGATAAAAAAATCGGTGTTAAACAAACTATGCAAATGCTGCTAGATACCTGGCAGGGTTATACGCTGGAAATATTTCTGGTTACCTTTAATACAGAAAAATATGAAGACAGCGCCGAAACCTTCGAGATTGTAAAACGTATTTTTAAATACACCACGACACCTTTTACTTTAAGCATCGTTGATAATAATAGCGATGATGGTTTTTGGGATGAGCTTTGTGGTCAGCTGAGCGTCTATCCGAATGTTCGCCTGATCAGGAAAAGGAAAAACATATATTGTGGGCCAGCTTCAAATCTGGCGATGGAATTATCAGACAGTGAGTTTGCCATCTATATATGCAGTAAAGAGGGATTTATCAAATCACATGGTTGGGAAAGACCATTACTGGAGCACATGAGAAGCAATCCCGAAAATGCTATGGCAGGTCACCATTCTCAAATGCCAAAATATATCAATGGGGAAGAATATCAACAGCATCCAGACTTCACCAAGTTTCGTAATCCAGATTTTGCAAGGGATAATCCTAAGCGGCTTTTTGCACACGTACAAGGTGGTATATTTATTGTACGCAGGGATTTTATTGCAGAGCATGGTGGTTTTAATCCGGCAACACCACACGGTGGCATGGATATTGAAATGTCATATTATATTGAAAGCATGGGTTATAGGCTGGGTGAAATTCCAGAAGTTGCATCATTAACAACAAAAACTCGTCCAACTTTAACGGCCATTACCAATGAGCGCACAGTTATAGCGCATCCACTGACCATTGAGAGCGTAAGCACTGAATTAGATTCCTTAACAAAAGAAAATGGTCAACGCTGTAATATCTGTAGTTGGCAGGGCGAATCATTTATCCAGGAAGCAAAAAAGAATGACTTAATCCAGAAGTGTCCAGAATGTCAGTCAACCGGTTTTGGGCGAAGCATCATGAAAATACTGGCAAATAGCCTGCATATTTATCGCGGTGAAACTTGCATGGTTTTAAGTGACGATAAATCAATGCAGACGTTTTTAAGCAAGTTATTTAAAATCGTCTCAGTATATGAAAATGATGCGGCTTTCCTAAAAGCTTTGCAACAAAATGAAGGTCAGATTGATTGCTATATCATAGACCCAGATTTAATTTATGATATTAAAAAAGAAACGCTTTGGAATGATGTGCTGACAAAGCTTGCGCTGACAGGTGAGATCATATTTCCCGATGACTTATTTCAGGATTATTTGAATCTCAGTGATGCATCAACAAGTACAAACAAAGTACTGGTTGATGCACTGTCTAAATTTGATGATAAGTACTCGCTAGAGTATCTGGATTATTCTAGTTATTGTGTTGCTTATGATTGGCGGCGGCTTGGGAGGCTGGGACGAACCGATGATTAACATAATTGCCCTCCAAAAGTATGTTAAAAAGGGGAATTTGCTATTCAAATTAAAAAATAAACTTATATCCAGCTGTCGTTTAAGGGATATTTGCTGATGCTCATCAGCAGAAAATTTCGAGATATTGTATTGTTTATGCTTTCATTGCCTAAGACGATTTACTTTAATTTCAAATACCTCCCGTTCGAGCAAGCAAGAAAACTACCTATATTTGTCTCCCATCGTGTGTGGCTAATGCAAATGGCTGGGAGTATCCATCTAGAAGGGTCAATCCATAGAGGAATGATTACTATTGGCTTTGGCAGGGTTGGTATTTTTGATCGTCATAAATCACGTACGATTTGGCAGGTCGCTGGCAGGGTTGTTTTTAAAGGGAGGGCCCGGATAGGTCACGGAAGTAAATTATCTGTCTCTGGTAATATTATTATGGGTGATGGTTTTACCATTTCTGCGGAAAGCACTCTCGTTGCGACTACAAAAGTTGAAATAGGTAGAGGTGTGTTGTTTTCGTGGGATATCCTGCTGGCTGATACTGATTTCCATGCAATCAATGATGAGGTAGGTAATAGAATTAATGAAAACGCACCTATTATTATTAGTGATAAAGTTTGGATTGGATGTAGATCAATGATTTTAAAAGGGAGTCGAATACCCGCAGGAGTTATCGTTGCCGCTGGAACGACAATTACATCGTCAACTGTATTTGAAGAGAATGCCATTGTTGGTGGAAATCCGGTCAAAGTGTTAAAAAAGAATGTTAGTTGGTAGACTGGTTGTAACTTACATAAAAAGAGAAGCAAATGCTTGACTTTATCAGTAGTTGGAAAAATAAAATAAACGGATGTTTTAACAAGGAAAGTCGAGTTCGGTTGGTTGCCATCGCAAAGGATGAAGGGGCATATCTACCTCAATGGATTCATCACCACCTTTCCTTTGGTTTTAATGAAATAGAGATTTATGTTAATAATACAACAGATAATACAATAGAAGTTCTAGAGACAATTCAAAAAAAATACCCGCAAGTAGCCTTTATTGATGCTGACTATATGTATGATCTTCCTGAGTGTGAGGTTTTTCAACATTATGCTTATAACTATGCCTATCAAAAAGCTGTAAAAGAAAAAATCTCACATTTATTATTTTTGGATATAGATGAGTTCTGGACACCGCTTGATTTCGAAAGTGGTATTCATGATTGTCTATTGGAGTATAGTAATGCTGATATAATAAGTTTTGAATGGGTGTTAAAGCGTAATGAAGAGACGCCTTTCTCATATCCGTTTGCCTATACGAACTCAGTAAATAAAAATCATTTGGTTAAGTCAATCTTTGATATATCCTTAAAAATTGACAAAGTTGAAACTCACAATGTTAAATCTTCTAAATCAATAAATATCTTGGCTAATGGAAAACCCCATCCTAGACCTAATTGTTATTCAGTGGATGATTATAATATTAACTATACTCCAATAAAGAAATATTTTATTCTGCATAGAGTCTGGAGGAGTCAACTTGAATACCTTGCTTCAATAGGTCAGGGAATGAAAGCTTTTGTTTCTGAAGATGTTGTTGGTTTTGATTTTAAAAGCAACAGGGATGGATACCTTTTACCAGAGAATCGAATTACAACTTTAGACTTTGATAAAAACTTGGTAGAACAACGTGAAAATAAATATAAGAGATTTATTGAAGAGTGTAATTTAGCTGAACTATTAGGGCTGGCAATGAAGTCAGTTGTAAATAGAGTGGATATAATAAGCTCCAAAATCAAAGAGAACCAAGGTAATGCCGAACTATCAAAAGTCATGAGAAATATAAATTTTGATGTTGTGGAAAATGAAAAAAGAAAGTTCAAAGTACTTTGATGGGCAAAGATTAAGTCTAACGTGATAGAAAAACCCAGCTGTTGGGGCAATGTTTAATTTTTCGCTTAGGGTTTGGAAGCATGTGATTATTAGACAAACTTGTTCATCTCAGCTTATGATAACTTTCTACTTTTATACGATCTAAATAAGCTATCTCCATTTAAGGAGAACCTGATTAAGTCGATTAGATTTAAGCGCAGAAAAACTGTCATTATTTTTCACGAAGTGAGCTGGAATGGTTGCTACCTTATAGCGATTTTTGTGGAAAATAACGACAGATTTAGCAAGCTTAAAATAACTGGATTTGATCGAGATCACCTTAAGTAAGAGGGGAGAATTAACAAAAATATAAATAGTAATATGCTTTTGTAGGCTCTGTGGGTTGTATTATTATTTATATGCATAAAGAAAAAGTAGGGAACAATAAAGAAATCATGTGAGGTGGGTAGATATAGCTCAAATTATTGAGAACAACAAACGAAGCGCACAAAGTAACAAGGCTGACTGTTGTGCTTTCCTTTTTGATCAGCGTTAATTAGAAGCATCTGTGGTTTCGTTATCAGATGTGCTATCTATAGACTCCTGTGGTATCAGCGCAACGCTTTTCTTGAATCGGCTTATAAGCGGTAAAATATTGGTAAAAAAACAACATTTTTCTTTGTTTTTTTATAACTTGTGTTAAGCATCTGTTAATATAGGCTATTAAATGTCTTTTAAATCAATGTCTTATGCTTTTATTTCAATTTATCCGTTTATCACAACAATGGTTGCGTTTACAAAAAAGTTCACGTATCATTCCCATCAATACTGTTAGTGGTCGTGGTAACGATACCTTTAATCAGTGTGTGGTTTAAAGAAGGCGAGTTCTATTAGAATTCTTTTAATCATAGTTTTTAATGTATTAGGGCGTGCTGATAAAAATTGTGGGGGCTTAAGTCAATCACTTTTTTGGGGTCTACTAATATTTATTTTATAATATGTTGGTTCGATATTTTTTAATGGAGAGTAAATAATGAAATTATTTAAAAAATCTACAATAAGCTTGGCGCTAACTGCAGCTGTAGCTGGCGGAGCTCTAATGGGGGTTTCTGCACCTGTTCAAGCGGTTAATATTGCACAGGATGGTCTTGGTGAAGTTTTAGTATTCCCTTACTATAATACACGTGATGGCTGGACCTCACTTTTTACAATAACAAATACAAGTGATGATACTGTTATTGCTAAAGTACGTTGGAGAGAAGGTAAGAATAGTCGTGATGCACGTGACTTTAACGTCATCCTTTCACCATATGATATCTGGACTGCAGGAACACGTAGTACAGGTGAAGGCGCAGGAATGTTTACATCTGATAATAGCTGTACCTTCCCTGAGTTGCCATCACTTCCATCTGTAGGTGGTAACACGCTAACGGGTATTGATTTCACTAATGGTGCATACGCACAAGCTGGTGGAGAGGATAATCGTGATAATGGTGGTACTGGCTTAGATCGTACTAAAGAAGGTTACTTTGAAGTTATCGAAATGGGTACTATCTCAGATGAAAGTTCAATAGGTAATAATGCAGAGCAGTTAGCATTCAATGCAGAGCATGTTGGCGGAAGTAATAATACTGCAGTTCCTCGTGACTGTGATAGAGTTCGTGCTTTACTTAGAGGTAATGTTGGTCTAACAACAGCACAGCTTCTTGAAGAGCCAGAGAATAACTTGAAAGGTGAAGCAGTTCTTGTTAAAGGTGCTGATGGAATCGCAGCGGGTTATAACCCTACTACTTTGGCTAACTTCGCTGACACGCAGATTTATGATGAGCCAGATAGTCCTAATCCAAACTTAGATTCTGCTAGTCCGGCAGCAGCAGTTATCATTAGCGATGCTAATCCAACTGCTCCAACTACTTTTGTCCCACTTAGTGGTCGTGGTGTTGATGCGGTAAGCGAGTTAATTAGCCGTGGTACTGTAGTAAATAACTTTAACGTAGCAGGTGATTCAGAGACAAGTTGGGTAATGACTTTCCCTACTAAGAATTTCTACGTTGATAGACCTTTGTTTGCTTCAAATGGTCAGTCTCCACTTGGAGCAGGAGTACTACCACTTGCTCCATTCGATACTCCAGTAAATGGTGAAGTATTTGGTCTTGATTATAATGATCCTGAAGGAAAATCATGTTTCGATGTGAATTTCAACCTATGGGATCGTGAAGAGTACGAGCCTACAATTAATGTTGTTGATGGTTTCTCTCCACGCATAGGCGCAGCTAGAAATCAAACTGTATTATGTTATGAAGCTAATATTGTTTCATTCGGTGGTGATGGCTCTGCTGATCTTGATAATGGTGAAGGTTTATTCTCTAGTAAGATTGCAAGCCAAATTAGCTCTGCAGTTCTTCCAGGAGATAATGGTTGGGGTCAGATGTCATTCGGATCTGGTTCAACTTTACCTGTAGTAGGTATGAAAGTAGAGATACGTAATCGTGGCGATGCTGCAGTAAATTACGGTTTTGCTAATGACCATGCTTACAAGCGTTAATTTATAGTTTACAAACTATATCTTGAAAAAAGAGCCGCATTTTGCGGCTCTTTTTTTTGAATAAAAATTCTATATTCTTCCTTTTTTGCAGATTTTTAACATAATTAAGCTGGGGTTAAGAAAAGAATGATAGAATCTAATATATGCTGAACTTTTTTTTAGTTCTTCTGTCCAAGAATTTCAACCATTAATCAGTTACAGGAATCGTCAATATGTCTTTAAATTTAAAACCTAAAATAATTAAAACAATCGCGCTCAGTAGCGTGCTTTTATCTTTGCCTATGTGGGTGATGACGGCTGGGGCATATGACCTGATTATTAAGCGGGAAAATACAGATGCTTGTGGTTATGATAATTTTGAAGTGGCTTCAGATGGTTCTCTAATTTTACATCTTGTAAATAGTAATGAATGTAATCTCGTTAATGCTATTAAAGAGTCGGCAACAGGGACAGGGATAGACTCAGATGAAGATGGGTTTTCTGATTTAGTAGAATTATATGCAGGCACGGATACTCAGGATGCTACCAAAAAACCAGCTGACTTGGATGGCGACGGGACTCCAGATGCAGTTGACACCGATAAAGATGGTGATGGCATAGCTAATGCTACAGAAGTCTCTGCGGGCTCTAATCCAGCCGACCCAGCTAGTGTTCCTGGGGATATAAATGGAAATGATATTCCTGATGAGGATGAAGAAATTGAACCTCAACATTCAGGTCCCTTGGTTCGGGAGCTAGATATTTTAAATAAGTTCAATACTAGTTTCCCTTCATATAGCAATAAAAATGCTCTTGCTCCTCAAGCTGTAAGTATCGGTGGAGTCACTAAAAAAGTATATATTGTGAATCAGGGAAATATAGCAACTTCAGTGCCATCATGTGTTAATGGCAAGGATCCACAAACAAATTGTCAGCCTACTGGCTGGGTTATGGGTGCCAAGAAAAATGAAATTTATTCTGTCAGACTAAAAACAAAAGCTGATTTTTCAACCGCAAGAATCAGAGCAGAGAAAAATCAAAAAGCCGGCGGTGCAGCAACTAATGCAAACTATAAATACAATATTTCTGATAAACCAGGTGATATGGTGGGACAACCATATAATGGAGCAGGAATAACTGCAGGTGTAAATTATTGTGAAAAAACTACAACTGACTTTAGTGGATCAATTTCAATTCAATCTCCTGATGAGCAGGTAGGGTTTGATTTGCATTGTGACATTCCACCAAATGAAGTATTCTATTTGAATATAGAATTAGCACCTGATGCTTTCGCTGCTTGTACAGTAGCAGCAAATGGATCAACGATAACTGATCCTCAAAAGACAGGGATTTGTTGTGATGATCAAAATACTATTTGTTCAAATTACTTTATTACCAATACTTTGGCAGTGCCAAGTGCTTTAAGTCAAGGTTTGCCTCAGTAAGGTTTCCCTCGATAGTTAAATGTAAAAAGGCGAACATTTGTTCGCCTTTTTACATTCTTAAAGCAACTTTTTTAATTTGTAATGAGTTAATTTTCTCTAGCTTGTAATGAATCATAAAACATATTTTAATATTGGTGCTACCACAGCGTTGATATGAGGTGATACTCAGCTACAATTTCTGACAGTATATAAAAGGATGCGGCATTAGGTTACAAGGAGGTATTGAACGAGCCAATATTTTAAGCAATTTGAAGATGACGGTTTGTGTACTCAAGTTTACTAGTAAATTAGTCAATAAATAACCATCTAGAGTTTCATGCATCTGCTGTGAGCAACATCAACATACTTAAAATCCAGCGATCTTGAGAGTAGTATCCAGAATTGCAAGTGAAGGCTTACTGTGGTATAGCCAAAATTCGTGTGCGATCTTATGTATCGGCTCAATTATAAACTACAATGGATACATGTGTTATTGAGGTAAAAACTTATTAGTGGCTTCTTTAATTAGTTTTTGTACGGCAGGTAGGTAAATAGTAGTATTGTCATTTGCATTAAAGGAATTACTGTAGCTTGCTACTCTTCCATTTGTGTACTTGCTTTGTTGTTTATTGATAAGCTGTTGTTTTACTTCTTTGTAAGGTCTGGTGTTTTGATCCTGATGATCAAGTAATTTGATAATATGGTAACCAAAACGTGATTTAATGATATCACTAATGTCTTCTTTATTTTTTAATCTAAAGGCGGCTTCTTCAAAGGGTTTTACCATTCTGCCATGAGTAAAGTATTCAATAGTACCACCCTTTTTAGCTGAGCCTGGATCTTCTGAATATTTTTTAGCAGCTTCGCTAAATTTTAGACCCTGTTTGATTTCTTTAAGTATTTTTTCGGTTAATGCTTTTTTTTCTTGTTGGCTAGTTACATCATCTGTCTCTTTAGATTGAATAAGAATATGTGCAACTTTAACTTTTTCTTTAACAATGAATTCTTCTGGATGAGTGTCATAATGCTCTTTAGCAAGGAGTTGAATATCTTCAGGAACGATGATTTTCTTTTTATAATCAGCGACCAAGGTCTCTGCCAGTATTATGTTGGTGCTTTTCTGGATTTTCCACTGCGTGACTGGATCTTTGTTTAGGTTTTGTTTTTTTGCCTGTTCTACTTTCTTCTTTATTATAAGTTGGTCTAATAGTAAGTTTTTAAATTGTTCTTGGTCTGTTAGTACTTTTATTTTTTGAGTTTTATTCATACTGTTTAACATTGCCATTGCTTCTTCTGTGGTAACACTAAGATCACCTTCCTGCACTAGTATTGAGCGGTTTTCTTTTGGTTTTTCATCGGCGTTAATAGTTGTAAGTGTAATTATTGAAAAACAGATGATTCCTGTTATAAATAAGGAGTGGGATTTTAAAGATAAATTCTCAAAAAGTTTCATAATATTTAATAGAATAATGATAAAAAGGTAATTTCAAACCAGAAAGAATGAGGATTGGCAGGTCTACTTCTTTATATGCCACCAAGTTCCGTCAACCAACTGCCAGCGTTCTTTAATGTTGCTTGGGATATCTATAACAGTATTTCCTGCAGAATAGTTAAATAGTAATGTTAAGTTAATATCTGCAAGTTTTTTATTGATGAATTTTGTGGAGTTGTGCTCAATTGCCTTCCAGGCTACTGCTTGACCAAAACTTGTTCTAAAGTCATCAGAGCTATAGTTTTTGCGATAGCTAGGGCTTTCATAGGAGTAGGCTTTTTTCCAGTCTTGCTCAATTAGTGCTTGCCATCTTTCAGTTGCACGTACTCCAGGCATAACAGGGTCTTTTTTTGAGCAAGATGAAATACTTAATGACAATAGTATCAGCATAGTCACATTAAGCAGAAATTTTGAGTATATTTTAATCATTAAATGCCCCTAAATTTCACGTGCTGATTGTGAAATTTGCATATCAAAAGTAAATTAGTTAGGAAAACCCAGTAGCATTCTACAGTATGCTTTGAGTTTGGCAATGTAAGAATGCTGATTGCTGGTATTATATACTAAGACCAATTTAGTATATAAAGGTTCCTATTAGAATCAGAGCTTCTATAGGATATATTTACCTAGCTTACTTTGATTAAGTAGTTTATGAATAGGTCTGGTTATTTCCCCTCCAAGAAGATCAAATCCACTTCCCAAGTCTACAGCAACACCACCACGTTGTTTAATCCAAGTACAGTATACTTCTGTCCACGGACCTGCTCCTATAAGACAAAGACAGCCACTTAAATCGGTGGGTAACTGTTGCTTTATTTGAAAAAGGAAGTCAGGGGAATCATTGTTCTTATTAGATCTACTGCCAACAGGAATATACTCAACAGTTAAGTCTGGGTGTTGCATTTTTAATTGAGATATAACTGTTTCTTTGTCGGATAATACTAATAGTTTTTTGGTGGATGTCAAAATTTCGCTTAGGTGTTCTAATAGTGAAAAATATAAGTGGGCAGAGGCTATGGTCTTAGTCTTGAAAAAAGATTGGGGTGCTATTTCTAATAGATAGTCAATGGCTCTCCAGTGACCTGAAACACCTCTGTATTTATTATCGATGAACATACTTTCAATGAGTTTTGCGCTTACTTTTTTAGGTCGCCAGAGGCCAGTTACACCGATAATATCTGCTTCTTTAATTGAATCTAGCATCAACTCTTGTAATTGCAGCATCCAGCTCTCACTTAGAGAAAAAGCATCCTGTTGCAGGGCAATTATTTTTTTGAATACCCATTTATTAAGATAGGGTGTTTCAGGATAATGGCCGTAAGTTAGTATATTGGCTTCTCCGTCTCCAATTCGTATTACTGAATATGGCTGCTCATGCTCAAGAGCATGGATAATCTTGTTAATAATTTCTTTAGAAAATGGATCTTGTATGACTTCTAGTCCCAAAGTATGAAAGCTAGAATAGATAAAGTCTGTGTCAAAATATTCGGGATGTTCCTGAATGGACCTGACAACGATATCTAGCTCTTGCTGAGGTATGCTCATTAAAAATGATTGGTTTTAGTTGGAAAAGTTCTATCTATAATCAAAGAATTCATCACTAGAGGGACTTATTGCATCCTTTCTACCTGTGATTAACTCTTCATACTTATCAATAGCTAGTGTTTTAAATTCTCTAACTATCGGATTATAGTGATCTACCAGAGTAGTATTCCTATTATCCAGCCCAGATATTAGTAATAATCCAGTTGGAGAGGTATTTAGCATGGTGAGCTGTAGGTCAGGACGAAAGCGTTGTAAGCAAATTATTATTTTCCAGACATCTCCTGTCCATACCTGTGACTGCCTTTTTCTGGAAGCCTGAATTGCGTTATTAGGAAGAATATCATCAATGACGATTATGCTTTTTTGATTGGCATGTGATTCAATATTTATAAAATCCCTTAAGACGAACTCAAATAAATGCATTCCATCAATGAAGGCTAAATCAATACCATCCTTGGCTATCGATTCTGCATTATGATCAAAGAAATAATCACTACTTGATTTAAAAAAAGATACGTTCTTGTATTCACCTGGGTTAATTTCAGGTTCTGGGTCAATTGCAATTGCTGGGCATGTTGCTAAAGCCAGACTGTTTCCTTTTCTAACGCCAATTTCGAAATAGTTCTCTGGTTTAATGATGCTGTGAAGGAGTTTCAATGTTTCCAGGTAAAAAATCTCACCGCTCGTTTTTTCGATATCTTCTGAGCGACGTTCCACTTTGGTAGAAACAGGTAAACTTTCCTTTATATATCTGTTTACCTCGCTATCCTTTAGTCGTCTCCAGTTGTTTTGGGTTTGCTGCTTATTAATCTCATTGTTTTTTGAAAACACACCGACCAGATCCTTCCAGGGGCCTTTATTATCGTGAAATACTTCGATTAAATTAACGCCAGTGTATTTTGCCAAAGCTTGGTATGCATCGGGATAGAAGCGATAACAGTCAACCGGGTATTGATGAATTGGCCCTGCTGAGGGTGCAATTAGAAATAGCCAGCCATCATCTTTGATAACTCGGGTCATTTCCTCAAATAATAACCAAAAGAATTCAACGTGCTCAAAAGCCTGACCAGATATTAATATATCAACGGAGGCATCGTCTAAGGGAAGCTTATAAGGGTCATCCAAAACCAGATCAACCCCGTCGTTGGGAGCAATATCAGCACCAATATATTCAAACTTATCCTGGGAAAAAATATCAGCATAGGAGCCATTAACATTGGCTCCGCCAATATCTAGTACTTTAATGTGGTTGAGTTTTGCCATGAAATCACCACAGATGTAGTTTTCATAGCATTTTTGCATATTCTCTAATGAAGATGGATGCATTTAACTATCCCTGTTCTTATCTACAAGTTAGATAATAGCAAAAAGTCAAAAGCTTAGGGATATCTGATTTATTCAGCGAGTGTTTCTATATCGATGGTGTAACTGCCAATCTGATCATTAGCAGAGTACGTACTTGCCATAATGGTTAGAACTTCACCTGGCTCAATAGAAGGGTGATCATTGGAACCACCATCAATTAAACTAAAAGCTAGTCCAAAATCATCGTCACCTGTAATGCAACCAGGATATGGCTCAGTAGGGTTGTCGGGTAAAGTAGGATTCGCAGGATTAAAGTTACTTTTAACCAAGTGCAAGTAACCATCTCCGTTAGCCCATTGTGCCAATATTTCTATCTTTTGTGTGGCTCCAGTGTTGTTGATTATTGAGTGTGCTTCATAATAATGATCTACACCATCATTGTCAGAAGTACAATCTTCAAGCAGACGATCCCATTGCTTATTTGAACTATCAATGCTTCCAGTTAGCTGGATGAAATTTCCAGGTGCGCCTATTGTTGCCGCGTCAGCATCATCAAGAAGTAATAATTGCATCACTGGAATGAAAGCATCGCTCGGGGCGCTATAACTAACCGTAGGAAATAGAACAAATACAAGACTTAAAATTGATAATGATTTAAAAGAATAAGCTTTCATAAATTTAGTGGCCCTGTTGTGCAATTTAGAATATTTTATTATTTGCTGTATTTTTTATGAAATACATAAGAATGACAGCAATTTATTGACGCATTATCCACTATCACACTGAAAATACAAATAAAAAAAATGTGTAGTCATCAATATAGTAACTAATGTCAGACATAAATAATATTGAAAAGTTCAGCCGCTATATTGAAGCTAAAAGTTAATGTATGATGTGGTGATGGTTCATAGTTCAAGACGCATATTTTGATTGAGTATAATAAAAGCAAACCACTGATATTAATCCATATACCTAAAACTGCAGGTATCTCAGTAAGAGAGATTTACAAAGAATGGTTTGGAGATAATTTGTTGTTTCATTATTTCGATGGAGCAAATAATAAACTACCCAAAAAGCATGATATTTTTGAAATGCATACGCCAAAGAATCCTTTTTTTGTTTACGGTCATTTTAATCGAGAGAGACATTTTGGGATTGAGCAATATTACCCTGAGGTTGATCAATTTATTACGATCCTGCGAGAACCTTTTGAAATTGCCGTTTCTGGGTTTTTCTATGTAAAGAAGATTAATCCAGAATGGAGAGTGCAACTGAAACTACCCGAGGGAGGGTTGACCGAATTTATAGAGAATTTAGATTTGGGTTTGTTTAATTATTTCCCCTGTGATGTTACGGCGGATAATTACAGGGAAGTGATTGAAAGTTATTTTGTTGAGGTTGGTGTTACAGAATACCTGGATGAATCCATGCAGCGTATTGCTAAAAAACTGAAGCAGGAATACATCCCAGGATCACTAGGTCGGCTTAATACTGCTAAAAGAGATCAAGAAGTAACCCCAGAGGTTAAGGCGCGTTTTATAAAACGACATCAGTTAGAATATGATGTTTACAATTATGTGCTTGAAATGTATGCCGCAACCTAAATTATCACTCATTATCCTCACCTATAATATGCAAAGGGAGTTGCCAAGAACTCTTGAATCTCTAAGTGGCGATTATCAAAGAAATATCGACATTGATGACTTTGAAATTATTTTGATTGAGAATGAAAGCAACAATCTTCTTGATGGAAAGAGCTTGCAGTTGCAATATCCAAATCTGCGTTATTATCTGAATAAAACTAATCCCGCTTCTCCCGCTTTTGCGATGAACCTTGGCTTACAGCATGCAAAAGGGGATGTGGTAGCTTTTTGTATTGATGGGGCGCGTTTATTGACACCGGGAATAGTGCGCGGAATCTTAAATGCATCACGCTTACATGAACAGTTTGTGGTAGCTACCCATGCCTATCATCTGGGTGATGAGCCTCAAAATCAGTCCGTTCCCAATGGAAGATATGATCAGAAAGTAGAAAATGGTTTATTAGAACAAATTAGTTGGCCGGATAATGGCTATCGCTTATTTGAAATTTCAGTATTTGCCTTATCATCGGCTGCCGGTTGGTTTAGTGCGATAGCAGAAAGTAACTGCATTGCATTGCCAAGGTTATCAGCGATTGAGCTGGGTGGATTTGACGAAGACTTTAGAATGCTAGGTGGGGGTTATGTGAATCTGGATTTCTATGCACGGGCGCAACAACTCGAAGATCACCAGCTTGTTTATCTTTTGGGAGAAGGAACGTTTCATCAGGTTCATGGTGGTGTTGCAACCAATAGAAATGATACGCCACACGAGGCATATAGAAAGGAATATCAGCAGCTAAGGGGCGAGGTATTTAAAACCACTCCATTGCCTGAAGATGTGGTCTATTTAGGCTCCATCAATCCGGCAGCTAGCAAGTTTCTGAGTCAGTCGATTAAAGATGTATAAATGAGATTTCTATATAAATTTTTATACATGGCACCCCCCCCACTTTTTAGCATCGATGCTAAAAAGTGGGGGGGGTGCCATTATGAAGAAAGAGTATTTATAGCGCTTTCGGGTAGTACTAAGTTGCTATG
>Ga0209633_10003442_pt1 | contig 14621 bp, 12 predicted proteins | sample Cruoilmetagenom1_FD_187290 | JGI IMG/M metagenome (GOLD analysis project Ga0209633, IMG submission 187290) | Oil polluted marine microbial communities from Coal Oil Point, Santa Barbara, California, USA - Sample 1 (SPAdes) (version 2) | ecosystem: Environmental > Aquatic > Marine > Oil seeps ... | reverse complement strand
TTAGCCAGAACGGCTCGCTATAGGCAAATAATTCATCTAGAGGCGCGAATGCTCTTGCAGAAATTACGTCATAAGATTTTGGCGAAATATTTTCTGCGCGCTCCTGAATGACACTAGCCTTTAGACCCATCTCACGAATAATTGCACGTAAAAAATTACACTTCTTTCCGTTCGCCTCTACAAGCGTTACGTGCTGGCTATTTTGCTTATCCTTAGCATGAATAGCAAAAGCAAGCCCAGGGAAGCCTGCGCCAGATCCCATATCGAGTATCGTTTTCGCCCCGCTAGGCAGAAATGTCGTGAGCTGGTATGAATCCAGTGCATGGCGCAACCAAAAGTTGCTGATGGTTTGCGGCGACACTAAATTTATTTTTTTATTCCAATGGGTTAGCAAGTTTTCCCACTTATTATACATCAAAATTATATCGTCTGAAGCATTCGTTACCTTTTGGAACTCCACAGCATTCATGGCCTATGCGCTCCGCTCTTTATTATTGCGACCGCTGGTCACCTTACGACCATTATGTCTTTTCATAAAGGCAAGCACTGCCGTTAAAGCCCCAGGTGTTACGCCCTCTATGCGCGCAGCCTGGCCAAGCGTTGCAGGCCTAGTCGTCTCTAACTTTTCGCGCACCTCATTTGAGAGCCCACCTATTTCAGCATAGTTTAGTGTTTCAGGGATGCGCAAGCCTTCGTCGCGTTTAAACGCCGCGATTTCCTTGGCTTGCCGTTCAAGATAGCCGCTATACAAAGCTTCTGTTTCCAGTGCTTCACGTGCAAACCCAGAGAGTTCCTCAAGCTCAGGCCAAACGGGGAGTAAGGCCTCTACGCTCATATTGGGATAAGCAAGCATATCCATAACTGTGCGGCGAACACCATCTTGATTGACTTTTATATTGTGTGACTTTAGCACACTCGGCGTTTGAGACAACGAACCTGCAAGTAAGCGAGCCTTAGCGAGTGCCTCCATCTTTTTAGCATAAACCAAAGACCTTTCACGACCAATCACCCCTAGCTTTTCAGCCATTGGCGTTAGCCTCTGATCGGCATTATCGGCGCGCAACAACAAACGGTATTCTGCTCGGCTGGTAAACATACGGTAGGGTTCAGACACACCCTTGGTAACTAAATCATCAATCATTACGCCAATATAAGCTTGGCTACGATCTAAAACAAATGGTGCGCCACCTGACACCGCTAGGGCCGCGTTAAAACCAGCAACCAATCCTTGCGCCGCAGCCTCTTCATAGCCCGTGGTACCGTTGATTTGGCCCGCTAAATATAAGCCTGGCAAGCGCCGTGTTTCGAGCGTGGCCCTTAACTCACGGGGGTCTACATAGTCATATTCTATGGCGTAACCAAACCGTTTTACTTTCACATGTTCTAGCCCCTTAATGGTACGCAAAAATGCTAATTGCACATCATCTGGCAATGACGTTGATATGCCGTTCGGATATATAATTTCACCGTCTGGCGTTCCAGGAAGACCTTCTGGCTCAAGAAAAATCTGGTGTTTATTGCGGTCTGCAAATCTATGAATTTTGTCTTCAATCGACGGGCAATAACGCGGGCCCCTCCCCGATATACCTCCTGAATACACTGCTGATTTACTGATATTGTCTTGTATGACTTTATGAGTGTTTTCATTTGTATGGGTTATCCCACATGAAATTTGCGGCACTATGATTTTATCGGTCATAAACGAAAAAGGTACAAGCTTGTCATCAGGCGCTTGCATATCAAGACCGGTCCAATTTATACTGGCACTCTCCAGCCGCGCAGGCGTTCCTGTTTTCAGGCGCCCCATATTAAAACCAACACCATATAGCCGATCTGATAGACCAACAGACGGTGCCTCACCATGTCGGCCCGCAGGAATGCGCTTATCACCAATGTGAATCATACCCTTTAAGAAAGTCCCTGTGGTCAAGACTATTTTTGGCGCAAACCATTCTCGTCCATCTTCTGAAACAACTCCCACAATAACATTGTTTTTTAGTAGCAAATCATGCGCAGCCGCTGCCACAACTGATAAGTTATTACGCGACATTATCGATTTTTGCATGGCCATTTTATACAAACCACGGTCAGATTGAGTCCGTGGCCCCCGCACTGCTGGCCCTTTAGATCGATTTAAAAGACGAAACTGTATGCCAGATGCATCAGCTACGCCCCCCATCACACCGCCTAGCGCGTCTATTTCCCGCACTAAATGGCCCTTGCCAAGCCCGCCTATCGCTGGGTTACAAGACATTTCACCAATAGTTTCAAGTTTGTGGGTCAACAATAGAGTAGCAGCGCCCATACGCGCAGACGCATAAGCAGCTTCACAGCCCGCATGGCCGCCCCCTATTACGATTACATCAAATTTCTGGTTTTGCATTGTTTACTCACTGTCTGAATCCCCCTTATATAACCAAGGCGCAAAAAGTAAATTGTTTCACGTGAAACAATGCGAGTAAGCTGCTCTTTTCTTATTTTCCAATGCAAAAACTTGAAAAAACACGGTCTAATACCGCTTCAATATCAGTTTCCCCCGCTAACTCTTTAATTGAATGTAGCGCCTGCCGCAAATCGGCACCCGCTAATTCTGGCGCTACCCCAAGAGCAAGTTTAGCTTTTTGTATTGCCAGCAAAGTCTTTTTTGTACAATCCACATGGCGGGCACGCGTTAGCCCAGCTTGTTCAGACGCGCCAAACCGCTTAGACACCTTGGTCTCAAGCGAGAGTAATAATTCATCGAAACCCGCACCCGTATTAGCGCTGATATAAAATGTTTCACGTGAAACATTTAGAATTGTTCTATTTTTATGTTGGTCTATTTTATTGACCAATACAAAATCGCCATTTTGTAATAGAGCTAAAAGATCATCATGAGGTCCAACATCAAGACAATCAATGACAGCAAGCCGAATATCAGCTTCTGTTGCTCGCAATTCTGCCCGGCGAACTCCTTCTGCCTCAATGGTATCAACGGTATCTCTCAGGCCAGCTGTATCTGAAATGCGTATGGGCAGTCCCGACACAGTCATATGAACCTCTACAATATCACGCGTTGTTCCAGGTGTTTCAGAAACAATTGCCGCCTTCCTACCTGCTAAGCGGTTGATTATACTAGATTTTCCTGCGTTTGGTGCGCCAATTATAGCTATATCAACACCATGCCGTATACGCTCCCCGCGCTGGCCGTCAGCTAACGTGCTCTCAAGAGAACGCTCTAAAACTTTAAGGCCTGTGACGGCTTTATGAGCTAACTCGTCAGGCACATCATCCTCATCTGGGAAATCGATTTCGCCCTCTATAAATGCAAGCGCGTCTAATATTTGATCGCGCCATCCCTCATAAACCTCACGAAGCCCGCCTTGCATTTGCCTAAGCGCTTGTCGTCTCTGACCGCTAGAGTCCGCATCAATTAAATCAGCCAAACCCTCCGCCTCAGTAAGATCCATTTTTCCGTTTTCAAAAGCACGGCGGGTAAACTCACCTGCCTCGGCCTGCCTAATACCCAGAGCAAATAAAGCTTCACTTATACAGGCAACAACTGCGGTACTTCCATGCGTTTGAAGTTCAGCCATGTCTTCTCCAGTGAAACTAGCCGACCCCTTGAACCAAAGAACGAGAGCTTCATCTAGCTTTTCCCCATCGCTATCCACTAGAACGCGCAGCTTTGCTTGACGCGGCGGCGGCAAAACCCGCTTTGTAAGTTTTTTAAGTACTCCGCCAGACCCTGGCCCACTAATTCTAATTACTGCAACGCCAGCGCGGCCTTGCCCGCTAGCTAGAGCAAAAATGGTGTCATTTGCACCCTTAATTTTATTATCATTTTTCATATTAACCTCGTATAACGAGTATAGCAAAACAGCAAGCTAACAAACTATAGGCAAAATATGAGTTACAACAATCACCCAATAGCCGTAAAAAAAATTGCAAAAGCTCTCACTTTTACCATCATATTAGGGGCTCTCTCGTCGTGCCAAGGCGGCAATACCCCGCCAAACACAACTAAGGTGGACGACAGGAGCGGTAACATTACGACATTTCCGTCCGTTTTGGACGCGTTTTCGTGTAAACCAGCCAATCTTGCCTTTGTAGCCGCCCATCGCGGTACACATGAGGGCAGCAATTATCCTGAAAATGCGCTTGAAAGTTTGCAAGCTTTGCACGAAAAGGGTGTCCAATTTGCAGAAATTGATGTGGCCCGCCTTGGAGGAACTACGCAAATTTTATTTCATGACGGTGTTTGGGATAGGGGGTCAACAGGAAAAGGCCCGATTGCCTCGACAAACTGGGAAGCATCACAAAAATTACTGCTAAAAGATACAAATGGTAATATTACCTCATATCGGCCAACCGCATTTTCAGATGTCCTTAGCTGGGCCAAAAACAAAATGTATCTCGAAATTGATTTTAAATCATCTGTGGATGAGACTCAAGTAATCGAAACCATCCGAAAAGCAGATATGCTCGACCAGGTTATTTTGATTTCCTACAATCCTGATCAAGCTCTACGCCTACACAAATTAGCGCCGACTGCCGCCCTATCAGTCGGAATTTTTAAGCCCGGCGACGTTAAGGCCCTAGAAGTACGCGGTGTTTCAACGGATGTAATGACAGCTTGGACAGGAAAGGGGCCCCTGACCAAAAATATGATAGATACCCTGCGGGCGCGTAAAATTCCAATTCTGGCTGGTAGTTTTTTTGAGCTAGATGATAAATTACAAGGATCAAAAGATTTCTCAGCTTACACAGAGTATGCCATAGGGCCTGATTTAGTCGTAACTGATTTTGCATTTGACGCGCAGCAAGTGCTTGAAGTAAAAGGGGAAAGTTTAGTTTCTTATAACAATTGTCTTCGAGAGCTTAAAAAACATTAGTTTAAACCAATGCGCTTTGTGACATTGGTCACATAACACTAACTTTTATTAGGAATTACTCAACACATCGCAAGAGTCCGACGCTGATAAAGCTTTTGCCTTTTCGTAAAGCGCCGGTGTCGGCGCTAACCGCCGTATAAGCGCGATCCCTTTTGGTTTTTTTAAAGTGGCTGTAGGGTGGTCTTTTGGTTGAAGTTCACTATCCGTTGTTAAAAGCACCGAACCAGAACTGCCTCCATCTGTTGTGTCTAAGGAGATAATATAAACAGCGTCAGTAACCGAGTCAAAAATTGTTAGAGATGCATAACCATCCCATCTCGTGCCTCGCACCAAAACAGGGCCATTTGATAGATCAAACAAGCAAATAGAATAGGCCAGGTCTGGTGAAGACCTAATTATGCTTTGAGTTTCAGGTGTAACACGCTTTGATAGAACAAATTTATGCACCGGTATGCCCCGGTCGCCCATAGCACTAATTGCTTTAGTCATTATTACAGAAGGTGCCATCTGTAGCGTAAAAAAATGTCCCACAACAAGAGCAAGTCCAAAAAGGAAAAATCCAATTATACTTTTCATGGTTTACCCCCTTCGCACGATAGACGCTTAATAGAGGGTGGGTTTAAGTTTTTTTCCGGCGCCCCTAACAAAGCCGTCGCCGGCTTATAAACTCTTAGCATGAGCTCAAATGCACCTGCGTTAGCAGATGATAACCATACATCTTTATCATTTTGCCGATTAGGCCTAACCTCTACAGACCAAGCGCCATCACCTAGTGTTGTTTGATCAATCGAGTAAGCATTGTCAAACCCCGCTGCTAAATATCCCTTGTCATTATATAAGGTAATAGACCACCACATAGCCATTTGTGCCTTACCATTAACACGGTAGATACACTTGTTGGTAAGTTGATCTCCATCATCGTCAACTGACCGTACAAAATATACCGCCTCAGTTTTAGGTAAAGCTAACAAACCATACCGCGCTACAAAAGCCCGCATATAAGGCGTTGCCCCTTTCGCGCCAATAGCCCAGTCCGCTGTCCAATTATCACTCGTCACCGTTGCCGCTAGTTTAGGACGCTGGCCGCCAATTAATCCTGACATCCATAAAGCTGATAACACACCAACCGCGCTGCCTAGTCCTACAAAGAGGATATATTTAAAAACCAGCTTCATCATTTTATTTTAGAGACAACCCCCCATGCATCATGATCTGTAAGAGTTTCCCAATAATCCTGAATCCGCTCTGTTATTTGCGCGTGCGCCCCCGCCAACCTCGCTAGTAATAAACAATAACCGACAGATATGTCTGCGGCAGAAAATCCGCGTTTTAAAATATAATCATTGTCGCCTAGTTGGTTTTCGAGCATAGAAAACACTTTACTAAGTTCCGTCTGCGCCCAAGCATCAACATCTGGGCTGCGCTTATCTTCAGGAAAAAAATGCCGTTGGTACATAAGAGCAGCAATAACAGGGGCTAGCGTACTTTCCCCATAATGAATCCATTGTAAATAGGGCCCATAATCAGCGTCTGAAGCTAGTGGGCTAAGTTGTCCAAGCGCATATTTATCGGTAATATACTGCATGATAGCGACACTTTCAAACATAACCATTTTACCGTCACGAAATGCAGGGACCTTATTTAGCGGGTGAATTTTAGAGTAGTTTTCACCGCCAAATTTTTCAGGGACATAGTCTAAGCTTTCTACTTTATAGGGTAGGCCTAACTCTTCCAACAACCAAAGTACGCGCATAGAACGCGAACGCGGCAAATGATACACGGTAAAATCAGGTGTTAAAGCTTCAGGCATTATTATTCCTCATTTGCTCAACCTTATAATTACCAGCAATGGTTTTCCAGCATTATTCTAGGTGTTCATACTTTCAAAAAATTCTGCATTGTTTTTTGTATCACCTAATTTTCCGAGTAAAAACTCAATCGCATCCATAGTACCCATTGGGTTTAAAATGCGCCGCAATACATATGTTTTCTTAAGGTCGCTTGCACTAACAATTAGCTCTTCCTTACGTGTACCTGACTTCGTAACGTCAATAGCAGGGAAAACTCGTTTATCAGCGACTTTACGATCTAACACAATCTCGCTATTACCCGTTCCTTTAAATTCTTCAAAGATAACTTCGTCCATTCGTGAACCAGTATCGATCAAAGCTGTAGCTACGATAGTCAATGAACCACCATCTTCAATATTTCGCGCTGCGCCAAAAAACCGTTTTGGGCGCTGCAAAGCATTCGCATCAACACCGCCAGTTAACACTTTACCAGAGCTTGGAACCACTGTGTTATAAGCACGGCCGAGACGTGTGATCGAGTCTAGTAAAATAACAACGTCTTTTCCACCTTCAACAAGCCGCTTGGCTTTTTGAATAACCATTTCTGCAACCTGAACATGACGCGTAGCTGGCTCATCAAAAGTAGAGCTAACAACTTCACCTTTTACAGACCGCTGCATATCAGTCACTTCTTCTGGCCGTTCATCAATTAGCAGAACGATTACATAAACCTCTGGATGATTAGCCTCAATAGAGTGCGCAATATTTTGTAAGATTACCGTTTTACCTGTACGCGGCGGGGCAACAATTAAAGAACGCTGGCCTTTGCCGATCGGCGCGACAATATCAATCACTCTACCAGATTTATCTTTCACTGTAGGGTCATCAAGTTCCATCTTCATCCGGTCTTCAGGATATAACGGGGTTAAGTTATCAAAGTGAACTGTGTTTTTAGCATTCTCAGGGGTTTCAAAATTCACAGAGTGTAAATCAACCAAAGCAAAATAGCGTTCATTATCTATTGGACTTCTGATTTCTCCAGACAAAGTATCGCCTGTACGCAAACCTTTAGATCTAATCATTTTAGGACTGACATAAATATCATCGGGGCCAGCCAAATAATTAGATTCTGGGGCACGTAGGAACCCAAAACCATCTTGCAGAACTTCCATAACGCCACCCCCAGAAATATCTACATCTCTATCAGAAAGATCTTTGAGTACCTCTACAAATATGTCTTGCTTACGCATAGAACTAGCATTTTCAATGCCAACTGCTTGCGCAAATTGAATAAGTTGAGCAGGCTTCATTTTTTTTAAGTCGTCAAGACTTAGCGCTTTAACTGCATCAATATCAATATCTGCAGGATCTAGTTTTTGGATACTTTTCGTCATATTATGTCTTTATAAATCTTAAGCCAGAACGGCAAAATGAGTGTTTTCAATATTTTTGAATAAAATAGGGGAAACCGCTTAGGCGGTATTTTGAATACCAATATTAAACGTCGAAATAATAATTTCGTCAAGCCCTTTTATTGGATAATAAAATTTGAGTTTTAAACAGATTTATCCATAATCTTTTTTCCTCTTAAATAATATTTTTAAAAATAGTGATTGTAGAAGGGCTTGTGCAAATGTGGACAAAATTAACTTCTTGGTAACCTATCCTAATATTCAATTAATATGCACACATTATCTACAAAGTGAATAATGGGAATAAATTATCAACAGATAGAAAGGAAGGCGCAAACATAGCGATTGATGGCTAGAACCTATGTATAATTACTATAGCAATATTTATCCACAGGAACTACCTTAAAAACAAATAGAACAATCTACAGCTTATCAAACCCGAAAATTCATTTAAAATATCCTCGAAATAAGAAAAAGCACGCAAAAACAGCTATTGTTTGTGTATAACTAAAGGACTATCCCCAAGGCAGGACCAAATTGGATATATCAAAACTACTATGACTTTGTCACAGCCCCAAACATCTATTTATTTTCATATGCATCTCGTGTCTGATTCAACAGGGGAAACACTTGTAACTTTATCTAGGGCAAGCAGCGCGCAATTCCCCCACGGAATAGCTGTAGAACATTTACATGCCTTGGTAAGATCAGAAGATCAGCTAGAGAGAACAATAGAACAAATAAAAGATTATCCAGGGCTTGTATTTTACACGATGGTTAACCCAAAGCGCCGCCGCTATTTAGAGGAAAGATGCGCAGAGCTTAACATACCCGCCGTTTCTATATTAGATCCAGCCTTAGCTAGCCTTGGCCGTTATTTAGGCGCGCCGATGTCAAGCGAAGTTGGCGCGCAAAGAACAATGGACGATGAATATTTTAGCCGCATCAGCGCCCTTGATTACGCGATGGCTCACGACGACGGACAGGATGTAGAGGGCTTAAAGTCTGCTGATGTTATTTTGCTTGGCGTTAGCCGAACTTCAAAAACACCTACATGTATATACCTAGCGAACCGAGGCCTAAAGGCTGGCAACATACCGCTTGTGCCAGGTGCGCCATTACCCACGATGATAATGAATTATAAGCGCCCCCTAATCGTTGGCTTAATTTCAACACCAGATAGGATTGTTGAAATAAGGCGACAACGAACAAGTGCGATGGGACAAAAGAACGATACTGATTACGTAGATGTAGAACAAGTGCGCGAAGAAATGACAATGGCGAAAAGAATGTTTAGGCGAGAAGGGTGGCCTGTTGTAGATGTGTCGCGCCGTTCTATTGAAGAAACAGCAGCGCGCATAATAAACTTGCATCAAACCTTTAAGAAAAACACATGAGCGCCGCCACAATAATTCTAGCGTCAGGAAGCCCAATCCGGCGAGATATACTAAAAGGCGCTGGTATAAAGTTTTCGGTTTGCAAACCCTCAGTAGATGAGAGCGCACTCAAAAAAAGAGCATTGAAGGACGGCGTACAAGTTCCAGAAATTGCGTTAATGCTTGCGCAAGCAAAAGCAGAAGCGGTAGACGCTGGGCCAAATGATATTATTATTGGTGCAGATCAAATCATGGAAATGGATGGCCAAATATTTGACAAACCAAAAACCATGGCCGAAGCGAAATCACGTCTTTGGATGATGCGCGCAAACACTCACCGCCTAATCGGCGGCCTTGTATGTCTTAATAAAAAAACAGGCTTAATTTGGACACATAAAAGCGTGACTAGCCTTATGATGCGTGGCTTTTCAGAACAGTTCTTAGACGATTACCTCAAACGAGAAGGCGAAGATATTCTGTATACAGTAGGTGCATATAAATTTGAGGGTAGGGGCGCACAACTTTTTACTGATGTAAAAGGAGATTTCTTTTCTGTTCTTGGTCTGTCATTATTGCCTCTTCTTGGGCATTTAAGGGACATAGGAGCCATAGATAAATGAGCCGATTAAACAGACCAATTGCAAAAATAGCAGGTGTGTGTGGCTGGCCTGTGCATCATTCTTTGTCACCAGTTTTGCACAATTATTGGCTACGCGCATCGCAAACGAATGGGGCGTACACCATGTTTGCAGTCCACCCAAGCGAGGCCGATTATGCGTTTAAAAGCCTAAAAAAAATGACTATTACGGGGTTAAACGTAACAATCCCCCTCAAAGCTCTCGCTTATGAGGCCGCAGATGATGTAACTCCAGATGCGCAAAAACTTGGTGTTTGCAATATTATCTATAAGAGCGGCGATAAATTAATAGGTCACAATACTGATATGGAGGGGTTTGCAGGACCCTTAATAGAACAAGTTGGTCATAGATTTATATTAAATAACACGGTTGTTATTGTGGGCGCAGGCGGTGCGGCGCGTGCTGTGCTTGGCGCGTTAATGGAGGTCGGCGCACCAGAAATAATTATCATCAACCGCACAGATAGCCGCGCGGAAGATCTTGCCGCCAATGTAAACATACCAAGCCTTTATGCTTTGCCGTGGGCAGAGCGAGATCAAGCGGTTTATGGGGCGGGGCTTGTTATCAATGCGAGCGCAGCGGGAATGAAGGGCAATGCACCTTTAGACCTCGACCTTGAGAGTATGGCGCCAGATGGCTGGGTTTATGACCTGGTGTATACGCCGCTAGACACGCCATTATTAAAGCAAGCGAGAAAAATTGGTCTTAAAACAATTAGTGGGCTTGATATGCTTATTGCGCAAGCGCGCCCTTCATTTAAGCTGTTTTTTGGCGAGCATCCGCCGCGCGGTCTTGGGGTAAAAGAAAAGCTTATTGCGTATTTGAAAGCGCAACCATGATCATTATTGGCCTAACAGGCTCGGTGGGTATGGGTAAGTCGACGACGGCGCAAATGTTTAAAGACGCGGGCGCGGCATTGTTTGACGCGGACGCCGAAGTTCATAAACTATACGCAAAAGGCGGCGCGGCGATACCGATATTGCGGGCCGTATTTCCTGATGTCATTATAGATGGCGCTGTTGATAGAGCGCGGCTGTCCGCGCACCTACAAAAAGACCCGTTACAGATAGAGGTACTCGAAAGTTTTATCCATCCGCTCGTGGGAGAGGCGCGCGCGCAAACAATATCTAAAGCCGTAGATGAGGGGCGTAAAGTATTGGTGATTGATGTGCCGTTATTGTTTGAAACGGGCGGTGACGAATTGGTTGATAAAACTGTTGTCGTAAGTGCGCCGGCTTTGATACAGCGCGCCCGCGTTTTGGCGCGGCCTAGTATGAACGCCGAAAAACTAGATATGATTTTAGCGCGCCAAATGCCTGACGCCGAAAAACGCGCGCGCGCGGACTATGTAATAGAAACAAATAAAGGGCTAGATTTTGCGCGCGAACAGGTGCAAAAAATCATGGACGAATTAACCAGTACAGGCAGTTCATGAGCGGCGTTAGAGAAATTGCATTTGATACGGAAACCACGGGGTTTGACGCGCGCGGCGAAGACCGCTTGACGGAAATCGGCTGTGTTGAGCTAATAGATTTTCTGCCAACAGGAAATACATTTCACACGCTTGTCCACCCTGAAGGTAAAGAAATATCCGCGCGGGTTACAGAGATTACAGGCCATACAAATGAAAGCCTGAAAGGCGCTCCTAAATTTACTGAAATTGCTTATGATTTTCGTGAATTTGTCGGCGATAGCCCTATGATTGCCCATAATGCAAATTTTGATATGGGTTTTATTAACGCCGCCATGGAGCGGCACGGCCATGATCCATACCCGAAAAACCGTTTTATTGATACATTGATGTTGGCGCGCGTAAAATTCCCAGGCGCGAGCAATACTTTGGATGCATTGTGTAAGCGGTTCGATATTTCCCTTGCTACCAGAACTGTTCACGGGGCCCTTGTTGATGCGGAGCTTTTGGCGAAAGTCTACCTTGAGCTAAAAGGGGGGAGGGCCCACAATCTTGACCTTGAAGTGGTTAAAAACGAAGTTGTCGCCGTCGCGGGTACGATCCGTTACCGCCCCAAACCGCTAGGCCCGCTCTCCACCAAAGAAGAACGCGCCGCCCACGAAGAATTTGTTGAAACCGAACTAGGTGAAAACCCAGTTTGGAAGCGGTATCAGTAAGCTTCGTTTCTAATTACGCCGCGTCACGCGCTAAATTCCGTAGCACATAGTGAAGAATGCCGCCGTTGCGGTAGTATTCCAGCTCGTTTTCAGTGTCGATACGGATGCGGGCGGTGATGGTTTGTGATTTACCATTGCTGTCAGTAATGGTTACGTCAATTGTGCCGCGCGGCTTGATGCCGCTAATACCGCCAATGCTAACTTTTTCTGTGCCGTCAAGGCCAAGCTGTTTCCAGCCTTGCCCGTCCGTAAATTCAAGCGGTAATACACCCATGCCCAAAAGGTTAGAGCGGTGAATGCGCTCGAAGCTCTCTGCGATAACGGTTTTTACGCCCAGCAGGATTGTGCCTTTTGCGGCCCAGTCGCGCGAGCTGCCATTGCCGTAAAGTCCGCCCGCTAAAACAACAAGATCATTGCCGTCGGCTTTGTGCTTCATGGCTGCGTCATAGATAGACATAACTTCGCCATCATATTTGGACAGTCCGCCTGATGTGCCAGGGCACATTTCGTTTTTGATACGGATATTGGCAAAGGTGCCGCGCATCATCACTTGGTGATTGCCGCGACGCGACCCGAACGAATTAAACTCGTTACGCGGAACCTGGTGCTCTGACAGATAAGCGCCTGCGGGGCCATCCGCCGCAATCGCGCCAGCGGGCGAGATGTGGTCGGTCGTGATGGCGTCGCCAAGCAGCGCTAAAATGTTTGCGCCTTCAATATCAGCTACGGGCGCGGGCTCCATGGTCATACCTTCGAAATAGGGCGGGTGCTGTACATAGGTTGAGCTAGAATTCCATTTATAGGTTTTGCCGCCAGAGACTTTAATTTTACGCCAGTGCGCGTCGCCTTTGTAAACATCTTTATAACGGTCAACGAACATTTTGCGGGTGATAGTTTTGGAGACCATGTCCGAAATTTCTTTACTGCTTGGCCAGATGTCGCGCAGATATATTTCCGTGCCGTCATGAGAGACCCCAAGCGGGTCATTATCAAAATCATGATGCATAGAACCCGCCAGCGCATAGGCGACAACAAGCGGCGGGGAAGCGAGGAAGTTAGCGCGAATGTCTGGGCCAATGCGCCCTTCAAAATTTCTATTACCCGATAGAACCGAGCAAGAAATAAGATCGCCTTCGGCGATGGCTTCGGAAAATTCTTTAGCTATAGGGCCAGAATTACCGATACAAGTCGTACAGCCAAAACCAACGATATTAAAACCGAGTTTGTCGAGGTCCTTTTGTAGTTTTGCGGCTTTAAGATATTCAGCAACAACTTGAGAGCCGGGCGCAAGTGAAGTTTTCACCCATGGCTTTACCTTAAGCCCAAGCTCGTTGGCACGTTTGGCGAGCAGGCCCGCGCCGATCAAAACATCCGGGTTTGATGTGTTGGTGCAAGAGGTAATCGAAGCAATAAAAATATCACCATGGTCAAGATCGAAATCGCGGCCCTTTACTTTAACGGCAGATCCTTCGTCTGGCTGCTTGTCAAATGTCTGCCCAAGAATTTTTGCAAAGCTCGTGCTTGCGCCCTTAAGCAGAATTTTTTCCTCAGGACGTTTGGGGCCTGAAATCGTCGGCACAATTGTGTTAAGGTCAAGAGAAAGCGTGTCAGTATAAACCGCTTCGCTACCATCACGCCACATGCCTTGGGCTTTGGCGTATTTCTCAACCAGCTCTATGCGCGCGGCGTCGCGGCCTGTGGCGTTTAGATATTTTAGTGTATCTTCATCGATAGGAAAGAAGCCGCAGGTCGCGCCATATTCAGGCGCCATATTGGCGATGGTCGCCTGGTCTTCGAGCGAAAGATGGTCAAGACCTGGGCCAAAAAACTCAACAAATTTACCAACGCAGCCATGAGCGCGCAATTGTTGCACGATGGTTAGCACAAGGTCGGTAGCTGTCGCGCCTTCGGGCAGCTCACCCGTTAGTTTCACGCCAACAACTTCTGGGATAAGCATAGAAATTGGCTGTCCAAGCATAGCGGCTTCGGCTTCAATGCCGCCAACGCCCCAACCTAGAACAGAAAGCCCGTTCACCATCGTGGTGTGGCTATCTGTGCCTACAAGCGTATCAGGGAAGGCATAAGTTTTGCCGTTCTCAGTTTTTGTCCAAACAGTTTGCGCGAGATGTTCTAAATTAACTTGGTGGCAAATACCTGTGCCAGGCGGTACAACGGCAAAATTATCAAATGCGGTTTGGCCCCATTTTAGGAAATCGTAACGCTCGCCATTTCGTTCATACTCACGCTTTACGTTTTTGCCAAAGGCGGCATTGGTGCCAAAATAATCAATCATGACACTATGGTCGATAACCAGATGCACAGGGTTTTGCGGGTTAATGGCGTCGGCGCTCGCGCCTAATTTGACCACCGCGTCACGCATGGCGGCGAGGTCGACTACGGCGGG
>Ga0209633_10003439_pt1 | contig 14625 bp, 8 predicted proteins | sample Cruoilmetagenom1_FD_187290 | JGI IMG/M metagenome (GOLD analysis project Ga0209633, IMG submission 187290) | Oil polluted marine microbial communities from Coal Oil Point, Santa Barbara, California, USA - Sample 1 (SPAdes) (version 2) | ecosystem: Environmental > Aquatic > Marine > Oil seeps ... | reverse complement strand
TTTTTTAACATCACCTACCGTTGTATATGCTATTATTGCATCAATATCTTCATCAGATAATTGAGGGAAAGCAGTCATTGGCATACCGTTATATTCATTGAATATATCAATAGCATCTTGATCACCACTTGCTCTAAGTGCATTGTTATCTTTAATCCAAGATTTTAACCATGCATCTTCTCTTTTATCTGCCATTCCGCCTAAGGCTGGACCAATTAATTTTTTATCTAATTTATGACAAGCAGCACAATTTGCTTGAAATAATTTTTTACCGATAGCAACTTTTGGGTCTATTGCTTGGCTTGTTGCAGCAGCAGTTTCTGTAGCAACAGGTTTGTCGTCAGTATATGCAAGAATATCATTAATATCTTGTTCTGATAATTGTGGGTATGCTGTCATTGGCATACCATTGTATTCTTTAAAAAGATCTATTGCATCTTGATCTCCACTTGCTCTTAAAGCATTGTTATCCTTAATCCAAGATTGCAACCATGCATTATCTCTTTTTTCACTAATGCTTTTTAAAGCAGGGCCAATTAATTTTTTATCTAATTTATGGCAAGCTGCACAATTTGCATTGAATAGCTTTTTACCATTTATTGGATCTCCTTGTTGTGCTGATAAACTTATCGAAAATATAAAAAGAAAAGATAGGCCAGTTAATAATTTTTTAAATGTATTGCTTTGCATTACAACTTTCATTTGGGTTAATTATTTATATTCAAAATTGCACTAAAATATATTATAGAACAAAATTTTTCAAAATTAGTATTTTTATGATTAATATCATATAAATAAAATAGATTGTGCAAAAATACATTTTCTTGGGTATTGTCAAAGTGCAAATATTATGTTAAAGTTAATTTATACCCATTCTAAATAACAATTTGTTAGTGTTACCTAAAAACATTCTTTTAGCTTTGTAAAAAAAAATAATTCATATGCTAATTTCAACTAAAAAAATAAGTGTTTTAAGTGCGTTATTAATTCTCTTTTTATCTTACCCAATTTTTGCGCAACAAAATAAGGGAGAATTACAAATAGAAACGAGTGCAAAAATTGATGCAGTAGTAGCAGAAAAAAAACAATACAACAAAAATTTAAAATTTCTAAAAGGATTCCGAATTCAGTTGTTTTATGGTAGTGAAAAAGCAGCCTATAAAATTAAAGATGAATTTAAATCTCTTTTTCCAGACATTACTACAAAAATAATTTTTGCTTCTCCTCAATGGAAAGTACAAGTTGGGAATTTCACTACTAGGTTAGAAGCTGACAAAACTTTGGTTTCTATTAAAGAAGAATATCCTAGTGCTATTATTTTGGCAACCGAAATTGATTTAGACAAATAGTTCTTATATCTTTGTTTTTATGAATGAACACTTAGATGCAACAAATAAAAATTTTAATTCTGAAGAATTTGATGTAGAAAAAAAATTACGTCCACTTTCTTTTGATGATTTTACAGGTCAAGATCAAGTGCTTGAAAATTTAAAAATATTTGTTGAAGCTGCAAATTTAAGGGAGGAAGCATTAGATCACACGCTTTTTCATGGCCCTCCAGGTCTAGGTAAAACTACACTAGCACATATTCTTGCAAATGAGCTAAACACAAATATAAAAGTTACATCGGGTCCTGTTTTAGATAAACCAGGAGATTTGGCAGGCTTACTAACCAATTTAGGAGAAAGAGATGTTTTGTTTATTGATGAAATTCACAGACTTAGCCCTGTAATTGAAGAGTACCTGTATTCTGCCATGGAAGATTATAAAATTGATATTATGATTGAATCTGGCCCAAATGCTCGATCAGTACAAATCAATTTAGAGCCTTTTACTTTAATTGGAGCAACTACACGATCAGGTTTATTAACCGCACCTATGCGAGCGAGATTTGGAATTAGCAGTCGCCTACAATATTATAACACCGAATTACTAACTCACATTGTACAAAGAAGTGCAGGTATTTTAAATACACCTATTAATATGGAAGCTGCAATCGAAATTGCTGGTCGAAGTAGAGGAACACCCCGTATTGCCAATGCCTTATTAAGAAGAGTTCGTGATTTTGCACAAATAAAAGGCAATGGAAGCATCGAAATTAAAATAGCAAGATTTGCCTTAAATGCATTACATGTTGATAAACATGGTTTAGATGAAATGGACAATAAAATACTAACTACTATTATTGATAAATTCAAAGGTGGACCAGTTGGAATTAGTACTTTGGCAACTGCCGTTGGAGAAAACACAGAAACTATTGAAGAAGTTTATGAGCCTTTTTTGATTCAAGAAGGATTTATTATGCGAACTCCTAGAGGTAGAGAAGTAACTGAATTGGCTTATAAACATTTAGGCAAAATAAAAGGCAGTGTACAAGGAGGGTTATTTTAGGAGTAATTTTAAAATGATAGAATAAATTTGTAATTCTCCATAAAAAAATCCATTAAATCAAATTATGGGATTATTTTCAAAAAATAAAATTACAGAACAAGTATTTGTAAAAGGAAGAAAATTAAAATGCAGTATTTGTGATTATGACAAATTTATTTATAGAAAATCACAATTAAACACCAGACTCGATTCCTTTTTGATCTTGACTTTGCCAATAAAAAAGCCCATTGTTATATATGTAATAATATCCATTGGTTTTAGAAAAATTATAGCATATTGACAAATAATATTACAAATCTAATAAAAACCGAAGCATTACGTCTTGGTTTTTCAGATTGTGGTGTTGCCAAAGCCCAATTCTTAGAAGAAGAAGCTCCTAGATTGGAACAATGGCTTAAAAATGACTACCATGGCAAAATGCAATACATGGAGAATCATTTTGACAAACGGTTAGATCCTACCAAGTTAGTACCTGGAGCCAAGTCGGTTATCTCACTACAATACAATTATTATCCACAAGAAATTCAAAATAAAAACACTTATCAAATCTCGAAATATGCTTATGGTGAAGATTACCATCATATTATAAAAAATAAACTTTTTGAACTTTTAAATTTTATTCAAGAAAATGTTGGTCAGGTGAATGCACGTGTTTTTACAGATTCAGCTCCTGTTTTAGAACGTATCTGGGCAAAAAAATCTGGTTTAGGATGGTTGGGCAAACATTCCTTATTAATAACAAAACAAAAAGGTTCGTTCTTTTTTTTAGCAGAAATAATTTTAGATATTGAATTGGAATACGACCAAGAGTTTAAAACAGATCATTGTGGCAATTGTACCAAATGCATTGATTCTTGTCCTACAAAAGCTATTTTACCAAATAATACAATTGATGGCAGTAAATGTATTTCCTACTTCACAATTGAATTAAAAAATGAGCTTCCTACTACAATGCAAGGTAAATTTGATGATTGGATGTTTGGCTGTGATATTTGTCAAGACGTTTGCCCTTGGAACCGATTTTCAAAACCCCACAGCGAACCTAAGTTTACTCCTCATCCAGATTTATTAACAATGAAAAAACAAGATTGGCAAGAAATCACCGAAGATGTTTTTACAAAAATATTTAAAAAATCTGCTATTAAGCGAACAAAATTCTCTGGTTTAAAACGTAACATCAGTTTCTTAAAAAACTGATATTTGTTATTACTCATCTTCTCAATTAGGTTACCTTTGTTAATTCATTTTCTTAAAAAATAAATTGAAATGGCAGCCAAAATAAAAAAGAAAGACGCATTAGATTATCACGAATTTCCTTCTCCTGGTAAAATTCAAGTAATTCCTACAAAAAAACACAGTTCACAACGTGATTTATCATTAGCATATTCACCAGGTGTTGCAGAGCCTTGTTTAGAAATTGCGAAAAATGAAGATGATGTTTATAAATATACTGCAAAAAGCAATCTCGTTGCAGTAATTTCAAATGGTACAGCAGTTTTAGGTTTAGGAGATATCGGCCCATCAGCATCAAAACCTGTTATGGAAGGTAAAGCTTTGCTTTTTAAAATATTTGCTGATATTGATGTTTTTGATATTGAAGTTGACACGCATGATGTCGATAAATTTATTGAAACTGTAAAAGCAATTTCTCCCACTTTTGGTGGAATTAATTTAGAAGATATTAAAGCTCCTGAGGCTTTTGAAATTGAACGCAGATTAAAAGAGGAATTAAATATTCCTGTTATGCATGACGACCAACATGGTACAGCAATCATTTCTGCTGCTGCACTAAAAAATGCATTAGAAATTGCAAAGAAAAAACCTGAAAATGTTAAAGTTGTAGTTAACGGAGCTGGTGCTGCTGCAATTTCTTGTACCCGTTTATATAAAAAACTTGGTGTAAAAACCGATAATATTGTAATGTGTGATAGCAAAGGCGTTATCAGAAAAGATAGAACTAATTTAACAGAGCAAAAAGCAGAATTTGCTACTGATAAAGATTTAAATACTTTAGAAGAGGCTATGAATAATTCTGATGTTTTTATCGGTTTATCAAAAGGTAATGTTGTTAATTCTGCAATGGTAAAATCTATGGCTAAAAACCCTATTGTTTTTGCAATGGCAAACCCTGATCCTGAAATTGATTACAATACTGCTGTTAAAACCAGAAAAGATATTATTATGGCAACTGGTCGTTCAGATCATCCAAATCAAGTAAATAATGTACTTGGATTTCCATTTATATTTAGAGGTGCTTTAGACGTTAGAGCAACAAAAATAAATGAAGAAATGAAAATGGCTGCAGTTCATGCTTTAGCAGAATTAACTAAAGAAACTGTACCAGAACAGGTTAATATTACCTACAATGAAAAAAGCTTACATTTTGGAAAAGAATATATCATTCCAAAACCATTCGACACAAGGTTAATTACCGAAATTCCACCTGCTGTAGCTAAGGCTGCAATGGATTCGGGAGTTGCTAAAAAACCCATAACCAATTGGGAAGCATATAAAAATGAATTAGAAGAAAGATTAGGTACTGGTAGTAAATTAATGCGAATAATTACAAACCGAGCAAAATCTAATCCTAAAAAAGTAGTTTTTGCTGAAGCAGATCAATTAAACGTATTAAAAGCAGCACAAATAGCCTATGATGAAAATATTGCAATTCCTGTTTTGTTAGGAAACAAAATTGCGATCCAACGCTTAATGAAAGAAATTCAATTTGATGCTAAAATTCAAATTATTGACCCAAAATCTAAGGCAGAAGAAAAACGCAGAAATAAATTTGCAGAAAAATATTGGGAACAAAAAAGACGCAAAGGAATTACTCTCTTAGAAGCACAGAAGTGGATGAGAGAGCGTAATTATTTTGCTGCAATGATGGTCAATGAAAATCAAGCCGACGCATTAGTTACAGGGTATACAAGAGGATACCCAACGGTTGCAAAACCGATGATTGATTTGATTGGAAAAGTAAAAGGAATTAAGAAAGTTGCCGCAACAAATTTGATGCTTACCGATAGAGGTCCTTTATTTTTATCGGATACTGCAATGAATATCAATCCAACGGCTAAAGAATTAACTGAAATTGCTAGAATGACCAATACCACCATGAAATTGTTTGGTTTAAAACCTAATTTAGCAATGGTTTCATTCTCAAATTTTGGCTCATCAAAATCTGAGTCATCAAAAAAAATGAGAGAAGCTGTTGATTACTTACATAAATTTTTTCCTTCAATAAATATTGACGGTGAGTTACAAGCTGATTTTGCACTGAATAGTAAAATGAGATCAGAAAAATTTCCTTTTTCTAATTTGCAAGATAAAAAAGTAAATGGTTTAATTTACCCAAACTTAGAATCGGCTAATATTAGTTATAAAATTCTAAAAGAGTTAGCCAAAGCAGATTCTATTGGGCCAATAATTATGGGCTTAAATAAACCTGTACATTTAATTCAATTAGGAGCAAGTGTTGATGAAATTGTAAATATGGTTTGTATTGCAGTAGTTGATGCACAAGAAAGAAAGAAAAAAAGTAAACAATAATTTCATTACATTTGGCTAGTTTATTTTTATAATTTATGATAACACATATAAACGGGAAGTTAGTTGAAAAAAATCCGAATAATGTAATTATTGAATGTGGCGGATTAGGCTATTATTTACCTATTTCTTTGCAAACTTTTTCTAGTATTCCAGATAGAGAAAATATCAAATTATACACGCACTTAACGATACGTGAAGATGCGCATATTCTCTATGGTTTTGCTGACAAAACAGAGCGAGAAATTTTTAGATTACTAACCTCTGTTTCAGGAGTTGGGCCAAGTACTGCAATGACCATGTTGTCTTCAATGGATTGTAAAGAAATTCAGCGAGCAATTACTACTGATGATGTTGAAAAAATAAAATCTGTAAAAGGAATTGGTATTAAAACTGCACAAAGAGTTATTGTAGATTTAAAAGATAAAATGTTAAAAACTTTTGACATTCTTGAAGAAACTACAATATCAAACAATACAATTAAAAATGAAGCGTTATCAGCTTTAGAAGTTTTAGGTTTTAATAGAAAAAAAATAGACAAAATAATACAAGTTATTTTACAAGATTCTCCAAACATTAGCTTGGAAGAATTAATTAAAAAAGCGCTTAAAAACTTGTAAAATTTGATAAGAGAAAAACAGAACAAATATAAACTCCTCTTTATATTTATTGTGCTACTTTTTAGTACAAGTGTTTTATCGGCTCAAAACAACCCGAGTAATAATAACATAAACCAAAGTGCATCAGATACTTCAATAAAAAAAGACACTTTACCACCCTTACCTTACTCTTTTAAAAGTTCTCAATCAGGAAGCCTTTTCTTAAACAATAATTCTGAGCAAGAAATAATATTTGACCCCAAAACGGGCAATTATATTTTATATGAAAAAATAGGCGATTATTATATCAAGCATCCCATTCATATGACTCCTGAAGAATACAAAGACTATCGTTTACAGCGAGACATGTTAGAGTATTCTAAAACAAAATTAAATGCCATTAGCGGCAAAACTAAAAACAGTGCAGAAGCGCAAAAAAACTTACTGCCAACTTATTATGTAAACTCCAACTTTTTTGAAAGTATTTTTGGAGGTAATACTATCGAGGTAAACCCACAAGGTTCAATTCTTATTAAAATGGGGTTGATCTTTCAAAAAGTAGAAAACCCACAATTGTCTGAAAGAAACAGGCAAAGTACAACCTTCGATTTTGATCAAGAAATTAGTGCGAGTTTAAATGCAAAGATTGGAAATAGATTACGAGTATCTGCAAATTTTGACACACAATCTACTTTCAATTTTCAAAACATGGTCAAATTGGAGTATACGCCAACTGAAGATGATATTATTAGAAAAATTGAAGTGGGTAATGTTTCTATGCCAATTAGAAACTCTTTAGTAGCTGGAGCACAAAACCTTTTTGGCGCAAAAACTGAGTTGCAATTTGGAAAAACTACCGTTACCGGAATTTTCTCGCAACAGCGATCACAAACAAGATCGGTAGCTGCACAAGGAGGTTCAACAATCAATGAATTTGATTTTAAGGCTAGTAATTATGACAACAACAGGCACTTTTTTATGGGTCATGATTTTAGAGATAAATACAATAATGCTTTAATTAATTTTCCATTAATTAATAGTTCAATTAATATTACTCGAGTTGAAATATGGGTAACCAATAGAAATGCAACAACAGAAGGAACGAGGAATATTGTTGCTTTAGCTGATTTAGGTGAAAATAACCCAGTGAATATTGGCCCTGCAAATGTTAATCCTAACCTTGGAGCTCAAGATCCTTCCAATGAGGCTAATGATTTAGATAATTTACTAACGCTCAATGGTGATATTAGAGATATATCTGGTGTAAAAAATGCACTTGCACCATATAACATGTCACAAGGAAGAGATTATACCATACTCGAAAACGCAATAAAATTAGTCCAAGGAATTGATTTTACAATGAATGCGCAATTAGGGTTTATTACTCTAAATAGGAGGCTTGCAGAAAGTGATGTATTAGCTATTGCTTATGAATATACTGATGGAGTCAATGTTTATAAAGTTGGTGAATTAACTGATGATGGAGTTATTGCTCCAGATAATCTCGTTGTTAAAATGCTTCGTAGTGAAATTATTAATGCAAGCATACCTATGTGGGATTTAATGCTTAAAAATGTTTATGAAATTCCTGGTGCTTTTCAATTACAAAAAGATGGTTTTAGATTAGAGTTACTTTATAATGATGATAGTACTGGTGAGCCTGTAAATATCTTGCAAAATGCACAAACAACAGGTGTCAATGACATTACCATATTAAATTTAATGCGTTTAGATAGATTAGATCAAAATAATAATGTTTTGCCTGAAGGGGATGGCTTTTTTGATTTTGTAGAAGGCATAACGATCGATTCAAAAAACGGATATTTTATATTTCCAACGGTAGAGCCTTTTGGCGATGATTTAGATAAAATACTAGTTCCTCAAGATGATGTTTTTGTTTTTAATGAATTATATGACCGAACTCAAAGTGAAGCACAAAATGATTTTCAACATAAGGACAAGTATTTTATAAAAGGTTATTTCAAATCTGAAGGGCAAAACGGTATTCCGCTAGGAGCGTTTAACATCCCAAGAGGATCCGTTACAGTAACAACTGGAGGAAGAGAACTAATTGAAGGAATTGATTATGTTGTTGATTATAATATTGGTAATGTACAAATAATTAATCCAACATTAATTGCATCCAATGTACCCATTCAAGTCAATGTTGAAAATAATATAGGTTTTAATCAGCAAAGACGTCGATACATGGGGCTTGATGTTTTACATGTTTTTAATGATAAACTAGCCATAGGTGGTAATATTATTAACTTGAATGAAAAACCACTTACACAAAAAGCACAATTTGGATCCGAACCTGTAAATAATACCATTTTTGGCGGATATTTAAGCTACAAAACCGAAGTTCCTAAACTTACCAAATGGGTAAATAAATTACCAAATATTGATACCGATGCACCTTCCTTTGTTTCCATTAGATCAGAAGTTGCCTATTTATTACCCGGAACACCAAATGGCATTGACTTAGAAGGAGCTGCAACATCATATATTGATGATTTTGAAGGAGCACAAATTCCGCTTGATATCAAATCTCCAAAGCAATGGTTTATGGCCAGCACACCTCAAGGACAAAGTGGTGATTTAGATTTTAACGACGGTGATTTGGCTCCTGGTTTACCTAATGAATTAAGATCAGGTGCAAAAAGGTCAAAATTAAGTTGGTATAATATCGATCGATTATTTTATGGTTCAACTTTAAAACCTGGTAATATTGATAGTGATGAATTATCAAGAGCTGAAGTAAGGCAAATTAATTATAGTGAATTATTTCCTCAAGTTGATCTAGACATCACACAATCATCCATTATTAGAACTCTTGATTTAGCTTATTATCCAGAAGAAAGGGGTTCGTATAATTATGATGATGGTTATGATAATGAAGGTAAATACCCCAATCCTGAAGAGCGATGGGCAGGCATTACTAGAGCGCTTACTACTACTAATTTTCAGCAAGCTAATATTGAATATGTACAATTTTGGTTGATGGATCCATATGAAAATTATTCTATTTCTGCTGATGAAGGTGGTGCAAGTATTCCGCCAACAAATGCTGATTTTCAAGGCGAATTATATTTCAACTTTGGTAGTATCTCTGAAGACATTTTAAGAGACGATCGTAAAATGTTTGAAAACGGATTACCTACAGATGGTATTCAAATTCCAGATAACAATGTAGAAATAACTCCCTGGTCTTCAATACCAAAAAATCAATCTTTACTTTATGCTTTTACCGAAAATGATAACGATAGAATAAATCAAGATTTAGGATTAGATGGTATAAATGATGTTGATGAAACAACAAAATATGGTAATACTTTAGGGGCTGACCCTTCTGCGGATAATTTTCAATACTTTAGAGGTTCAAATCTTGATAGCCAAGATGCATCTATTTTAACTAGATATAAAGATTTCAGCTTGACTGAAGGAAATTCACCAACAGTAAATAATTCAACCGAAAGTTATCCTACATCCGCTACTTCTTTTCCTGATGTTGAAGACATCAATAAAGACCAAACCATGAGTGCTGTTGAAAGCTATTATCAATATAAAGTTTCACTTAACAGACAAGATTTGGTTGTTGGTAAAAATAATATTGTAGATAGCCGAACTACTACAGTTAATTTACCTAACAATACAACACAAACTACAACATGGTATCAATTTAGAATTCCTATTACCACACCTGAAGACCCCAACAATATTATCAATAATATGACTGGGTTTACTTCTATTCGATTTATGCGAATGTTTTTAACTAAATTTAAAATTCCTGTAGTTTTACGATTTGGCGAATTACAATTGGTTAGAGGAGATTGGAGAAGGTATACCAAAACTTTAGATGAGGCTATTCAGCCACCACAAGATTTGACTCCAATTGAAAATCAGAAATTTGAAGTTGGCGTAGTAAATATTGAAGAAAATGAAGACAGACAACCAATTCCTTATGTTTTACCACCAGGCATAAAACGTGAACGCTTACAAGGTAGTACTTCTATACAACAACAAAATGAGCAATCAATTTCAGTTAAAGTTACCGATTTAGAGTCTGGTGAAACACGTGCTGTTTTTAAAAATACAACTTTTGATATTAGGATGTTTAAAAACTTAAAAATGTTTTTACATGCCGAAAGTATTTTAGGAAGTATAGAAGTTAATGATGATGATTTAATAGCGATTATTAGAGTAGGAAGTGATATTGATGATAATTATTATCAAATGGAAATTCCGTTAAAAATAACTCCTTTTGGAGCACAAATAGATGAAGATATTTGGCCAGAAGATAATAATGTTAATGCGAAAATTGAAAAATTCGGGCAGTTAAAATTAGATAGAATTGACCAAAATGCTCCTGTAAGCGAATTATTTCCAAAACCTATCGTAGGTGAAGCTTCAGAATATAGAGTACGAATTAAAGGAAATCCGAATTTATCGAATATTCGTACCATTATGTTGGGCATAAAAAATAATTCATCAAGTCTAAAAAGTGCTGAAGTTTGGTATAATGAATTGAGAGTTTCTGATTTTGATAATGAAGGTAGTTGGGCTGCTATTGTAAATGCAGATGCAAACTTTGCTGATTTTGCCGATGTATCATTAACTGGTAGCATGCATACCATTGGATTTGGTTCTTTAGATCAAAGTGTAAATGAAAGAAGTCAGGATAATTTAAAACAATACGGTATAATATCTAATGTAAACATTGGACAAATGTTACCAAAAAAAATAAGTTTGAGTATACCTGTTAACTTTAGTATTGCTGAAGAGTTTAGAGATCCAAAATACGACCCTCAATTTCAAGATGTACTTTTTGATGATGGAAATACTAACAGTGATTTAGCAAGAGATTATACAAAAAGGAGGAGTTTAAACTTTATTAACGTTCGTAAAAATAAAAATGAGTACAATCGTAAACCGCACTTTTACGATGTTGAAAATTTATCTATATCTTATCTCTTTAATGAAATTTACCACAGAGATTATAATGTTCAAAAATTTATTGATCAAAAACTAAGAGCATCTGCAAATTATAACTATAGTTTTCAGCCAATAACTATTGAACCATTTAAAAAATGGGGTCTAATAAGCGATAAAGCATATCTACAATTTATCAAAGATTTTAATTTGAGTTTATTGCCAACTTCATTTTCTTTAAACTCAAATATCATTAGAAATTATAACGAACAATTATCTCGATCATTAGTTGAAGGTTTACCCCAATTACCAACTTTAAAACAACGAAATTATATGTTTGATTGGGATTATTTATTGTCATATAACATTACCAAATCTGTTCAATTCACCTTTAGAGCGTTAAATAATTATGTTTATGACGAATTTGAAAAATCAGAAGATATTCAACTTTACGATAACCTTTTCAGTATTGGAAGACCCGAGCATTATCATCAAACATTTGATATGACTTATAAAATTCCGTTTGAAAAATTCCCAGTACTTAGTTTTATTAACGGAACGTATAATTACACTGCAGATTATGATTGGCAAGCTCCTTCATATTCAAATATTGTAAATGTTGGAAACACCATACAAAATGCGAATACCCATAATTTTACTGCTGATATGGGTATGGATAGATTATACAAATACATTGGCTTAGACAATTTATTTACTGGTAAAAAAACAACTAAAAAGAAGAGTGATTCAGAAAATAAATCTAAAAATACTAACGTAAGAAAAAATACAACAGGGCAAAAAATTGGACGAGTTGGGGTTGAAATCTTAACTTCCGTTAAAAATATTCGTTTTTCCTATTCTGAAAATAATGGTACATTTTTACCTGGCTATGTGCCTGAATTTGGTTTTTTAGGTCGTAGTAATTCTTCAGGAACATTAGCGCCAACATTTGGGTTTGTTTTTGGTAGTCAAGCAAGTATTTTAAACAAAGCATTAACCAATGGATGGTTACTTTCAAGAGACACTAATGATAATTATTATTCTAAGAATTATAGTAAATCTCATTTTGATAAGTTCGATTATTCGGCAACTATTAAACCAACACGAAATTTAGATATCGAAATTTTTGGAAACCGAACTTACACCAAAAGTTTTACACAACAATTAGATGTAGTGAACGGAGTACTTAATGAATCTCCTTTAAATGCAATTGGTAACTTTAGTATTTCTTATTTTATGTTAGGATCTTCATTTAAAGACGAAGATGTTGTTTTTCAAGAATTTAAAGAAAATAGAGCAATCATATCACAAAGATTAGCGAATCAAACCGGAGGTAATATTGATGGTTTTGGAAGCACTAATCAAGATGTTGTATTACCTGCGTTTTTAGCTGCATATTCAGGTAAAAATGCCAATTCTATAGAATTATCGGCCTTTAGAAATACGCCTATTCCAAACTGGAGAATTACCTATAAAGGGCTAATGCAAATTGGTTGGTTCAAACAAAATTTTAGAAATTTTACACTTGAGCACAGCTATCGTTCAATTTATTCTGTTCTGTCTTTTACTAACAATTTAAAATATGATACTAATGACCCTTACGGGGATATCAACAGAGACATTGCAGGAAATTTCAATCCTAAAAAATTATATAATGGTGTCAATTTAATTGAAGAGTTTTCTCCTCTAGTTAAAGTAGACTTTAAAATGAAAAACTCGTTTTCATTAAGAGCAGCCTACAATAAAGATAAAGCTTTAAATTTAAATTTCAATAACAATACCGTAACTGAAATTTCTGGAAACGAAATTATTATTGGTTTGGGTTACCGTATTAAAAATGTAAAAATGCAGTTTAAAACAGGTAATAGCAAAACGAAATTCCAAGGAGATATCAATTTTAAAGCCGATTTAGGTATACGAGACAATTTAACTACTATCAGAGCCTTTGGAATTTCTGATAATATTGACAATGATCAAATAACAGGAGGACAAAATTTAATCTCTTTCAAATTCTTAGCAGATTATTCTCTAAATAAAAATTTACTCGCTTCCTTTTTCTTTGATTATAATAAGTCTAAATTTGCAATCTCAACAACGTTTCCACGAACATCAATTAACGGTGGAATTAGTATAAGATATATAATAGGAAATTAATATTAAACTCAAATAAAATGAATATACCTGAAAATTTTAAGTACACTAAAGATCATGAATGGATTAGTATTGACGGTGATGTTGCTACAGTTGGAATTACATGCTTTGCCCAAGGTGAACTAGGTGACATTGTTTATGTTGATGTTGAAACCGTTGATGAAACTATTGATAAAGATGAAGTTTTTGGGAGCGTTGAAGCAGTTAAAACTGTATCTGATCTTTTTATGCCCTTAAGTGGTGAAGTGATTGAATTTAATGAAGCATTAGAAGATGCTCCTGAAAAGGTAAATACCGATCCTTATGGTGATGGTTGGATGATTAAAATTAAAATTTCTAACAATTCTGAAATAGATAATTTATTAGATGCTGCCGCGTATAAAGAAGTTATTGGAGCATAACGCAATATTACTAGCTGTAATTGCGACAATTATTGTTGCTGTTCTGAGCTTGACTTCTGTTCCTAAATTAGATTTAGGACTAAAAATTAAATCAAGTGATAAATATTTACATGCCTTAGCATATTTTACCTTAAGTTCAATTTGGTACTTTGCACTTCAAGATAAAATTAAAAAGCTTAGCTTTAAAATATTAGTGATTGTATCATTAATATTTTATGGCATCATTCTTGAGGCTTTACAAGGTAGTTTCACAAATTATCGAACTGCTGATTTATTTGATGTAATTGCTAATATTTTTGGTATCGTAATTGCAACAATGATATTTGATAAAATTTTGAAGTGGTATCATACAATTTAAAAAAATACTTGTATTTGTGCTAATTATTTCATTAAATTAGCGCTTTGTAAAATTTTTATAGAGATGGAAGTTAAAAAAAACCCAAAAGCAAATCTAGAAAACCACAATAAACAATTCATGTTATTAGGTTTAGCACTTGCTTTATTGCTTATTTATATAGGTATCGAATGGAAAACATTTGAACGTACTGTTGCAGATTTAGGTATGGCAAATACAGAATTAGAAGAAGAAATAGATATTCCTATTA
>Ga0209633_10003438_pt1 | contig 14627 bp, 19 predicted proteins | sample Cruoilmetagenom1_FD_187290 | JGI IMG/M metagenome (GOLD analysis project Ga0209633, IMG submission 187290) | Oil polluted marine microbial communities from Coal Oil Point, Santa Barbara, California, USA - Sample 1 (SPAdes) (version 2) | ecosystem: Environmental > Aquatic > Marine > Oil seeps ... | reverse complement strand
GGTTTTCAGTGCCTTTTGACAGCTCTTCGATATTTGCCGAAGTGATGCCGAACTCTTCTGCAGAGATCAGAGCGTTCAGAGTCCAGCGAACGATGTCGCCCCACTCGTTGTCGCCGTGACGTACCAATGGACCAAGTGGCTCTTTGGAAACGATTTCTGGCAGAATCACGTGATCGGCTGGGTTTTCAAACGCAGCACGTGTCGCAGCAAGACCGGACGCGTCAGTTGTGTAAACGTCGCAAGCGCCAGCCAGGTATTGTGCTTGGCCTTCAGCGTTTGTTTCGATCGGCACTGGCTCGTATGAAATTCCGTTTGCACGGAAGAAATCAGACAAGTTCAGCTCGGTCGTTGTACCGGTTTGGATACATACAGTCGCGCCGTCTAGCTCTTTGGCCGATGTCACGCCCAATGCTTTTGGCGCCATGAAACCTTGGCCATCATAGTAGTTAATACCAACGAATTCCATTTTCAGGTCAACGTCACGGGACAATGTCCATGTTGTGTTACGGGCCAACAGATCAACTTCGCCAGAAGCCAGCGCAGTGAAGCGTGTTTTTGTGCTGAGTGGCACAAATTCAACAGCAGTGTTGTCACCGATTACGGCAGCAGCAACGGCGCGACAGATGGCTACGTCGTAACCTTCCCATTTACCGTTTGCATCTGGTGACGCAAAGCCAACAAGACCAGTGGAAACACCACAGTTCAATTTGCCGCGTGCTTTTACATCGTCGAGAGTGCCAGCAGCAGCGATCCCAGCGGTCAAGCTGGCAACTGTTAGTGCACCTAGAAATACGGATTTTTTCATTTTTACCTCTTCCTGATAGTCCGCCTGTTAAGGGCGGTTTATTCGGTCCATTTGAACCAAGGGCGATATCATGGGAAAGCTAGGCTCTCCCAAGCGTACTCTAGTTTGGGCCAAATTTTGAGAAAACGTCAAGCGATGTTTCAGGTTTAGGCCCATATCGAACCTAGTTTTCGCCTGATTCGAACACGATTCATAAACACAAGTGAAAAAAGGCAGCTATTAAATACTAATTGGCCATAAAATAGAATCGGGCTGCGTGTTCAAAGCCCATTTTTTTACCCTCGGAAGTAGCTATTTCCTCATCGTCCTCGCCCCACTTCTCGATTTGCCAGTCTTCGTCTATTCGCGAACAGCCCCAAAGTTCTGCCACGGGTAACAACTTGTGAGTAGCGGCAAATCCGATGATCAGCGACCCGGACATGCCCACCAAATCGTGGAACGCGGCCAGTTGAAATGAATCCATTCCGGCCACGCGTTTGTGCAAACCAGCAAGCACGTTTGCGTCCTGCTTCACGGGCACAATGCCAACGCCCGTTTTCAATGGGGCCGACAGCGTTTCTGCCGCCCATTTCAACAACGGGTCCCACGCCGCAGCCTGTCGCTTAACCAGTTCAACCGGGGCTTCGGCGCGATAGCACAGCAAATCACTGCCGCCATATTCAGCCACCAGTTCCGACACTTCGGCATGCATTGGCGTAACTTTGTCAATCGCCGCATTGGCCGAGCGGGTCACGGGCATGGTCAGCGGGTCGATCTTTTCGCCCTGCGCGTCCCATTCAACCGCGATCGCTTCGGCCATTTCGCGTGTCGGTACAATCAGCTCCGCCTTTACGGGCGTGCGCAATTTGCGCCTATCCAACAACACGGTAAACCCACCGTCTGCCACAACAACGCTTGCCTCTTTCCAAAACCGTTTTGCCGTCCACTCTGCCATATCTACCCCCAAAACCCGTCAAACAACGCCGTCAATTCCGCCGCTTCATTTACAATCCAGCCAGCACCGGCATCGCTCAACCGGTCTGCCGTATGGTAGCCCCACGATACGCCGATGCAGCGCATCTCCGCCGCCACACCCATTTTCATATCAAACGTCGTGTCGCCAATCATCACCGCATTTTCGGCCTTAACACCTGTCTCTGACAGCGCAGCCAATAACATCGACGGATGTGGCTTTGAAGGATGATTATCCGCAACTTGCTTGGTTGCGAATTTGGACGTCAGCCCATGCCCCTCAACAATCGCATCCAAACCGCGGCGCGAATTTCCAGTGGCAACCCCGAGCAACAGATCCTCGTCCCGCGCCAATTGGTCCAGCATATCGTCTATCCCAGCATAAAGCGGTGCAAATTGCCCGCCTTCGCGCTTGGATTTAAAGGTCGCCTTATAGGCTGCAACCAGCGCATCGTTTTGCGCTTGCGTAAGGTCAGGCGACAGGTGCCGCATGGCTTGAGGCAGCGACAGTCCGACGATGCCGCGTACCTGCTCCAGCGACGGGCCTGCCAGCCCCATAGCGCCAAAGGCCAATTGCATCGAAGCGTTGATGTGGTGCTGGCTATCCACCAACGTACCGTCCACATCAAACACAGCCAACCGCAGCGGCTGGCTCATAAATATTCCTCAAACGGATCATCCGCGACATCGCGCGCGTCCCAGGCGAATGTTTCCCAAGTGCGGATCATGTGTTCCGGCATCGGCGCAACAATCTGCAGAGGCTTGCCCGTGATCGGATGCGGCAGGGAAATATAGCGCGCATGCAGATGCATCTTGCGACTGATATCGCCACCCAGTTGCGCGCCCCAACCGTCACCCTGATTTTCCTGACCAGAGCCGCCATATTTCCCGTCGCCAATAATCGGATGACCCATTTCAGCCATATGCGCGCGCAACTGGTGAGTCCGGCCCGTCACAGGCACCATCGCCACCCATGCGCAGCGTTTGGCGGCAGAGGACAACACCATGTAATCGGTGGTGGAGCGTTTGGCCCCTTCCGTGTGCTGAACTTCGTCGGGGTGAATACAGACCATTTTCTCATGCCCTGCCCCGCCGGATTTCAACAAACCGTATTTGATGGTCCCCATTTTAGGGGATGGGCAGCCGCCAACAGCGGCCCAGTAAATTTTACGGGTCTCACGGTCGCGAAACGCTTCAGTCAAGCGTGATGCCACTTGCCGCGTGCGGGCCAACAAAAGGATGCCAGAGGTATCTTTGTCCAAACGGTGTACCAAGCGCGGTTTTTGATCGTAGCCAAAGCGTAGCGCGTCGGCCAGCATATCTACGTGACGAGTCTGCTTGCTGCCGCCTTGGGTTGGCAAACCCGCCGGTTTGTTGATCGCAATGATGTCATCGTCACGGTATAGCACAGCATCCTGCATCATCTTGGTGTCAGCGTTGCTGATCATGTCATAGGTTTTGGCCCGCGCCGTGATTTCATGTGGATCAGGCAGCGGCGGGATACGTACCATTTGGCCCGCCTCCACACGTGTCGCGGGTTTGACCCGGCCACCATCCACGCGGATATCACCTTTGCGGCACATCTTCTCGATGCGGCCCTGCGCAATATGCGGAAACTGACGCCGGAACCAACGATCCAGCCGTTGATCACCATCATCATCAGATACTTGAATTTTTTGAACACCACTCATGCCCAGATCCCCCGCGCGATCATCACGCCTAAAAATATTGCCAGCAGTGACAGCACCACTGATGCGATGACATACAGCACCGCTTGCCCAATCTGTCCACGTTCAAATATCGTCAATGCATCCAGTGAGAACGCCGAAAACGTTGTGAACCCGCCGAGCATACCTGTCATCAACAACGGCGCGGCTTTCATGCCGCCATCCTTGCCCATCAAAACCACGATCAAAACGCCCATCAGGAACGATCCAAAAACGTTCACTGTCAACGTGCCCCACGGATAACCATGCCCCATCACGCGCACCGCAGCGACGCCTGTCAGGTAACGGCCTACGGCCCCAATGGCACCGCCAATGGCAACTTGAACAATACTTGTAATCATAGCGCCTTCTCTTTCGCGCTTGGGGCGCAATGTCAACTCTTCTGGCGTTTGGCGCGCAGCTTGGCAAAGTAATCAGTGCGCTTTTTCAACTCGCGCTCAAACCCGCGCTCGACCGGTTGGTAATAGACCCCATGCTTCATCGCATCAGGGAAATAGTTCTGTCCTGAAAACCCGTCCTCGGCATCGTGGTCATAGGCATAGCCGTCACCATAGCCCTGATCCTTCATCATCGACGTCGGCGCATTCAAAATGTGTTTGGGCGGCGGTTCAGAACCCGTTTTCTTGGCCGCGGCCATCGCCATTTTATAAGCCACATAAGCCGCGTTGGATTTCGGGGCCAGTGCCAAATAGGTTACCGCTTGGGCCAACGCCAACTCACCTTCGGGGCTGCCGAGCCGCTCGTAGGTTTGCCAAGCATGCAAGCACACCGCGTGGGCTTGCGGGTCGGCCAGCCCGATGTCTTCAACGGCCATGCGGGTGATGCGCCGCGCCAAATAGCGCGGGTCTTCGCCACCTGTCAGCATGCGTGCCATCCAATAAAGCGCGGCGTCAGGGTCCGATCCGCGCACAGATTTATGCAGGGCAGAGATCAGGTTGTAATGCTCGTCACCGCTTTTGTCGTAAATCGCGGCGCGGCGCATCAGGCGCTTGCCCAGACCCTCGACATCCAGTTTTTTGTCACCCTTCCATGAGATCACTTGCTCAATCAGGTTCAACAACGCCCGCCCGTCGCCGTCCGCCATTTCCAACAACGCCTCGCGGGCCTCGCCTGTTAAGGACAGCGCGTGGTTCAATTCCTTCTCGGCCCTCTGTGCAAGCCGCTCCAGATCGGACAGCGCCAAACGGTTCAACACCAAAACCTGACTGCGCGACAGCACGGCCGAATTCAGCTCAAAGGATGGGTTTTCCGTCGTGGCCCCCACCAAAATGATGGTGCCATCTTCCATGTAAGGCAAAAACCCGTCTTGTTGGGCTTTGTTAAACCGGTGGATTTCGTCGACAAACAAAAGCGTGCCGCGTCCGTTTTGCCGCCGTATTTTGGCGGCTTGAAACACCTTTTTCAAATCAGCAATGCCAGTAAAAATCGCACTGATTTGCACAAAGGCCAACTCGGTTTCATCCGCCAACAGCCGCGCAATGGTGGTTTTGCCAACACCAGGCGGCCCCCACAAAATCAGCGACGACAAACTACCAGCTTGCAGCATGGTGCCAAGCGGTGCGTCAGGGCCTATCACTTGCTCCTGACCGATCACTTCGCCCAAGCTCTGTGGGCGCAAGCGATCCGCCAGCGGGCGCGGCGCGTCCCCTGAAGGTGTCTCGGGCGTGGAGTCGAATAAATCTGTCATGCGACAAATCTATGCTCCCACGCCCAAAGAGAAAAGCAAAATGGACCTTCCGACAGACCGGAAGGTCCGTTCTTAGTGCAAGTTGGAGGCAAAATTCATCGAGACCACCTGATTGTTGATCCCGTCAATCTTCATCACGGGCCCCATCGCCGTCATATCGACACCAACACGTTTGGCCCAACGTGGCCAGTTGGCGTTCAGCAACGTCAGACATTGGGTCGCACCCAGATTTCGCGCGGCCTTGGCCAGCTCCAGCACCAATTGCGCATGCACGCGGCGGCGCAATCGGGCAGGCACATCATGTGACACAAACAAACGCGAGCTTTCCCAAATCGTTTCGCCAATTGGCGCCGGCTCATACAACAGAGTGGAAGGGATGGTATCCAGCAACCCATTTTGCGCATCACGGATCATGTAGCTGTAAATGCCACAATGTGCCGTCGTCGGTGTCAATCGGTTGCCCGCGAGCACCTGCCCCAACTCATCATGAACAACGACCCAGCGGCTGGCTGGCGTATCATATTGATCGAACTCCATACCCAGTGCCTCGGGCAAATCCCATTTGTTTTGTACGATGAAAAGTTCACGGCGAGCGCGAAACATATTGGCGAACAGCTCGCCATAGTTGTGGATATTTTCGAAAGAAAGTGTAGTCGTTTGCATAGGAACCCCCAGAAGGTTAATTTTTAAGTGAACCTTGCGGAAGGTAGAAACATTCAGAGCAAACCGTAATCCTTGGCACGCTGAATGGCTTCGGCAGTGGTGCGAGCCATAAGCTTTTGACGGGCAGATGTCAGACGAGCTTTTAGGGCACTTTCCGAAATTCCAATTTTTGCAGCAGCTGCTGCGTGCCTGTAACCGTCCGCAATCAATTTAAGTGCCTCAGTCTGCGCTTTTGTAAGCCGGTGTGGCGGTTCGGTCATGTCGTGCAACCGATTGGCGATGGCTTGCGCCTCTTCAATCTCGCTGTCTTCAAATTCCCGATCTGCGCGTGCCACGCTGACAATTGTCCGAGAACGGATTGGCCCATAAGAGATCGTTGCCCCATAGGTCAGCCCAAAACTTGCGGCTTCTTTGAAGATGCCGAAAGGGTCAGGAATGATTCTATTGCTCCACCTGGTCCAACCCGTGGTGCAAAAGCCCCACGCCGTCATTGGGTCACGTAAAACATAGCCATTCTCGGTATAATGATCCGTCCATTTTGGATCATATGTCTGAAACGACATCAGTGGTGATGTGAATCGGATGTGCAATGCAGCAAAGTAACCTCTTGGGGCCAAATCGCCGAGTTTATTGAGTTCACGATCAAACACTGTCTTTTCGAACATGTCTTTTTAGACGCCCTGGCTGAAACAACGTCAACCCTAAATTGTTATGCTGATGGCAAATACATACCCAGTATTCGTTGCGCATGGGTTAAGTTAACAACAAAAAACCCCGCCCGAAGGCGAGGTCAATATAGAATTCAACTGATGTTGAAACCTATTCTTCGCCGGTTGTTTCTTCGAGCGCAACGCGGGCCTTGTCAGCAGCGCCTTTGGCGGCTGGATCACGATCAACGAATTCGATGATCGCCATCGGTGCCATGTCACCATAACGATAACCAGCTTTCAGAACGCGCACATAACCGCCGTTACGCTCTTTGTAGCGTGGGCCGAGAATGTCAAAAAGTTTGGCAACATACTGATCTTCTTTCAGCCGTGCGCGGGCTTGGCGGCGGGCATGCAGATCGCCGCGTTTGCCAAGTGTGATCAGTTTTTCCACGATGCGGCGCAGTTCTTTGGCCTTTGGCAGCGTGGTTTTGATTTGTTCGTGCTCAATCAACGACCCAGCCATGTTGGCAAACAATGCCTTACGGTGTTCATGGGTGCGATTTAGACGGCGGTAACCTCTTGCGTGGCGCATTATATTAATCCTTCTTCAGGTTTATACTTTGTCTGGCGGCCCATGCGTGAGCTGCTCTCCTTGGGGCGGTATTGCCCATTTTTCCCCGCCTAAGCGGGCATTAAGTGGGGCGGATCATTGTCCGCCCCAAATTTCTTAGAACTGGTCTTCGAATTTCTTCGCCAGATCTTCGATATTCTCTGGTGGCCAATCTTCAACGTCCATGCCCAAATGCAGACCCATGCCCGACAACACTTCTTTGATCTCGTTCAAAGATTTGCGGCCAAAGTTCGGTGTGCGCAGCATTTCAGCTTCAGTTTTCTGGATCAAATCACCGATATAAACGATGTTGTCGTTTTTCAGGCAATTCGCCGAACGAACCGACAATTCCAACTCGTCTACTTTCTTCAGCAGCAGCGGGTTGAATTCCAGGCCATCGTCTTCCTCTTGACGGTTAGCCGCTTCAGGCTCATCGAAGTTCACGAAGATCGACAGTTGATCTTGCAAAATACGCGCAGCAAACGCTACGGCATCTTCGGCAGTGATCGAGCCGTCTGTTTCCAGTTTCAGCGTCAGTTTATCATAGTCCAGAACCTGACCTTCGCGGGTCGGCTGCACGTCATAAGACACCTTGCGAACCGGCGAATAAATCGCATCGATCGGCATCAGTCCAATTGGCGCATCTTCTGGACGGTTGTTTTCAGCAGCAACATAGCCTTTGCCAGTATTCACAGTCAGTTCCATGAACAAATCAGCGCCATCATCCAGCTGACAGATCACGTGGTCTTTGTTCAAAACCTCGATGCCTGCAGATTCGGAGATATCGCCAGCGGTCACAACCATTGGACCTTTTGCCGAAATCGACAGGCGCTTAGGGCCTTCGACTTCCATCGACAAAGCAACGCCTTTAAGGTTTAATACAATGTCAGTCACGTCTTCGCGAACACCTGCGATGGTCGAGAATTCGTGCAAAACATTGTCGATCTGAACGCTTGTGATCGCCGCACCTTGAAGGCTGGACATCAGTACACGACGCAGGGCGTTGCCCATTGTCAGGCCAAAGCCGCGCTCAAGTGGCTCAGCAATAACAGTTGCTTGTGTTGCGGGGTTTGCACCTGGTGTCACAACCAGTTGCGTTGGCTTAATCAGTTCTTGCCAGTTCTTATGGATCATGTGTGTCGCCTCCATTCAAGTTTTCGGATCATGTCCCTAAGTCCGAAAACGCCCGAGGTAAAAAATGACGAACTCGGACAGTTGGAAAACCCCAACGGTCCGAGCGTAGTAATGCGTTAAACGCGGCGGCGCTTTGGTGGCCGACAGCCGTTGTGCGCGATTGGTGTAACGTCACGGATCGAAGTGACATTCAAACCAATTGCAGCAAAAGCACGTAGCGCTGATTCACGACCGGAACCCGGACCCTGAACTTCAACTTCCAGCGTTTTCACGCCGTGCTCTTGTGCTTTTTTGCCTGCATCTTCAGCCGCCATCTGCGCCGCGTAAGGCGTAGATTTACGTGAGCCCTTAAAGCCCATCGTACCAGCTGAGGACCATGCAATCGCGTTGCCCTGAACATCAGAGATCAGGATTTTCGTGTTGTTGAACGACGAATTAACGTGTGCAACGCCAGAGGCGATATTCTTGCGCTCTTTGCGCTTTGTGCGTGTCTTTTCACGTGCCATTGATCAAACCCTCCTTATTTTTTCTTACCAGCAATAGCCCGTGCAGGGCCTTTGCGAGTGCGAGCGTTCGTATGGGTGCGTTGACCACGAACAGGAAGGTTACGACGGTGACGCAGGCCACGGTAGCAACCAAGATCCATCAGACGTTTGATGTTCATCTGGATTTCACGACGCAGGTCACCTTCAACAGTGAAATTTGCGTCGATATGTTCACGGATGGCCAGAACCTCGGCATCGGAAAGTTCGTTAACACGACGGGTTGCGTCGATTTTAACGGCTTCACAGATGCTCTCGGCTGATGTTTGGCCAATACCAGTGATATAAGTCAGGGCGATCGGGACCCGTTTATGGGTCGGGATATTTACGCCGGCAATACGTGCCACGTGTCACATTCCTTCTTTGTTGCGGCTCCGTAATACCAGAGCCTTTTTTCACAACCAAAGCCCGAAGGATTAACCTTGCGGGCCGTCGTTGAATTCCAATTTCATACTATCCAAACCGTCGCTTGATTAAGCATGATGATTCTCTTGCGAGATGAGTTGAACTATGGCGTTTTTAAGGGTTGGTCAAGAGGCTTTACAGCTTAGTTGAGCGCCGTCTTGATCAAGGCCGCCACATCTTCAATTTCGCCCAGCCCGTTTATGGATTTCAGATCCCCCTTGGCATAGTAATACCCAATCAAAGGCGAGGTCTTTTTGTAGTATTCCATCAGGCGGGTGCGCAACGCGTCAGCGTTGTCATCGGCGCGGCGTTTCATGTCGCTTTTGCCGCAAACATCGCAAACACCTTCCTTGGCGGGGCGTTTGGTGTCGTCGTGATAAACCTCGCCACAACCACCACAGGTGAAACGCCCTGTGATCCGGTTAACAAGTGCTTCGTCATCGACCTGCATTTCAACCACAACGTCCAGCGTATTGTTGTATTTCGTCAGCAACTCACCCAAGGCATCAGCCTGTGGCAAAGTGCGTGGGAACCCGTCAAAGATAAAACCACCCGCGTTATCACCCTGCAGTTTCTCTTCGATCAAGCCGATTACGATCTCATCTGTCACCAACTGACCAGCCGCCATGACTTTAGCAACCTTCTCACCCATCTCGGTCCCGCTGTCCTTGGCTTCGCGCAACATATCACCAGTCGACAACTGGATCATGTCGCGTTCTTCTACCAAACGACGTGCTTGTGTGCCTTTGCCAGCACCTGGAGGTCCGAGAAGGATAATATTCATTTTCTGCTAGTCACCTTGTTGCGGCGCTTTTTACCACGCAGTTGAGATTTTTCAATCAGCCCTTCGTATTGATGGGCCAACATATGCGATTGCACTTGTTGAATTGTATCCATTGTCACTGAAACCACAATCAATACGGACGTGCCGCCGAAATAGAACGGGATCGCGAACTGGCTACGCAGGATTTCCGGCAGCAATGCAACCGCCGCCAAATAGGCCGAGCCAATGACCAACAAACGGGTCACAACGTAATCCAAATACTCGGCGGTCTTTTTGCCAGGGCGGATGCCGGGCACAAAGCCATTTTGGTTTTTCAGATTGTCCGCCACATCATCCGTTTTGAAAGCCACGTTGTATGTGTAGAAAAACGTGAAGAACACGATCATAGCCGTAAAGAACAACAGATACAGCGGTTGACCCGGGCCAAAGTAGGCCAGAATGGTCGACATCAACGGGCTGGTCGATTGACCCGAGAAGGTGGCAACCGTGGTTGGCAACAGCAATAGCGATGAGGCGAAAATAGCAGGGATAACACCGGCTGGGTTAACCTTGACGGGCAGGTGCGAATTGCTGCCGTCATAGACTTTCATGCCAACCTGACGCCGCGGGTATTGGATATGGATCTTGCGCAGCGCGCGCTCCATGAACACCACAAAGGCAATCACCGCAATCACCATGACAATCACCGCGATAATAACGGCCGGGCTAAGGCTACCGGAACGGCCTTGCGCCAAGAACTGCGCGATGGCCGCGGGAATTTCAGCAACGATGCCGACAAAGATGATCAACGAGATACCGTTACCAATGCCGCGTGCGGTGATTTGCTCGCCCAGCCACATCAGGAACATGGTGCCGCCAACCAGCGTAATCACTGTTGCCGCTTCAAAATAAAGGCCCGGCGTGGCGGCAAGCCCGCCAGCCTCAAGCGATTTGGCCAAGCCGTATGCCTGAAGGGTCGCCAGGAATACCGTGCCGTAGCGGGTATATTGGTTGATCTTCTTGCGGCCTTGCTCGCCTTCTTTTTTCAACTGCTCCAGAGGGGCCCACATGGCCGTCAGCAGCTGAATGATGATCGAGGCTGAAATATACGGCATGATCCCTAGCGCGAAAATACCCATCCGCCCCAACGCACCACCGGTGAACATCTGCAACATGCCGCCGATCCCACCAGACACGTTGTCCATAAATTCACGCAGTGCGCTGCCATCAATACCGGGAACCGGAATGAAAGTGCCCAAACGATAAACCATCAGCAATCCGATGGTGAATACGATGCGCGAGCGCAATTCGCCTGATTTGGCAAAAGCGCCCCAGCTCATGTTGGCTGCCATTTGTTCTGCTGCGGATGCCATTTAGGGCCTCATTGTTAAATGATTACGCCGCCAAACCGGTTTTCCGGTTGGCGGCGTTAGGAAAACTTAAATCTATGTAAGCGCCCGATGGGCGTCTCACAAGAGGTTATTCAGTCTCGGCAGCTGCCTTTGGCGCAGTTGTGACTGTTAGGGAGCCACCTGCTTTTTCAACAGCCTCGATCGCAGCCTTGGATGCGCCGGTCACTTCCAGCTTCACCTTGGATGTTATCTCGCCTTTGGCCAGCACACGAACACCGTCCAGAACGCGGCGAATAACACCGGCTTCCAGCAATGCTTCTTCGGTGATGGCTTTTTTGGCGTCCAATTTCTTGGCATCGATGAATTTCTGCAGAATGCTCAAGTTAACAACAGCAAAGCTTTTGCGGTTACGGCTATTAAAGCCACGTTTTGGCAAGCGTTGGTAGAGGGGCATTTGGCCGCCTTCAAAACCCTTGATCGCCACACCCGAACGGGATTTTTGACCTTTGATACCACGGCCACCAGTTTTACCAGTGCCGGAACCCGGGCCACGGCCAATGCGTTTACGGGCTTTGGTTGCACCCGGATTGTCGCGCAATTCATTCAGTTTCATATCGCTCTCTCCTTGCCGGATATGGTCACGAGCGAAAAGGACCAACCACGGCTTAAATGTTTCATATAGGTGACAAATTGAATCACCACTGGGCGCGTATAGACCTATGCGCGCCCGCGGGCAAGTATCAATACGGTTATCAGTGCAAGCTTAGTCTAGCGTATCAATCATTTCGGACAAATGCGTGATATGAGCCTTGATTTCGGCCTGCATCGCGTCCAATTCCGCCTTTAGGCTTTCCTTGGTGGCGACCATACGTTTGCTATCAGCCAAAATGGCATCCATTTCGAAAGTAGCCTGCGACAGCATCGGCGAAATTTCATAACGAATAGCAGCGGTGCCACGCAGATCGGACCCTGGCATCGGCTTGCCAATGCGTTTGAATTCATACCTGCGCCGTTTGGGTAGGAACGAGCCTTTTGGGCGTTTGTAATTGATCTTCAATACGTCCATATCTTCGGCGATCTGCACAGATGCGTACCCAATAATTTGCTCGGGGTTCATCACACCCATCTCGGTCAATTTTGGAGTCTTGGTTTTCATCTGGCGATCCCTCTGTTGTTTAGTGTTTTTTATTCTTAATTCTGACGAGACTACCCCGTTCTGACGCCAAAACACCAGTAAACAAATTTTCGAAACGCGCGCGCCTACCCAGTTTCGCGTTTAGCCATGGCCGCGAGTGTGTCCTTCTCTCGCTCAACAGCTGCCATTACAATACGCACGGTTTCAGGTGGCAAATCCAACGCCAAAGCCGCGGCGTGGCCGTGGCTCGACATTTTGCGCAGGGTTTTACCAACGATGTCGATCAACTTGTCATCATCATAGTCGGAAAACTTTGTGACGAAATCATCCCAGTAGTAGCCTAGGAATACCACATCAACGACGTTCTCTAAGGCTTGCGAGTCCCCGTCCCGCTTCAACCGCTCTTTGCGCAGGAACGTGCCAACCAGCGCGATGTCATCAGCCGAATAGCCGTTGTCACTCATGATGCCGCCCACCAGATCAGCGTGCAGCTGACGCATTTCAAGACGCCATTTTTGATAGCCTTCCTTGTTGCGAGGATAGGTATCGCGCGGGATTTGCCAGCGGCGAATATGCTGCGCACGTGCCGCAATCCGCAGCAACTCGGAGGCCTCAGGATACATCCGTTGCATAGTTTCGGTCATCCGGTCTGCATAGACACTTTCATAGGGGTGCTCGATACCCTCCACGATGGTCGTACGTGGGTCTTCAGAGTTTACGGTGTCGATGGCCTTGATCACGGCCTTGAATTGGCCAGTTGGGGTGAAGGGCATTTTGGTCTCTCCTGATTCTACGCAAGCGTTAGTATAGCCGATGTTAAATCAAGCGAAAGCGCGACATAGGGCAACGCCCAACTCAAGATAGCAACTCCCAAGCCGCCGGATCACCATTCACGAAAACGCCCCGAGTCTCCTCGAGGCGTTTCTATGTAACCCGAAATCTTCAAAAGATTTCGACCTGTTTTCTTTCAAAGAAAACACTTAGCCGCGCTCTTCGATGATCTCAACCATGTGAGAGACCTTGGCGACCATACCGCGTACCGCGGGTGTGTCTTCAAGCTCGCGTGTTTTATGCATCTTGTTCAGACCCAAACCAATCAGTGTCTGGCGCTGTTTGGCCGGACGGCGGATCGGAGAGCCGGTTTGCTTGACAACAATAGTTTTTGCCATTGGATCGTCTCCTTACGCTTCTGCTGGTTCTTCAGCAGTATTGGTTTCGGCGGGTTTGCCCAGAATGTCAGCAACCTTTTTACCACGACGCTGTGCAACATTGCGTGGGCTGGATTCTTTTTTCAGCCCGTCAATTGTAGCGCGGATCATGTTGTAAGGGTTCTGCGAGCCAAGCGATTTGGACACAACGTCCTTAACACCCAACATTTCGAACACAGCACGCATTGGGCCACCAGCAATAATACCAGTCCCCTCTGGAGCCGTGCGCATCACCACCTTGCCAGCGCCGTGACGGCCCTGAACATCGTGGTGCAACGTGCGGCCTTCGCGCAGTGGCACACGGATCAACTGGCGCTTGGCCTGCTCCGTGGCTTTGCGGATCGCTTCGGGTACTTCTTTGGCTTTACCTTTGCCAAACCCAACGCGGCCCTTTTGATCACCAACAACCACAAGAGCTGCGAAACCAAAGCGCTTACCACCTTTTACGGTTTTAGAAACGCGGTTGATCGCAACAAGACGATCGGCGAATTCTGGATTTTCATCACGATCGCGACGATTACCCCGATTATTATCTCTAGCCATAAACTCGTCTCCTAAAACTTGAGGCCGCCTTCACGGGCAGCGTCGGCCAAGGCCTTAACTTTACCGTGAAAGAGGAAGCCGCCGCGGTCGAAATAACATTCCGATACTTTGGCTTTCTTTGCGCGTTCTGCAATCGCAGCGCCGATTTTGGCGGCTGCTTCGACGTTGTTCTTGCCAACGAGCCCCAAGGCTTTTTCCATCGTGGAAGCCGAGGCCAGTGTTACGCCGTTCACATCGTCGATCAGCTGAGCGCTGATATTTTTGTTGCTGCGGTGAACCGAAAGACGCGGACGTCCATTTGCGGTTTTCCGTAGCCTGTTCCGAACGCGCAGGCGGCGTTTCTGAAACAAAACTCTTTTGCTGTTTGCCATGCCTTTGGTCCTTACTTTTTCTTACCTTCTTTACGGAAGATATATTCATCTTTGTACTTGATGCCCTTGCCTTTGTAAGGC
>Ga0209633_10003436_pt1 | contig 14631 bp, 11 predicted proteins | sample Cruoilmetagenom1_FD_187290 | JGI IMG/M metagenome (GOLD analysis project Ga0209633, IMG submission 187290) | Oil polluted marine microbial communities from Coal Oil Point, Santa Barbara, California, USA - Sample 1 (SPAdes) (version 2) | ecosystem: Environmental > Aquatic > Marine > Oil seeps ... | reverse complement strand
AACAAGTGGACCAAATTCACTAGGATTACCATTTGCATCTAATGCCTTGATAGCTGCTATCTGTATAGGGTTATTACCACTTTTTTCGGTAACAACATGTCCAGCTTTTGAAAGATTTTCATTATTGCCGCAAAAGTATACTAAACCTAAGCCAGATAAACTTAAAATCCCAAAAATTAACAAAAACACCATTTCCTTTTTTCGTAATTTTGCCGTAGCAGATAAATGACATATTGCTGTTCGGGATTTGCAATCCCGAACTTAATGGTTATAGGATTTGCAATCCTGATTATTATTACTTTAAAATGAAAAAGAAACTATTTGGTCTTACACTTAAACAGCTACAAGATGTTACTACAGAGCTGGTATTGCCTAAATTCACAGCTAAACAAATTGCTGACTGGTTGTATAAGAAAGATATTACTTCCATCGAAGAAATGAGTAATATCTCCAAAAAAGGCAGGCAGCTATTACAGGAAAAATATATTATTGGACTACAGGAACCATCTACTGTGCAGACGTCAATTGATGGTACAAAGAAATATCTCTTTGATGTTGGCGAATCGGGATCTGTTGAGTCTGCCTATATTCCAGAAAGCAAACGAAATACATTATGTGTTTCATCACAAGTTGGATGTAAAATGCGTTGCCTGTTTTGTATGACTGGCAGGCAGGGATTGAAATCGAATCTTACTGCAGGTGAAATAGTTAATCAGGTTCGTAGTTTACCCGAATGGCACGAAATCACTAACATTGTTTACATGGGAATGGGTGAACCTATGGATAATCTGGAAGCAGTAATGCAGAGTCTGGAAATACTTACTGCCGACTGGGGGATGGCTATGAGCAAACGCAAAATTACGGTAAGTACAATAGGGATTGTTCCGGCAATGAAACATTTTTTAGAAAATAGTGAATGTCATCTGGCAGTAAGCCTTCATACTCCTTTCGAAAGTGAACGAAAAATGTTGATGCCTGTGAGCCATGTCCACTCAATTAGTGATGTAATTTCAGAATTAAAACAGCACGACCTTGGCAGACAACGCAGAGTGTCATTCGAGTATATTGTGTTCGATGGGTTAAATGATACACCAAAACATGTAAATGAACTTGCAAGAATTCTGAATGGAATAAACTGTAGAATAAATCTTATAAGATTTCATTCAATTCCTAAAACGCCATTGTTGGGAACTAATGAGAAGAAGCTAATGAAGTTTAAGGAAGCATTAAATGCCAAAGGTATAATCACTACAATCAGGGCGTCACGTGGACAGGATATTGATGCAGCTTGTGGGTTGTTGTCAACTAAGAATCAGGATTAAAGGAACCAGGAGCCAGGATTAATGGAATCAGGATAAGAACAATAATCTTGTCCTGTCATCTCGAAGGAAATGTAGCGTAGCGGAATGATGAGAGATCCCATGAAAACATACCAATTGCTTTGGAAATCTCTCCTCCTTCGTCGTTCGAGATGACAACAGTTCCTAATTTATGTATTTAGGCTTTAATATCTAGATATTCTGTATTATGGCTATAGGTCCATGGTTCCTGAATCCCTAAAAATCAATGCCTCTTCCACCAAACGATGAATCCGGAAATAAGAATAAATAGTATAAGCAGCCCAGCAAGAGGAATAAAAAGAATGTAAAGTCCACCAAACATAAACTTATATATTCTGGCAGTATGTACTTCCAGGGCAACATTCCATAGTGACATGGGTTGTGACGAAATAGTTTTGGGTATTTCGATAAATCTCCTACTATCACTTATATAACTTGCGCCATTGTTAAAATCGAAATAGACTTCTTTACCATTGAAATGATTTGAATACCCTGTTACCAAAAATTCACCCAATGGTGGTCCACCTCTTTTCTTTTCTTTAATTGGCCCCTTCTTTATATAATCTTCCTTATATCCGGTAATAAAATTCCACTTAAATAATCCTTCGAAGGAGCCCAGAAGCAGTGTACTATCATCAATTAGCTCAAATGCTGTCACACCCATTACGCTTATTGGTGGTTGTTCTGGAAACTTTTTTAGAGGCGTATTAAATTCATCATCCGAGTAGTACATGCCATCGAGTGTTGCAACTAAATACCTGTTCGAACTTTCAATAAACATGATCCTTCTAAGTTTATCAAACCATGGATTTGGTGAATCAAGTTCAGTATAGGGTATTTTGCTCACCTTTACGTCAGCAATAAAAGCAAGTAATGGTGGACGTAAAAACATGCCGGTGGCAGTGGTAATAACTAAAAGTACCAGAGTTATCCAGCCAATTTTATTATGCCATTTAAGTGAGAAACGCCTTAGCTTATTGTTTTTTATAGTGGGTTTACTTTTCTTTTTATTTCTTCTTACAAAGAATGGAATAAGGAAATATATTAACCCTGTAATGCTTAGGAATATAAATATTAGACCTATAAAATCTACAAGTAATATTCCCGGAAGACCCCATATCTCACCACTATGAATTATCCATAATGTTTTAAATAACCCTACTTTATTGTCATAATTCTCTGGCTCGGGTAGCGTTTGCTTTTCAAAGTGTTTCCCATCAACTGTTGTTAATAAAAATGATCTGCTAACAATTAGTAGCTCATCACCTTTTTCGGTAATATCCACTATTCTTTGTTCATGTATTGGAAGCTCAACTTTTTCCCACGAGTTAACTTTAGAGTTATATTTAAAGAGTCCAAAGTAGGTTCCTGCATACAGTCCAAAAGATTTCGAATAATATACTTTGCTTACTTTCCTGTTGTCAATACCATCAGGGAACCCTATGTTGAAATCTTCAAATTCAGAAGCTAAACTATCAGTTAACCAGACTCCTATGTTGCCATAGATCAGTATGCTATCCTCTCCAATTTGAGTAGTGCCTGCTACAGCTGCATTATTCCAGTTTATATAATTGTATTCTTTGGGAAGGTAATCTCTGCTAACATCTGTACCAGAAAATAGCTGACGGTGGTTAAGTACAATTCCTGAAACAGAAAATAATAGAATGAATATTGTAAACACAATACCTATCCACTTGTGATATTTTTTAAAGAAGTTAATCATAATCCCTTTTCCAATCGAGATGGCAAAAATACTAATCAAATTCAATCGGCTAATACCTTATTTGAGGTATTTTTACGTTCAATCTGCTAACAAACCATAAGTACTCCAAACTCTAGGCATTTTACTATTAAGAACCTCTAAGTCGGCTTGGACTTAGCGAATCAATTAAGTAATTCTTTTATATTTTCAATCCGCTGAAAGATTTAATCTCTCATACTACTTTGCAAAATATATGGCAGTAACCAGACGCTTGATAAAATTCCATTCAGCGGATTTTGTATTATCGATATTTAATAACTTTGTCATAATTTTGGTGCAAATTTATAATTGATAGAAATGAATACAATAAAAAAAGGTTTTGCAAGTGATAACTGGTCGGGGGTTTGTCCTGAGATAATGACAGCTTTAGCAGATGTTAATGCCGGGCATATATTTGCCTATGGTGAAGGAGATGAGCATATTTCACAGACTGCCTTCAGAAAGTTTGAAGAACATTTTGGAAAGGATATTGCTGTTTTCTTTGTATATAACGGTACAGCGGCTAATGTATTAGGTGTTAACCAGCTTATGAACTCCTACCATGCAGTGGTTGCTGCTTCAACTGCTCATTTGAATGAGGACGAATGCGGTGCACCCGAGAAATTTATTGGCAGCAAAATACTTGAGATTCATTCTGAAAATGGAAAGATAGTCCCTGAACAAGTAAAGCCTTTTTTGAAGAGTATTGGTTTTCAGCACCATTCTCAGCCAAAAGTGATTTCAATATCGCAAGTTACCGAAATGGGAACTATTTATACTCCTGATGAAATTAGAGCTTTGGCGGATTTTGCTCATGATAATAATATGTATTTACATATGGATGGCGCACGTATTAGCAATGCAGCGGTAGCACTTAATTCTGATTTTAGAAGCTTTACAACTGATGTTGGAGTTGATGTTCTTTCGTTTGGTGGAACGAAAAATGGGTTGATGTTTGGAGAAGTTGTTATTTTCTTCAATAAGGAAACTGCAGTGAATTTTGAATATGCACGTAAACAAGGAATGCAATTACATTCAAAAATGCGTTTTATTGCTTCACAGTTTACACGCTTTTTAACCGATGATCTTTGGAAGAAGAATGCTACTATAGCAAATCGTTTAGCTGGGATATTATCCGATGAAATTGAAGAAATACCGCAACTTAAAGTATCTCAGCAAGTTGAAGCAAATGGTGTATTTGTATTAATGCCTTCTGAATTAATACCAAAACTACAGGAGCAATACTTTTTCCATGTGTGGAATGAATCGCCTAATATAGAAGGTGATTTCAAAGAAGTACGACTTATGTGCTCATGGGATACAACGGAAGATGATATAAGTGGATTTATCAGACTTGTTAAAGATAATTTGTGAGTTAACAAGAACTGCTAATTCGCATTGGACTTAACAGATCGAAAAGTATAACCCAACCCGATTATTAACTGGCGCTCGTTTGCTACGAGTGCCTTTAGTCTAAAAACTAGTGCATTGCAAATGCAAATAATATTCCACACTCGTTGCAAACGAGCGCGAGAAAAGTTACTTCACTGCGTTGCGCATGACAGACTTGTTATATGGACTCGCAAAATAGAATTCAACTTGAAAGAGATTAAATTGCCATAGGTTGGCGACTTGGACTTTTAAAATAATGATTATGAATAATCAGCCCAAGTCCTTGCTCAATAGCTTTGTTTCGGACTGAGCTATGTATGTATTTCTTTGTCTTACTATTCAGTCCTTAACACACCGAACAGAAAAAGTATTGGATTTATTACTTTCGGTATCTAACCACTTTCCTTCGTCGTAAAACAATGTTTTCATAGATGCAAGGTGGTCATCATTTGTTGAGGTGGATGACCAGAAAAGAGCTCTTTCATTGATATACAAGAATGTGCCATATGATGAACGATATCCTCCCGGTAAACCATTAAAACCTGCAATATTCGATGCTTCCTTATTAGGTTCTGCCCAGTGTGCAAATCCCATTTCTTTAAGCTTACCACCAACCTGATATGCTCCTCCCAGTAAATCCCGGAGATTTCTCCATTCATTATCATCGGGTAAATGCCAGCCTTCTGGGCACGCCTCCTTAGCTCCTTCCCAACTATATAACCTACCATAAATATCACCATTTGAACTTTCGTTTTCATATATGTAAGTTCCCGACATTTCGAAATTTAAGTTTTCTGAAAACCATGTATGGTTGGCAATTTCAACAGTTTGATATGTCTGGCCATCCCTGTTGTCGGTAAAAGAACCTAGCACGAGCTCTTCGCCAACATTAATAGTGTTTGTTGTTTGCTCAATCATTCCTTCCCTGTCTTTTATCTCTATTTTTGCAGTATAAATACCTCCAGAATTATATTTATGTTGATAAATTTTAGTTGTATCCTATCCAGTATCCCAGTTGGCATCGCCATCAAAATCGAAACGTACTCGTAATGAATCAGTAATTTCATTAATATCAGTACTTCCCGAAGCGTCGAAAACAAAGAAAGTATTTATGGTACCCTCTTGCGGTGTTACTTGTAATGATGCACTTGGTGACTCCTTATCATCTTTTCTGCAAGCATTCAAAATTAGAAATGAGATTATAGTTAGGATACTGAAGGTTAAGATAGATTGGGAAATCCTTTTCATTTTTTGGTTGTTAATTATTTTGTTCTATCTGTTTCAATTCCTGAAATATTAGTTCAAGCCTAATCGCCTATCTATTCTATGTCTTAAGTTTAAGTTGCAAACTTAAACCAGAAGTGCTATGTTGGAGTGGTTCGTCAGAAAGCATCAAGTTCGAGGCTTGTGAAGTGCAGAAAATAAGGAGTTTACATTCGCAAATGACTGGTTTATGCACAAGCAAAATAAAGAAATGGATGTTTTCTGACAAGCACTACTTATGCACATCTTTAATAAACGCCTCAACCTCAGGAACCCCACCCTGATATACCAAATATCCGTTATAGGGCTCACGTTTTGTTATTTCGTCATTTATAGGTGTTAGCATCATTTTCTTAACTTCTTCGGGATCTTCTGTCTGGCCTAATATCCAGCTAAGTTTAACCCAGGCAACTTCGGGTAACATATTCCCGGTAGGTATAATTCCTTTGGCCATCATATCACGGCCTGTATCATAGACAAACATATGAACATAACCCCAAAGTGTTTGAAGAGTCATAAACATATGAACACCTTTAGCATGAGCACGTTCAATAGCAGGATATAATTCTTTATTAACATGACCTAGTCCGGTCCCAACAATAATAATTCCTTTGTAACCTTTTTCAACAAGTGCATCCAGGGTATCTGGTGCCATGCCGGGGTAATAATAAAGCATTGTTACTTTGTCACTGAAATAAGGAAGGATCTTAACATCTTTATCATTTCGGCGCTTGTTGTAATTTTTCTTAATTGGAATTATTTCTTTTCTGTTTATTCTGGCAAGCGGAGTATCTCCAATTGTACGGAATGTAGATCTGTATGAGGAGTGCATCTTACGAACCCGTGTACCTTTGTGAAGTAGGCCATATTCATCAGATGTTGGACCAAACATACAAATCTGTACTTCAGCAATATCAGACTGACCTGCTGCCTTCATTGCATGCATTAGATTGAGAGCAGCATCAGAACTAGGTCTGTCGGATGATCGTTGTGAACCAACAAGAACAACAGGAACCGGCAAGTTCTGACACATAAATGTAAGGGCTGCTCCCGTATGATGAAGTGTATCAGTACCATGTCCGATAACTATCCCGTCAATACCTTTTTCAATCTCTTTACCGATTGCTTTAGCAAGTGCTACATATTGTTTTGGTCCCATGTTTTCACTGAAAACAGCGAAAATCTTCTCGGTATCCAGATTACAGATATCTGCTAATTCAGGTACGGCACCATAAAGTTCACCGGGTGAAAATGCAGGGATAACAGCACCTGTTCGATAGTCAAGACGAGAAGCAATTGTTCCTCCAGTACCAAATAACTTTACATATGGCAGACCTTTTGTAATTGGAAATTCCTTCTCAGGAATTTTATAATTTGCCTTTTTATAACCGGTTTCTTTCATGCTGGTAATTGTACCAGTATCAATGCCAATATTGTAACCTGTTACAATCTTTACAACGATATGTTTGTCGTCATCATTCTCAGCGCGAGGTAATACCGTTCCTTCAAAGGTTCCTCGGGTTGTTTCAGCCACTACTGTTCCCCAAACCCTGACTTTATATTTTTTCAGTAACCCTAAAGCCTCACCTTTATATCCTTGAAATATGTCGTTGTCCATCTTAAATTTCTTTGCTTAATTCGGTTAAATTAACATTACCCATTGCAATATTTCTTAGTCTGCCCATCACCCAGTTTTTAAGATCAGTTTCAGAGATGTTGCCGTCTTTACCCTCTGCAAATTTATCGTGAAGAACCGGTAGTTTCGAAAGGATCTCCTCTTTTGAGTATTTCTTAAAATTAATATTTGTGAGGATTGATTCGAAATCCATCTGGGGATGTTCAATCATGTCCTGTAGCATCTTTTCAGCTAATTTATATCTTATTCCTTTTTTGCTCAGGAAACTAAAAAGGTCAAAAATCTTCTCGTAATTAAATTTTTCAGGGCCTTCAAAATGGTATTCGGCAAACTTTACTTCATGACCAAAAAATGTACCAGCATATGATGGCAATACATCCAGTTCATTAACAATCTTTTCAATTATTGGAAATAAGTTTTTAGAGAAAATGTAAGTATAAACACCTTCAGGTATACCCCATTTTTTTAGTTGTTTATAGTTATCAATTACATCCTTTGGAAGTCCATTACTAAGGGTCTTAATATAGCTATCTTCCAATGGAATGGGAGCTGAGTCAGTATCAGGATACATACGATCGGCACCTGGCAATACACGCTCAAAAATAGTTGTTCCATCTTCAAATGATTTGCGGGTTTCTTCAGGTACACCTACTAAAGCCATCTGGCATCTTTCTTCAACAGTTTCAATGGCTGTTGCCATGTCAGCCTCATCTCCCCAAATAATTACCTGTGCATCACCTGATTTCGAATTAAGAAGTTTTTTTACTTTCTCCCACCTGTTATTATCAAATTGTGGAACAAGTTCTTCGGTGTGAGCCATATTTGGTTTTTCGATGCAGGCAATTACTTTAAGCCTGTTAATCAACTCATCGGCAAACATTTGGTCGGGCTGTGTGAAGTAAGATAAAGCTCCTTCGAATTTAGGGAGGTTAATTGCTATAACCTTTTCCTTATCAGAGATTCCATCTACGTCGTCAAATATATTATTGACAAGCACATGATTTGTTTTCCAATTATCAGGCTCTTTTATTTTATCAAGTAGAAGCTCTTTAATTTGAAGAAGAGCCCATTGTCTAAAAGCTTCATTGTGCGTCAGTTCTGGGATCCATTTTGTATGAGCTACGCCTTTAATCTCAACACGGCTACCTCCTTTACAACTAACATTAACATCCTGACGACCTGCGCCCATACCCGTTCGTACTTTTCCTGTACTTCTGTTCAAAAACCGGATATAATCACAACCCTCCTTAACTTCGTCCGGATTAACAAAATCAGGATAAGTAACTGTTTCAATTAACGGCATTCCAAGTCTGTCAGTTTTATAGAGACGAACATGACCAATGTCTGAAATCTCACGACATGAATCTTCTTCTATACTTAACTGAATGAGTCTTATTTTTTTATGTGGTAATTCAAGTTCACCTTCAACACCAAGAATAGCAGTCCGCTGAAAACCTGTTGGAATACTGCCATCGAGATATTGTTTACGGGTAATGTGTACCTCGCCAACAATATTCAGTTTTGATAACAATGAAATCTCGAGAGCCTTTTCCAAAGCATCCATGTTTATGGGGAAAGGGGGGGTGTCATCAACCTCATATGTACATGCATTTTCATTGTTGATACGGTAGATAATCTCTTTACGAGTTCTAAACTCCATCAATGCAGTACCGTCATATTCACCAAGTTCACTTAGTGTAGGCCTCATATGTCGTATTATTTCAGCATCATAATCATCACTTTGATGATATATGCCCGCCGGACAATGACAAAACAATTTTTCATCGGTTAACAGCTGCTGGTGAACCTCAAGCCCCGACATGAATCCTATCGAATCATAGGTGCTTTGTGTTGCCTCATTTCTAGCAATATACCCAACTTTTTTCTTGCTGTTTTCGTAATTTGATTTTGAATCAAAACTCATCTAAAGATATTTTTATGCTTATACGAAAAAAGCCCAAATTTAAGAAAAATGAGTAGAGAGTAAGTTGTTATTTATTAAAAGTTTTAACTATCTTCTATTGAGTGAAAACTTGTTGTAAAATAAAAAACTAAGACTGGATATATATGATTAAAATACACGTCTAGAGTCTTTTAAGACACAAATAGGTTGTTGTTATTCTGAACGGAGTGAAGAATCTCATTTATATTCAAATTAGTGAGATTCTTCACTACGTAAACTACGTTCAGAATGACAAAAATCACATTTAGTTTTTATGCTAAATGAAATGTTAGTTTAATCCTTACTTTTGCATTATAAAATTATATTAGTGAGTAACAAGATCAACCATATTCTGGCATTCCTAATTACGTTTTTTATTCTGACAAATGTTGTAGCACAACAAAAATCCAGAGTAAACATTCTGCATGCTGATGCATTCAGATACAATGCAAAGTTTGGTAAGGATATCCAACGACTAATTGGTAATGTTGTTATTCGTCAGGATTCAACTTTATTTTATTGTGATAGTGCTTACATAAACGAAGTTAAGAATAGTTTCGAAGCCTTTAGTAATGTGCATATTAAGGTAAATGATACAATTGATGTTTATAGCTTGCGTATGCTATATGAAGGTAATACAAAAGTTGCTGAGCTGTTTGACAGCGTAAAACTCATTGATAAGAATACTGTCCTGACTACCGACCATCTCATCTATAATAGAATTACTAAAACTGCTCGATATGATGTTGGTGGAAGAATCGTAAATAAGGATAATATTCTCGTTAGTAAATCAGGACTTTATTATACCAGTACTCGTACTTTTCATTTCAGAAAAGACGTTGTATTAACCAATCCCGACCAGGAAACATATTCTGATACTCTTATTTACAACACCAACAATGAAACTGCCTACTTTCTTGGGCCTACTGTTATAAGGGGAGAAGAAAGTATTATTTATTGTGAAGACGGATGGTACGATACTAAAAATGATTTATCAAAACTCGTCAAACGACCATCTATTAGTAAAGCTGAACAAACAATTACCGCTGATAGCCTGTATTACGATAACAGCAGAATGTTTGGTAAAGCCATGGGAAATGTAGAGATCCATGATACATTATATAGGGTTATCCTTACCGGAAAAAGGGGAGAGCTTTGGGACGAAAAAGGCTTATCATATGTAACTGATAGTGCAATTGCAATTACTTACGATAGTGAAGATTCTTTATTTATTCATGCTGATACAATGTGGTTGAATTTTGATGGAGAACGTCAGGCAAAGGAAATGCGTGCTTATTATGGTGTGCGATTTTATAGGAAGAATCTTCAAGGTAAGTGTGATTCACTTTCTTACAACATGAGTGATTCTACAATTAGGCTATATGAAAAACCTGTTATTTGGTCAGGTAAAAATCAACTTACTGCTGATTCAATTGCCATTGCTGTTTCAGGTAATCGCGCTGATTCATTAATGATGTATAATACCGCTTTTATAGTTTCAAAAGATACCATTAGCACCTACAATCAGATTAGAGGTAAAAATATGGTTGCTTACTTTGTTAGGAATGAATTGTCAAAAATTAACGTAGTAGGTAATGCTCAAACTGTTTATTATGTACGTGAAGAAGATGGCTATCTAATTGGAGTTGATTTAGCCATGTCGAGCAGTATGACAATTAGGATAAAAAACAGTGAAATTCAAGCTATAAGTTATAAGTCATCAGTTGATGAAGATATGTTTCCTGAGAATGAACTTACTGAAAATGAAACAACTCTAAAGGATTTCTCCTGGCAAAAAGAATTGCGGCCTATAAATAAAATGGATATCTTTAGAAGAGAAAATCCTGAGGAAGAATAATACTCCCGACTATCTTAAAACAAAGAAAACTTAACGTACTTTTTCGGATTCCTCTTAATGTCAACCAACAATGAATCAAGTGCAGTAGCAGATCTGTTGAGCTCAAGGTAGAGACTGTCATCATTCATAAGCATCCCAAGAGTTCCCTGTCCACTGTTTACTTTATCAAGCATTATTTGTACATTATCAAGAGAATTATTTAAACGAGCAAAGGTTCCTGGAATTTCCGATTTGGCGAGTGAATCACTTATTATCTCAAAATTCTCAATAATGTTGGTGATACTGCCCCTGTTTTCACTCAGAGTAGTAGATAAAGAATCAAGATTTACAAGGATGTTAGAAATGCGTGAAGACTCAACAACAACTAGTGTATCAATATTTGATGAGGCATTTTGAAGATTAGCAAGTGTTCTTTCAATATTCTTAAAACTTTCAGCAAGGTTTTCACGTGCTGATTCATTAAATATTGACTGGAAGGCAACAACCAGTGTATCAATTGATGCCATCAGATCTTCAGCCTTTTTCTTTATTGGCTGAACCTGAGCATTTACTTCTGCCATTAGTCCTGCTTCTACACTTGTTGGAAGAGTGTCACCTGCCTTCAGGATCTCTTTTGAATTACCAAGGATAAGCTCAATTGCCTTTGATCCCATCAGGTCTGAACTAAAAATCCGGGCAACCGTATTTGATGGTATCGGGAAATCAGTACTTAGCATTAGGCTAACCATAATATCTCCTGACATATCAGGATTGAAATAAACATTTTTTACCTGTCCAACACGTAGTCCGTTTATCACAACAGGATTGGCCTTAATTAGTCCATTTACCTTTTGATAACTGGCATAATATGTGGTTTCTTTTACGAATAAACTTGTGCTTTTCAAGAAATTAAAACCCCATACAAAAATCACTATTGCGGCAATAAAACTTGTACCTATAATTATGGGCTTATATCGTTTCTTTGTTTTCTCAGCCATTTGTATAGTATTAGACTGTATTAATAATTGTTGCGGTATAAAAACGCTAAGTTAAGTAAAATGTTATTTGATTCAGAGATATTTGAATTTTATAATTTGATGGACGCAGTATTTATCCTTACTTTCCGAATAGCTCTGCTTCCTTAATACTAATTCGTTTATCATTATGAAAAGCTACAACAAAAGCATCTGAAAACCCTACAGCCTTAACTGTTTTGCGATATGTATTAGCTTTACTTAAAGTTGAGAAACTACCAGTTGTATATTTATATAAACCATTATGCTCATAGTATGATAGGTTTTCAAGTTTCTTAAATCTGGAATCAGATAATGGTAGCTGGCGCGGACTTGTGTAGAATTGTACTTTATAAACAACACCATTATCTACTACAGGATCTATAGACACTACTTCAGTTGAGTTTTTAGGATCGGTTTTAACTACTTGCTTGCGATATTCCCAGGCATCATTTTCTTTTTCATATTCCTTTTTATATTCTTTAAAAGCCCTGTAAATTGCTGAAGCCATAAAAACCTGCCCTTCTTTCGATCTGAGAAACTTTTCTTCTGTGGGATTACTTAAATAGCCGAGTTCGATAAGTACTGATGGCATTGAAGTCTTCCAAAGCACAAGAAAACCAGCCTGATGGACACTTCGGTCTTTTCTGCCAACCCGTTCAGTAAATTGTTTTTGAATTTTATCTGCAATATTTAAGCTTTGATCCAGATTTACATCTTGAAACAAGGTCAGGCTTATTAGTGATTCAGGTGAATTTGGATCAAAGTTGTCGTATTTGTCGCCGGCATCCTCTTCAAGCAGGATGGCTGCATTTTCTTTCATGGCCACATCCATGTTTCTTTGAGTGCGTTTTTCTTCAATTCCTAGTACATATGTTTCAGTACCATAAATTTTCGATGAATTGTTGGCATTGCAGTGTATCGATATGAAAAGGTCAGCGTTATTCTTATTAGCAATCTCACCACGTCTGTGCAACCCAATGAACTTATCAGTTGTACGTGTGTATATTACTTTAACATCAGGGAAGTTTTCTTTAATGTAACCGCCGGTTTTTAAAGCAACTATAAGAGCTAGATCTTTTTCTTTGGAATATTTGCCCGATGCACCTGGATCTTTCCCCCCATGACCTGCATCAATAACAACAGTTTTGATTTTGCTTCCCTTTTGAGCATAAAGCGGTTGATGAGCAAATTGAAATGCCATCAATATAATAACAATATAGTAAAAGTGTTTTTTCAAACTGTTATCATTAATTATCAAATACTTTCTAATACAAAAGTAGGTCATTGCTATGTTGGATCAATCATCATGCCGGGAATTTATTAACATGATATTGGTGATTGTTATGTGGATCCTCGAATAAGCTATAAGATTATAAATGTGAGGTTTGTATTTGCTCCTTAATGTTTCTGGAGCCATTTCAAATTTTTCTTTGAAGAATTTCATAAAAAAAATCATAAAAATACTTGACATGCATAGCATATTTAGTTTAATTTTGCAATGCACGCATAATAAAAAATTATATGATTGTAGAAGATACAGTGGATCATCACCTTCGTTCAACATTATTTGCCATGCGCAGAATGTATAATCTGCTGGCACACGAAAATGGAATTACTCAGGGAATTGGATATGCATTGATAAATATTGGTGAGGATGGGATTCCGGCAACGAAAATTGCGCCACTAATGGGTATGACAAGCTCAAGTTTGAGCCGTTTGTTAAAAAACATGGAAGATGATGGCATGATTTATCGCAAACCTGATAAGAAGGATAAGCGGATTGTACGCATCTTCCTAACAGATGAAGGAAGTAAACTGAGAGACCAAGTTGAACAAGTCGTACTTCATTTTAATAATAAACTTTTTAAAAAGCTTGAACTAAAAGAGTTGCAGATATTTGAAAAAGTTAATAATGTTATTAAAGAACAAGTTAAGGAAGAAATAGAGATGCTTCAGAATAATAGATAGAAGGAACCAAGATATAAGAGTCAAGATACAAGAGATCTATATCCTGATTCCAAAAATCCTGATTCCTGACTCTATTAATCTTACATCTTAAAAGAACAAATTCATAATAAAATATTAAAATATGATACGTCGAATTAAAAAAGTAGCAGTACTGGGTTCCGGGGTTATGGGATCGGGTATTGCCTGTCATTTTGCAAACATTGGAGCTGAAGTATTGTTAATCGATATAGTTCCCAGAGAGTTAAATGGCAAGGAAAAAGCAGCAGGGAAGAGTCTTGACGACAAAGTCGTGCGTAATCGTATTGTAAACGATTCACTCACTGCAGCCCTTAAGTCAAAACCCTCCCCAATTTACAAACAGGAGTTTGCCAAGAAAATATCTACAGGCAATTTTGATGATGATCTACACAAGATTAAAGATTATGATTGGATAATTGAGGTTGTAATTGAAAGACTGGATATTAAACAATCAGTTTTTGAAAGGGTCGATAAGCTA
>Ga0209633_10003435_pt1 | contig 14633 bp, 9 predicted proteins | sample Cruoilmetagenom1_FD_187290 | JGI IMG/M metagenome (GOLD analysis project Ga0209633, IMG submission 187290) | Oil polluted marine microbial communities from Coal Oil Point, Santa Barbara, California, USA - Sample 1 (SPAdes) (version 2) | ecosystem: Environmental > Aquatic > Marine > Oil seeps ... | reverse complement strand
CAAATTAAAGAAAAAGATGCAAAAATTAGTACTCAAAGTGCCTTGATCAAGCAAAAAGATGAGGATCTTCTTAAACAAAGAGCAGAGTATAAAATATTGATATCAGAAAATAAAAAGAAATCAGAAGGAAATGTTTCAGACATAAAAAGAAGAAGTGAAGATCTTTTAAGGCAAAATGATAAGTTGGTTAATGAAAAAAAGCAACTTTTACTTAAACTGATAAGCATGGATGGAAGAACAGATTCTGGACAGGTGCTTAGTCAGAATGAACATGGAACTATGCAGGTTGCTAATGATGAAATAGATTTCTTAAAAACTGAGTTTACAAATCTTAATAAGATTTTAAATAAATCTTATGAGGAGCTTACTACTTTAAAAGAGAAAAATAATAATATGGCTAATGAAAATCTAGAGCTTTTATCTTTGGTTGCTGACTATAAAAAACAAGTTGAGGATAAAGAGAAGAAAATTAGTCTTTCTGCGCAGATTATTCTAGAAAAAGAAAAGACTTATATGGATAAACTTGAAGAAAATAAAAATAAGCTTAGTGAGGAATTAACAGAATTTAGAGGTTTAGTTGGCGAATTGCAAAAGAAAAATGAGCTTACCAATAAGGATAAAGAGAATTATCTTAATCAGTTGGATGAGAATAAAAATAAATTAGAATCTCTTAAAGAAATGCATGCAAAGCTTGAGAAAGATAAAGATAGTCTAGCAAAGAAAGTGCAGAGATTTTATAAAAAGGAACGTTCATGGCAGAAAAAAGATGAACAGCAGATAAGATTAATATCTAAATATACAGATACTGTTGACGAGCTTAAGCAGAATATAAATGATCTAAAGACAAAGAATAATGGTTTTGAATTACAACTTAAATCTATGCCGGTGAGATTAACAAAACTTGAAAAAGAAGTGAGTGATTTGCGTTTAAAGAATTCTTCATTGCATTATAATTTAGGGGTCTTTCATACACAACGTCAGGAATATACTCAGGCAGTATCAGAGTTTAGGAAATCATTAAAATTTAATGATCGAGATCCAAGTACCCATTATAATCTTGGGATTATATATTCGAGGTATTTAATTGATGAGTTAAAAGCGATTTCTCATTTTAAGCATTATCTTTCTTTAGCACCTAATGATCGGGATGCTCGGAAAGCTAAGGAATATCTGCTTATATGGGGTACGCAGGAAAATGCGCGATAATTATCATTCAAATGAAGCGATTTATTTTCATTATATTTTTGACTATTTTGTGTTTCACAGTTACAATATTAAGTGCTGTGGAAACAGTTTTTGCTAGTGGTGAATATGCTTCATTACAAACAGCTAATAGCAATGTGGTTTCAAATTTAATGGTAGCTAAAAAGTTGATTTCTCTTGATTTGCGTGATATTGAAGTTAAAGATGCGCTTAAATATATTGCACAAAAAGCAAATTTAAATATTGTTCCGACCAAGGATGTTTCCGGCAGGATAACGCTGATGATCAAGAATGCTGCGGTTGAAGATATTTTTGAAATTGTTATCAGGTCAAATAGACTGGCTTATGAAAAAATAGGTTTAATATATAATGTAATGACAGAAAAAGAGTATGTGAATCGGTATGGTAAAGGGTTTGATGATATTAGGCAAGTAAAAGTTTTTCATTTGAAATATGTCATTCCAGAACAAGCATATATAATAATTGATTCAATAAAAAGTTCGATAGGTAAAGTTTTAGTTGAAGCTGATAGTGGGACTATTCTGGTACTTGATACTCCTGAAAAAATAGCTGAAGTAGCGAAAATAATAGAACAGTTAGAACATAAAAGTACTATAAGAGTTTTTGATTTGCAATATGCAACTGCAAAAGATCTTGCTAAGCAGTTAAAAAGTCAGTTAGATATGAAAAAAGTTGGGTCAATTAAGGCTGATGAGCGAACAAATCAGCTTATTGTTCAAACTTTGCCGGAAAGAATGAAGGATATCAAGGCTATTATTGCAAAACTAGATCAAAAGACCAGAGAAGTATTGATAGAGTCTACAATAATTCAAGTAAAATTGACAGACGATTTAAGCCAAGGGGTTGAATGGGAAGGGTTGTTTGAATTATCTCAAAAAGATGGGAATACAACTTATTTGGGCTCTACTCCTTTAGCTTCTGTAAATAGTACAACTGCTGCTTGGCGTTCAAGAGCAGAGGTGCTTACTGATACAGGTAATATAGGATCATATCCATTTTCAGGAACAACCTCAGATTATTCATCAGGTGTTCCGAGCGTAGGTACTGGTGAAATGCATATTGGAGTTGTTGGTAATCATGATTATGATGTGATGTTAAAATATTTGCAAACATTAGGTGAGGTTAAAATACTTTCAAATCCTAAACTTGCAGTTACTAATAATCAGGAAGCTAGAATCCATGTAGGCGAAAGACAGGCTTATATTACGACAACTACTACTGCTGGTCAGACAACAACAACTGTGTCTGAGGAAGTTACCTTTTTGGATGTGGGACTGCAGTTGCATATTACTCCGACAATAAATGATAAGGGTTATGTTACTTTAAAAATAAAACCAGATCTAAGCAGTGTTACCGGGACTTTATTAACAGCACAAAATAATAAAATACCAATTGTAGATACTTCAACTGCTGAAACAACAGTTATGATAAAAGATGGGGCAACAGTAGCAATTGGCGGTTTACGTAAAGAAGAAAAATCTGATACATCTCAGGAAGTGCCATTTTTAGGAAAAGTACCATTATTGGGAATGTTTTTTAAATCAGGTACAAAGGGTTCAACTAGAAGTGAATTATTAATAATGGTTACAGCACATATTATTGATGGAGATACATTAGAGACTGGGAATAATAGAGATTTTGGAGTTGAACAGGGGAAAGGATATAGGGACTATAATTCTATTACTAGTGAATCGGATTTGACTGAGTTTGAAAAACAATATGAAGTAAAAGCAAAGCTTTATCAGGAATATCCTGATTATAATAATGATGATGAGGAATATTATCCAACTATAAAACCGTTAAAGGATGAATAAAATGAAAACAATGAGGCTTATGTGTTTTTTTGTAATAGTGTTTTTTCCTGCAATGGCTTTTGGTCAGGCTCAAGTTGAAGCGGATGGTAATAAAGATTTTAAGACCTTAAAATTAGAGTATGATGCTATTGTGAAGGATAGGGAAAATTTAGTGGCTCAGATGAAGATTTTATTACAGTATAAAAATGAGATAACACAGGCAAAACAGCAATTAAGTCAGATTGAAAAAGAACGGGCTCAATGGGAATTGGAAAAAGAAACACAAGCAAGTGCAACAAAAAGATTACAATCTCTGAATGAGCAGCTGTTAATTAAGGTAGATAACTTACAGGCAGATCTGTTTCAGGTTCAAAATGAAAGAGATGAAAGCAGGAAAACTCTCTCTAAATCAAAGTCAGGATATATTATTGTTGATGATTTGAATAAAAGAATCAAAGCACATAAGAAGGAAATATCTAGGCTTGAACATAATATTCAAAAAATGAAAAAAAAGGCTGGAACTGCTTTAGATAAAGTAGTTAAAGCTGAAACAACTTCAGATGTATTGCGGGATCAAATAAAAGAAGTTAAAGTAAAGTATAAAAAGGCAGTTGCTAGTAATAAAAAACTGGAACGAAAAATTAATCGTTTGCCACGAGAATATGCTGAGATTGCCAGAGAAAATAAGATTTTGGTTAAACGTACTGCGCTTATGCATTATAATTTAGGTGTTTTTTATTCAGAACAAAAAGAGTATATCCGAGCAGTTGCTGAGTTTGAAAAGGCAATAGAATTGAATCCAGAGGATCCACAGTCGTATTTTAATTTAGGATTAATTCATGCTGAACAGTTTGAAGATAGAGGAAAGGCAATCGGTAGTTTTCAGAAATTTTTAATGCTTACTAAAAAGGAAGATCGGGATGTTGATTGGGTGAAAAAATATATTCTTACTTGGCAGACTTGGCAAGGAAAGAAAATTTCTAAATAACTATTTAGAGAAAAGGGGGAAAGATGAAGGGAACAGGGATATTTTTAATATTGGTTGCTGTATTTATTACTTTTAATGTTCAGGCTGTGTATGCATGGGGAAGAAAAAAAACTATTGTGCCTGCGCAAAAAGAGACGGTTGAAGTAATTGTAGAGAAGGAAGTAATTAAGGAAAAGGTTGTGGAAGTCCCAGTAGCAAAAAAAGAAGCTGATAAAGTTATTGCTCCATTATCTATGTCTGCGGAAAAAATTTTGAGGAATAAAATGCGCGCAAGGTTAGATAATACTAGTTGGAATGCTGATATATTCCCTATTGCTGGTGGTGGAAAGGTTCAAAAGGATTCATTGATTTTTAGCGATAATAAATTTCATGCTGAGCAATTTATTATGAAGGGGTTTGGAGTTACAAACTATACTCTAACTATTAAAGATGATGGAATGATAATCTGGGAGACAATGCAGAGCGCTGATGATGGTAAAGTTATTTTTTGGCGAGGTGAAATTAATCAGGATATGACAGAAATGCGCGGAGTTTTAAGTAAACAGAATTCTCTAGAAGAATCTGAGGAATTTACATTTATAAGTAAAGAAAAGATGCCTGTAATAAAATAGTGACGATGTTTTTTTACAAACATACAGATAGAAGATAAATAATGTTAAAAATATCAGACATTTTAAAAAAGGCAAAAGCAAATAAGCAGAAAAAAGAAACTACGGCTCAGGAAATAAATGAGCCGTCTGCTAAAAGTATGTCTTTAACCCAGCCCCTAGCTTCAAATGACGAAATAAAGTCAGAAGAGGAAAACAATCAATCGGATGCCAGCATAAAACAGCAAAACCCGGTTGTATCTAAAAAAAAAGAGCAGCCTCCGATTAATAAAGAGCAAGATAAAGCAGAGCCTTTTGAAAGTAAAATAGCTAGTGATATTTACAAAAAAGCAGTCATATTTATTAGTGGATTGGTTGATCGTTTTGATAATGGGAATGATGGTGTATTTAAATTAGCCGAAGATATAGTTGAAGAGCTGATACGCTTGCTCAAGCAAGATGATAATCAACTTTTAAGACTTTTTTTTGCTGAATATTCATTTAAAAAGGGTTATCTATATCAGCATTCTGTTAATGTTTGTATTTTATGTTTGAAATTAGCAATTGTTCTGGATTATGATCAAATTCGTCTTAAACAAATAGGTCTATCCGCTCTGGTGCATGATATTGGTCTTGTAAGTCATGATAACCTTATAAGTAAACCGGCGCGTTTCAGTGACAATGATCATTTAGAGATCAGAAAACATCCTATTCAGGGTAAAGATATCTTAAAGAATATTGCTGGTGATTTAAATTTTGAAATTTTTGATGTTATTCATCAAGAGCATGAAAGACTTGATGGATCAGGATATCCGTATGGATTAAAAGATAAAGAAATTTGCGAATATGCTAGATTAATAGGGCTTGTGGATGTTTATGAGGCTATAACCCATAATAGGCCTTATAGAAAAAAAATAATGCAGATTAAAATTATAAAAGAAATTCTGCAGGATAAAAATAAATTTGATTTAAAATTTATTAAAACATTGATCGACTCTGTTGGGATTTATCCTTTAATGACAATGGTAAGATTGAATACTAAAGAAATTGCTGAAGTAGTCGGTCAAAATCAAAGGATGCCGTTTAGACCTATAATAAAAGTTAGCTATGATGCCCATGCTCAAAAAATTTCTCAAGAGAAATTAATTGATCTTAGTGAAAATTTTTCAGTTTATATTTTAGATATCTATAAGGCTATTAACCTAAAGTAAGAGATAAGTATGAGAAAATTTCTAAAAGTTTTATCTGTTTTTTTATTGATAGGGATTATATTTGGATTAATTGTTTTCGCATTGCGTTTTGTTTCGACAAAAAATAGAGTACAGATTCTAGCGGTAAAGGCAGATATTTTGGAACGTGAGAAAGAAGATCTTTTGAAAGAAAAGCAGAAAGAGGAAATTTTAATTCTCCGGCTTAAGAAAGAATTAGCCGGTTTATCGGAAATAAAAAATATTAAGAAAAAATACGATATAACTGAGAAAAAGCTTAGAACACTTGATGTTTCATATGCAAAAATTGATAAAGAGCGTAAATCTTTGCAACAATCAAATCTCTCTTTAAATAGTAGAGTAAGTTCTCTTACTCGAGAATTTACTCAGACTTTAGAAACTCTAAAAAATGTTAAACATGAATTAAATAATGCAAAAAGTGATAAGACTATTTTGGGGTATTTAGAAAAAATAGAAAAGACAAGTGAATTGGTTAAACGAAAAGACGGGGAAATTAAGAAGCTGCTTAAGGAAAATGCTAGTTTTAATAAAGAAAAAAAAGGCTTGAAGAAAAAAATTTCTAGTATGGAAAGGGATCAGAAGAGACTTGAAGTTAAATTGGAAAAAGCGCTGAGAGTTTCCAGGAAATCTCCAAGTGATAAACTTAAATCACAGATTGCTAGTTTGCGAAGTCAGCTAAAAGATAAAGAATCTCAAAGGAGTCTGCTAAATAAGGAAGTTGTTCGCTATGCTAGAGCAAGAACCAGAATAAATGAAAAACTCAATCGACAGAGTGATCGAATAGCTAGTCTTGAGGAAGAATTGTCAGACATTCAAAGAAAAGCGCGTAATATTAAAAAGATTGAAGCTGAAAGAGATATGGCTGAATCTGAATTAGTAAAAGCAGAGCAGAAGCTAAAAGAACAAGAGAAGATGATTGGTTCTCTGAAAAAGGATAATTCATTAACTAAATTAACTTTAAATGGAGAAGTTCCAATTGCATCTGGAAATATGAATCAAGATTTAAACAGGGCGTACGCGCTTTATGATACAGCTAAGGCTCAAGTTGTAAAGTTTTCTGAACTTCTCATGAGCAAAGAAGTTGAACTTGAGACATCAAAACAAAGAATTAATGAATTAGAGAAGACTCTTCGCGGTGGAGCAATTTTATCTTTACCTGCGGGGGCTACTGAGGCAAGGCAATATTCATTACTTAAAGATAGAATTAAGATGCTTAATGATTCCTTGCTGGAAAAGGAAAAGAATTTAAAGAGTAAAGACGAGGAATTAGCAGCTCTGTCCATGGCGAAAAAAAGATTGGAAGATAGGGATATGTATCAGGATAAAGAATTTGAAAATGCTAATATGCTTTATTCCAATCTTAAGCATCAAATGCTTCAGACTTCAGCACTTTTAGCCAGAAGAGAAGAAGAGATTATAGCTAAAAATAAGGATATATTAAGTTTAAAAAGTGAGTTAGCTATTTTAGATGCTGAGTTTAAGGTTACGCAACAAGAGCTTATTGATATGCAACAACGCCAAAGAAGAACAATGGATGATTTAACGCGTGCTACGCAATTAAATATTACTTTGCAGGAGAATATGGTTGATAATTTTAGAAATCCTGGAGATTCAGAAGCAAAAGTTAAAGCAGAAAGATTAAAAAGAGAAATAGAATCAATGATGGGAAATTGATTGTTGCCGGGGGGGGGACAAATAATGCTTGCCTTTAAAAAAATAAAAATTTTATATTTTGTTTCATTCTTATTATTAGGGGGGCTCTTTTCTCTTTTAGGGAATGCTTATGCTCAGGAATATGATAAATACTATGATCAGGGTCAGGCATATTTTAAGCTTGGCCAGTATGAAGAGGCCAGGGCTGAATTTAAAAAGGCTAGGCAAGCATTGCAAAAATCTAATAATACCCAAGAATCGGCTGTATTAATTTCTGCTGAGAGTATCAATAGTGATTCTCAAGAAAAGTATTTAGAATCTAAAAATAAAAAATTGTTAAAAGAGATTAAGCGCGTTAAAAAAGAGAAAAAAGAATTAGAAAATAAATTTAAAAAAACAAAAGCTAAGCTTAAGAAAAAAACCAGACCATTAGAAGAATTTAATAAAAAAATAAAACAATTAGAGCTAGCTTTAATGAATCAAGTAGACAATTTAAAGCAAAATGAAGTTATTATGCAGGGCATTAAGGATGAAAAAAAATTATTATCGGAAGAGCTTGAGGCTTTAAAAGAAGAGCTTATTGACCTTTATCAGAAGAAGGATGTACAAATAAAACCAGAAGCTATTGAAACTACTTTTTTAGAAGGATTGTTTGGCGATAAAAAAGATGAATCAGTAGAAAAAGAACCGCTTTCTATTAAAGGTCAGCTTGAGCGTTATGAGATAGTAAAGCAGCATAAAGATAAACTACAGGAAGAGCTTAAAGTAGTTAATGCGAAAAACTTGGCACAGAGAAAACAATATGAGAAATTATTATCTGGCATAAAAAAAGCTGAGGATAATATTGCTGTAGAAGAAAATGAAAAGAAAAAAGCTATTATCGATAATAAATTGCTTGAGCAAATTGTAATGGCATTAGAAAAACAGCAGGAATCTTTAGCTAATAAAACCATTGAAGCGGCTGGAAGTTTTGATCAGACAAAACAATTGAATGCTGAACTTGATGAGAAAGCTAAAGAATTAAAGGCTTTAAAGGGCGAAAATTTAAAAATTAAAAAAGATAATGAAGCTTTATTGGCAGATAAAAATTTATTTTTAAAAAGAAGTGGAAATATAAAGAAACTAGAAAAAGAAGTCGAGCTTTTGCAGGATTCTTTGAAAAAAAATACTAAGAATTTAGAATCTGAAACGTCTATTCTTAATAACGAGAATAAAGAATTAGAAGAAGAGCTTTTATCTTTAATAAATAGTAAAAAAGAGCTTTTAAAAGAAAAAGATACTGTTTTAAGTGAAAAGGAAAAAATTGCTAAAGAGTATGAACAGGGATTAAAGGATAATGCTTCTTTACAAAAAAAACTTGCGAAAATCGAACAGAACTTAAAGATAAAGCAATCTAATGTTGATGAAAAAGAAAAAATTATTTTCAAAATAAATAAAGAACTTGACTTGTTTAAAGCTGAAAAAGAAAGTTTCATTAAAAAAATTGACCAGATTTCAATGCAAAACAGTGAAGCCATCTCAAAGCAGCAGAGTCTTAGTGATGAATTAAATAAAACTAAGCAATTGCATGAAAAAATTAGTAATGATCTTTTAATGATTAACAGTGAAAATGTAGAGTTGAAGAATCAAATTTCTAAAACAAAGTTAGAAAATAATAGTTTAGAGCAAAAGAATAATGATTTAACTCTAAAGACTAGTAGTCTAGAAAAAGAAAATTTAGGACTTAGTAGCAGAAATAGAGATTTTTCTAAGATTCAAAAAACTATGGATTCTTTTAAAAGAGATATTACTCTGAAAGAAAATACAATTGAAGAGTTGATGCAAAAAAATAGCAAGTTGTCTAAGGAAAATGCAGAATTTAATATAAAAACGAATAATTTTCAGAAGCAGTTAGCTCTTTTAGAACGTGATAAAAAGACAATATTAAGTAATTTTCAGAATCTTGAAGCAACTAAAAAGAGCAATGCGCAAGCAAAAAAAGATCTTGAATCTAAAAGTAAGGATCAGCAGACGCAATTGATTGAATCGATAAAAGAAATAGAGGCTTTAAAGAAAAAGAATAATGATTTAGCTAAGAAGCAAAATGCTAATGAGAGAATTATAGGTGAAAATAAAACCTTAATCTTATCTGCAAAGAAGTTAGAAAGAAAAATAGTTAGTATTGAATTAGTTCTTAAAGATAAAGAGAATGAGGTTAAAAATCTAGAAAATAAATTTAAAAATTTAAAATTACAAGATAAAGATGTGAATCAAGTTAAGCTCGGACTTGAGAAGAAATTATCTAAAATGCGTGAGCAAATTAGTGGCTTAGAAAAAGAAAAACAATTAATGAATAGCAGTATTCATGATTTGCAAAATGATGAAAAGAATATTAATAAAGAAAAAAGCAGTTTGCGAATTTTAGTTGATAAACAGAAAAAAGAATTAAAATGGAAAGATTCTGAAATTGAAGGCTTGAATAAGCAAATTAGTAGTCTTGAAAAAGGCAAAAGCTCATCGCAGACTATAATAGCGAAACATGATAAATTACGTTTATCTTATGATAAATTAAATAGTGATCTTAAAAATAAAGTAGAAGAGATCGCAAAGAAAAATCAGAATGTAAATGATCTTGAAGGTAGACTGGGAACTATTACAAATAATCTAAGAGTCGCGAATCAAAAAATCATAGAATTATCTAAGCAAGAGAAGCTTCTTTTGCAAAGAAATCAGGAATTAGATGTTGGGATTAGAAAAATAAAAAATAAGGCAGGGCCTGATTTAAAGGTTTTAGCAAGTCAGCTTGATGCTTTAGAGAAATTAGTGAAAGAAAAAGAGGCAGTACAGTTTAGATTGCAGACAGAAATAGCTGATTCTAATTCTAAAAGGCAGGAGATATCAGTACAATTAATAGCTGCTCAGAAAAAAATTAGTAAATTGCAGGGGCAAACTAGTTCTAAACCTGTTGATAATCAAGATATTATGAATCAAATGCAGGAACTTGAAAAGCATAAACAAAAAATCATGAATAAATATCAGGTGTTGTTTGATCGAATGAAGCAGCAAAATGTAAAAATAAAAGAATTTAAAATCAAGCTTAGAGAAGTAAATGCAGAACTTAAAAAAAGTGAAGAGGAAAAGGTCGTGATGGCCGAAGAAATTATTAATTTAAGAGGAAGAAATTCTGGTTTCTAAATAGGTTAGAGTTATGAAATATGTATTGTAAAAAACATCAGATGGATTTAAAATCGATTAGTTTATTATTTTTTAAGTCTTTGGGGCTTATTGTTCTTTTCTTTTGTCTTATATTTAATTGTCAGGATGGGATTACAGGTTCAAATATTTCTGGAAATGAAGATAATTATGAAAAAGGGATGACTTTTTATAAGGCTGGAAAATTTAGAGAAGCGGAGCAGGAATTTCAGAAGTCAATAGAAAAATCAAATACTGCAAAACAAGATCATTATAAAATGGGATTGAAGTTTTATAATCAAGGTGAGTTTAAGCTGGCTGAAGATGAATTTAAAAAAGCAATAAGTGCTACTGAAAAAGAAAATGATCAGCATTATAAGCGCGGCCTAATTTTATATAATCAGGGGAAGTTTTCTGAGGCTCAAAAAGAATTTGAAAAAGCCATTTCAGATATAAAAGATAATAAAAAAGAAATTGTTGCTGTTAAAAATACAAAATTAAATATCCAGACAAGCAATATTGATATAAAAGAAAAAAGTATTGTAAAATATAAAATTGGCAGTGGAGATGTCCTTGGCATTAAAGTTTGGCAAAATTCAGATCTTGATGATCAGGTAATTGTTCGGCCGGATGGATTGATTTCATTTGCTTTAGTCGGAGAATTGTCAGCTGCCGGAAAGACAATTACTGAGTTTAGTGATGATTTAGCTCAGGGCTTGCGTGAATTTATAAAATATCCTCAGGTTTCGGTTTCTGTTAATACATTTGGCGGAAATCGAGTTATTGTTTTGGGACAGGTTGGAAGTCCAGGTGTATATACTTTAGAAAAAGGAAAAACGATTTTAGAGGCTGTTGGTATGGCCGGTGGGTTTACAGATGACGCGGTAACTCCCAGTGTAATATTGGTAAAAGGCGGTTTGCAGAATCCTGAGCCCAAGAGATTAGATTTGAATAAGGCATTGAAATTGGCGGATCTAAGCGACAATCTGGTATTACAAGCAGAGGATATAGTATATGTTCCGCGCAGATTTGTTAAAGATGTTAATTACTTCTTGAAATTATTTTTAGATCCCGTTGCTAGCGGACTTTTTATTCGTAGAGAATTTAGAGACTTCTAGTATCCCCTTAGGTCTTATCCTGTATTTTAGGCATAATAATCTTGTCAATATTTTACAACAATGATAGAATATAAATCCAATAAGTTGAGAATTATTTACTTTTTAAATTACTTTAAACATGGAGGATAATTATGTCAGATATAAAATTAATCACAAGTAATTGTAATGGATATGTTTCAGCTAAAGAATTGCAAACTGTTTCAAAGCCGATTAAACTTGTGCATAAGGAATTAATGAGTAAGAATTGTCCGGGAAGTGATTTTACTGGTTGGATTGATTTGCCATCAACTATTAAAAATTCATTAATTACTGATATTCAGGCAACGGCTAAGAAAATAAGGAAAAATTGTGATATTTTTATTAGCTTGGGAATTGGCGGCTCTTATCTTGGGGCAAAGGCAGCGATTGATTTTATCAAACCTAATTTTGCTAATGAATTGAATTCAGAAAGTCCGAAAATATATTTTGGCGGCCAAAATTTAAGCGCTGATTATTTAGCAGATATGTTTAAAGCTATAAAAGGTAAAAGCGTTATTATTAATGTTATATCAAAGTCAGGGACAACTACTGAAACCGCTGTGGTTTTTCGTATATTGAAGCAATATATGGAAAAGCTCTATGGTAAGAAAAACATAAAGGATAGAATCATTGTTACAACAGATGAATCAACGGGAGCTTTACGAAAGCTGGCTAAAAGTGAAGGTTATAAAACATTTGTAATCCCTGATGATGTTGGGGGGAGATTTTCAGTTTTAACTCCAGTTGGTTTATTGCCAATAGCTGTTGCTGGAATTAATATCAAGGAACTTTTAAGTGGAGCAAAAGATTTTGAAACAAAATGTAATAGTTTGAATATGAATACAAATATTGCTTACAAATATGCGGGAATAAGACATATTCTTTATAAAAAGGGTAAGAAAATCGAAATGCTTTCAGGTTTTCATCCTAACCTGCATTTTATTGGAGAGTGGTGGAAACAGCTATTTGGAGAAAGTGAAGGAAAAGATGGTAAAGGGATTTTTCCTGCATTTTGTGAATTTACTACAGATCTTCATTCTATGGGCCAAATGATTCAAGATGGAGAAAGAAATATATTTGAAACATTTCTTGTTGTGGAAAAATCAATGGCAAATTTAAAAGTACCAAAACTTAAGGACGATATTGATGGCTTGAACTATTTGGCTGGTAAAGATCTTGACTATGTTAATTCTAAGGCATATGAGGCCACTGCTAGTGCTCATTATGAGGGAAAAGTGCCTAATATGACAATTAGTATACCTAAACGCAGTGCGTTTCATTTAGGGCAATTATTTTATTTCTTTGAAAAGACCACAGCTATTTCAGGTTTGCTTACAGGTGTTAATCCCTTTAATCAGCCGGGAGTTGAAGCATATAAGAAAAAGATGTTTAAACTTTTGGGGAAACCAGGGAATTAAATTTTTTTAATGAGTGAATGAACTTTTGGCAGGGATAATTGTCTAATATAGTGATTAAAGAAGAGAATATTAATAATTCTGAGATTGACTGGCTTAAGATAGATGAGGAAAAAGAATTGATCTTAAAAGTGCAGCAAGGTGATAGGCTAGCTTTTAATCAGTTAATGACCCAATATCAGCGGCAGATATTTAATATTGCTTTTCGCATATTTGGAGATTATCATCTTGCTGATGAAACAGCTCAGGATGTATTTATTAGTGTTTTTAAGTCAATTAGAAAATTTAAATTCAATTCTAAATTTTTTACCTGGATCTATAGAATTACAATTAATCTAAGTAGGAATATAATTAAGAAAAACATTCGAGATAATCAGCGTAATATTTCTTTGGATGAACCGTTTTCTGATAGCGATGATTATTTTGGGCAAAGAGATATCCCTGATACAAGTATGTCAGCAGATAAAGGCATTTTAGATAAAGAATTGAATGAGATTATTCAATGCGCTTTAAATTCACTGCAGCAAGATTTTCGTGAGATTATTATATTAAGAGATATCCATCAATTAAGTTATGGGCAGATATCTCAAATTTTATTAATTAATCAAGGGACAGTTAAATCTCGATTGCATCGAGCAAGAGGAATGTTGGCTGATATTTTAGAGGAAGTGATGTAATTTATGGATTGCCAAGAATGTAAAAAATTACTTTCAGAATTTCTTGATAATGAATTAGAGAAAAAACAGCAGGTCTTAATGATAAAGCATCTTGAGGATTGTCCGGCTTGTGCTCAATCTCTTGAGTCTATATCTGAGATGGTTAATATTATGCATAAGATCAAAGGGGTTAATCCTCCAGATGATCTTATAAACAAAGTGAATGGGCGTCTTGATGCATTATCTTTTTGGAATAAAGTTTTTCTGGGAATAAGAAATTTCTTTTTTTCTAATCGTCCGATTAAAAGTTTTGCTTTGCTAGTGACATTAGTTTTAGTTTTTGCAGTTACTGCTCAGCTTAATATGTTGCCTTCAAAGAAGGGGGCACTTATTGCAAAAGAACAGGAAATGTTATTAAAGGAGCAATCATCTAATGTGCATGAGTCTAGCCTTGGAGATTATGCTGATGGCGTATCTCTTAAGAGCGCAAGGTATAAATCTTTAGCTAAAAAAGAAGAAAACTGTGTTCAATCTGCTGGGGCTGCTATTGAAGGTTTTAGCTTGGCTAAATCATCTCTGCAACTAGATTCTGATGAGACGAACAGCCTTATATTAGAAGATAAACCAATGAGTATGATTGATGTAGGAAAAAAAAATTCAAGGCAATATCAGAAACAAATTCTTCTATTAACTTTGGATAGACCCATGCAATTTGATGAAATAGAGAAGATGCTTTCTGATCAAAAAGCTCAGCAAATAGTAGTATCTAAGACTAAAAATC